>Ga0209087_1000289_pt1 | contig 33417 bp, 34 predicted proteins | sample S_130805_EF_Meta_FD_187321 | JGI IMG/M metagenome (GOLD analysis project Ga0209087, IMG submission 187321) | Freshwater microbial communities from Lake Simoncouche, Canada to study carbon cycling - S_130805_EF_MetaG (SPAdes) (version 2) | ecosystem: Environmental > Aquatic > Freshwater > Lake ... | reverse complement strand
TCATTTGTTGTTGCCATTGTATTCCTATCAATTTAAATCCGACATTATTATCAGAAAATTATTGGGCTAGCCTACCTTGTCAGCCAACTAGTTTTTGCATTGCAATTAAAGCCAGGCTGTAGCTTTCAACCCCAAATCCAGCGATTGAACCCTTTACTACCCCGCTGATAACTGAGGTGTGACGGAATTCTTCTCGCGATAATGGATTTGAAAGATGTACCTCAATAACTGGGGCGGTAAGCATTGTCACTGCATCCCGAATTGCGTACGAGTAATGCGTAAAGGCTGCTGGGTTAAAAATTACTGGTTGCTTCTTATCTGCCGCATCATGAAGCCAAGAGATTAGTTCGCTTTCACTATCACTTTGCTTTATCTCTACTTCAATTCCCAAAGCCTTAGCCTTCTCCTCAATTGCTTTCTTAAGCTGTGGGTAATCAAAATCCCCATAGTGTTTTTGCTCGCGTAGATCTAATCTAGAAAGATTTGGGCCGTTAAGGACAAGGATTTTCATTTGGATATTCTCTCATAAACCTTAGCCAATAGGCTGGATGAAACATCCTCCAGCCAGACAGGTTTTCCAATTTTACTTATCCCAATAAATCTAACTTTTGATTGCTTTACTTTTTTATCCATAAGTAGCAGTGTGCTCAAATTTTTCCACCGACCACGAGGATAGCTAATTGGCAGATTGAAATTCTGCAATAATTCGCGGTGTAACTGAACTGCATCCTCTGATAGTCCAGCCAACTCACTACTTAATTCAGCTGCAAAAACCATACCAATGCTTACTGCTTCGCCATGTCGCAGTTTATATTTACTATCTTTTTCAATTGCATGACCAAGCGTATGACCATAATTAAGGATTTCTCTTAATTTACTTTCCTTAAAATCCTTAGAAACAACCTTTGATTTAACCTTAGTGGCACGGTAGATTAATTGTGAATAATCTAAAACATCTTCCTGGACTAAATTAAGAATTTTATAATCAGCAATAAATCCACATTTAATCACTTCAGCCATTCCAGCTGATAAATCACGCTTTGAAAGTCTTTCAAGAAAGCCTGGATCAATTAACACTCTTGCTGGTGAATAGAATGAACCAATTAAGTTTTTACCTGCTGATGAATTAATTCCAGTTTTTCCGCCAACACTTGCATCCACCATTCCAGCAAGTGATGTAGGGATTGCATACCAGGTGATTCCACGCAACCAAGTTGCTGCTGCAAACCCAGACAAGTCTGTTGTAGCTCCACCACCGAAGCCAACTATTGCATCTTGCCGGCTTAATCCAACAGCCGCACATTTTTTCCAAATACGATCTAAAGTTGCAACCGTTTTTTGATTCTCACCATCTGGAGTTGAAAAAATAGTTAAATTTTTGCCATCTTTTAACTTAAATAATTTAATAAGAGATGAAGGGGCAATTAATAGAACCTTACTATGGTCTTTACATATCCCTTTAATTGATTCAAGCCCATTAACTCCCACGACAACTTGGTAGTTGCGATCAGATTTAACACTTAAAGACTTCATATTTTGCTCGCTAGCTTTTCGCCAATTATTTTAGCTACCTCGGCTGGTTTGTGGCTATCAGAGGAAACAATATCGGTTGCTAAATGCTCATAAATTGGACGACGCTCATTCATTAGATTCATCCACTGTTGACGGGGATTAATTAAAAGTAATGGCCTATCTTTATTAAAACCAATTCGAGTGGCAGCTTGTGATATTGAAACATCTATAAAAATTATTGGATAATCTGCCTTCTCTAGAATATTTTTAATTTGCAGATTTATCGGAGCTCCCCCACCTAATGCAATTACCCCAGAGATATCTGCAAGAATTTTTTCAACTATCTCTACCTCTATTTTCCTAAAAGCAGGCTCTCCCTCGTCAACAAATATTTCAGAGATCTTCTTCTGTGTGATTTTTTCAATTTCAGTATCAGTGTCAGTAAATTGCATCGATAATTCCTTTGCCAAGGCACGGCCAATACTAGATTTCCCAGCCCCTGGCGGACCAATTAATACAACCTTATTTAGCATTACTTGATTTCTAGGGTTTTAATGTAGTTCTCAAAATTGCGTTTAGTCTCTTGCACACTATCGCCACCAAATTTTTCAAGCACCGCATCAGCAAGTACTAAGGCAGCCATTGCCTCTGCGACAATTCCAGCTGCTGGGACTGCGCAAACATCTGAGCGTTGGTTTATTGCTTTTGCAGCCTCACCGGTTGCAACATCAATTGTGTCCAATGCTTTAGGAACGGTTGAAATAGGTTTCATAGCAACTTTAACTCGCAATATCTCGCCATTACTCATGCCACCTTCAGTACCGCCAGCACGATCTGTTCGCCTTACAATCTTTCCAGACTTATTCTTTTCAATCTCATCATGCGCAACTGAGCCGCGACGCTTTGCAGTAGTAAATCCATCGCCAATCTCAACTCCTTTAATTGCCTGGATTCCCATCATTGCGCCAGCAAGTCGTGCGTCTAAACGCTTATCCCAGTGCGTATGTGAACCTAATCCGGGAGGCAAGTTATACGCCAAAACTTCTACAACACCGCCAAGAGTGTCTCCGTCACGGTGAGCAGATTCAATCTCTTTAATTATTGACTCACTCACTTTCTTATCTGCGCAACGCACAGGATCTTGATCAATTCTTGATTTGTCTTTAATTGTTGGTAATTCATAATCTTCATCTACTGATACTTGGCCAATTGAAATTACATGACTTAAAATCTCAATTCCAATACTTTGTTTAAGGAAAGCACGAGCTACTGCTCCTAATGCAACTCGGGCTGCAGTCTCTCTCGCACTGGCACGCTCTAAAATTGGTCTTGCATCTGAAAAATTAAACTTTTGCATTCCAACTAAATCAGCATGACCAGGGCGGGGTCTAGTTAATGGTGCATTTCTTGCTAAATCTTTTATTTCCTCATCTGGTACTGGATCAGCACTCATTACCTTTTCCCATTTTGGCCACTCTGAATTCGCAATTTGAATTGCAATTGGCCCACCTTGAGAAATCCCAAGTCTTATTCCGCCCATGATCGTAATTTTGTCGGCCTCAAAATTTTGTCTAGCACCACGCCCGAAACCTAAGCGTCTCCTAGATAAATCAAAATCAATATCTTTACTTGTGATTTCGACGTGAGCAGGAATTCCTTCAACAATTGCCGAAAGTGCAGGACCATGGGATTCACCCGCGGTTAACCAACGTAACACAGCACTCTCCAATCAATTAGAGCAGTATTATCGCAGATCAACTACTTATCTTGCTCCCAATTTAACCTTGTAATCAGAGAATCTTGACTATATATGTACCGCAAATCATAAATGGTGCAAAGGCAACGGTTCTTGATCCCATTAGAAGAGCATAGATACCACCGATAATCCAAGTATAAGAAAGTGCGTTAAATAACTGGACGTAAGAATCAAGCATTAAACCCAAGATGGCTGAAAGCTTTATATCGCCGGCTCCGATCTTTCCCTTTGCCAAAGCATTGATTAGTAAGTAAACAACGAAATTTACTAGGCCAAACTCCCACTTATTGATGATCTTTGGTGTAAGCAACATGAAAATTAAGAAAATATCAACATTACTTATTAAGTGGGTTTTAATATCATATAAAGCGATTCGGAGAAGCAAAACTAGAGATAGGAATTCAACGACCACTAGAAAAGGTTAGTAAGAAATTATCAGAAACATCTTGGGTGTGGATTACTTCCTGATAGCTGCGTGCCCAACTTTTAATAGTTCTTGGCGCATCTGGTCAAAATCAAATTCTTTCTGCGCAAAGTAATTTATTTGAAAGAGTGCTTGTTCAACTAAGAGTGATAATCCACCTATTACAGTCCGACCTAGGTTTTGATACCGCTTTGCTAACTCAGTTGGCCATGGATGGTAAATAACCTCAAAAAAGTCCGCCTTGGTAGAGATGATCGATAGCCCATCAGTTGCGCCAGCTGGGGTTGTTGAAATAATCAAATCACGATCCTGAATCTCCTCAAACCTGTGCCAATCTAGAAAACTAAGATCTAAGTCAACTGCTGCGGCATGTAGCTGGTCGTGTCTATTAATTGATCTTGTTAACACAGTAACTTCGGTGCCGGTTCCCTTAAGTGCTCCAATTGCGGCTCTTGCAGTTCCGCCAGCGCCAAGAATAGAAATCTTCTTACCAAAGTATGGTCTGAGTAAATTCTTGAAAGCTAGCAAATCAGTCGATAAACCAATACTTCCAGTTGACTCAAAAATAATGGTGTTAACAGACGCAATTTGCTTTGCAATTGGATCAACCCGGTCTACAAACCCTATTGAAATTTCTTTAAGGGGCATCGTTAATGCAAGTCCGCGATATCCAGAATTCTTTGCCTTGAAGTAGAATTCGCCAAATTTATCTTCTGTGATTTCTTCAGACAAAAAGTCCGCTTCAATTCCTAACAATTTGTAGGCCGTTGAATGAAGAAGCGGCGAAAGAGAATGACTAATAGGGCTACCAGCCACCGCCATCTTTATCATTTAAACAAACCTGCCTTTTCATTGTTTCTAAACTCATTTGCCCAAGTATTAAACTGAGTATATGAATTAGTGAATCTAGTATCTTGTGGCTTGACTGTTATGAAATATATCCAATCCCCAGATTCTGGGTTAACTGAAGCATCAAGTGCTTCCTGTCCCGGATTGCCAATTGGGCCTATCGGAAGTCCTTGATACTTGTAAGTGTTGTACCTGGAGTTTACCTCTAACTGCTTGTATGGCAGGCGTATTTTTCCCCGGAGGTTAGCTGCATACTCAACAGTGGTGTTCATCTGTAGCGGCATCTTAATTTTTAAGCGGTTATATATAACTCTGGCAATTTTTGTGAAATCTTGCGGATCGCCCTCTGCTTGAATAATCGAAGCTATTGTCACCAACTCAAACGGTGAAAATCCATTAAAACCCTGATCTATTTTGCTAGTTTTTGCTGCAAGATTAAATCTTTGGATCATTTGATTTACAGCCGTATCAGTTGAAGTACCAGGAGCAAAAGAATACTGAGCTGGAAATAAGAAACCCTCTAAATTAGATGTTTTATACATCTTATCTGGCTTTACGGATGCTGATAGATTCCCAGAAACCAAATTTGATTTTTTAAGCATGTCAAAAATCTCATTTTTCCTTAATCCTTCAATGAAACCAAAAACACCACGATTTCGCTTTGGGTCAAGTAGTTGATCTAAGGCAGCTTTTGCAGAAATTTTAAGATCGATTTCGTGAATGCCTGGTGCTATCGAATTAGATCGTTTTTGGTTAATTGCTAGTTTATAGAAAACTTTACTTGCCTTGATAACTCCAGATTTATAAAGTTTTTCGGCAATTTTTGTACCAGTGTCTCCAGACTCAATCAATATATCAACCTTCTGATTCGAGTTTGTATCTAGATAATCGTTCAACAGAAAAGCATTATGAATAGTATTAGCACCAAAAGTAAAGATTAATGCACTTAGCGCAAGAGCAATATATTTCTTCAAAAGATTTCACCAATAGATGTTCCCGATTTTTCATTCAAAATTGCACTTTCTAAAATATTAACAGCTGCGATTTGGTCTATTACCGCTTTACTCTCCTTAGAGTTTTTTCCAGCTTCTCTCATTTGCGAATATGCATTTGCAGTAGAAAGGCGCTCATCAACAAGATAAATTGGCCCTGAAAAAATACTTTGGATTAATTTTGCAAAATCAATTGCTTGCATAGACTTTGAACTGTTTTCTCCAGATAAATGTCTTGGATTTCCAACTACTGCGTAGATAGGTTTGATATCACTGAATATCTCAGTAAGTTTTTCCGCCAACTTGTCATCATTCAAAATAGTTGCATGTGGCGATACTAAAATCGACTCAGAATCTGAAGTTGCAACACCAATTCGCTTCTCGCCAAAGTCAAAACCAATCCTTGTTCCAATATCGATTGGTTTAGTCATTTTTCAGTATATTTCTAATTGATCTTCCCATTTATTAAGTTTGTAATTTCAGATAATGCTTTATCAATAGATTTAGCATCCACTCCCCCACCTTGCGCAAAATCATCCTTTCCGCCGCCACCACCGCCAAGAACTGCAGAACCAGTTTTTATCAATTCACCGGCCTTAATACCCAATTTATTTGCCTCTGGAGAAACTGCTGCTACAAGCAATGGTTTTGAACTACTAACCGTAGCAAGCACGATTACACCAGACTTAATCTTCCCTTTTAAATCGACAGCAATCGAACGCATGTCTTCTACTGAAATATCATCCGCCAAATGCTCGCTAATTAAATTAATGCTTCCAATCGATTTAGTTTTTTTAACTAAATCCCCTGTAGAAGCCATTGCCTTTGCGCTACGAACAGCGGAAAGCTCTTTCTCCATACCTTTCATTTTTTCTACCAATTCTGAAACGCGTTGAGGCAATTCATCTGCCCGAACGCCCTTAATAATTTCAGTCAATGAATTAAGCAGTATATGCTCACGTGCTAAGAATTTATAAGCGTCATAGCCAACTAGAGCTTCCACACGTCTAACGCCAGCGCCAATTGAAGATTCTGAAAGCAATTTAACCAATCCAAGTTGACCTGATCTTGATACGTGGGTTCCGCCACAAAGCTCTTTTGCCCATTCACCAACACTTACTACCCGGACTTGATCACCATATTTTTCACCAAATAGCGCCATTGCACCCATTGCGCGAGCAGCATCTTGTGACATTACCTCTGCATGAACTTGTAAATTTGCAATTAACAACTCGTTTACTCTGCTTTCTACATCATTGAGAACTGACACAGGCACTGCAGCTGTAGATGGAAAATCAAATCTAAATCGACCTGGCGCGTTCTCAGATCCTGCTTGAGTTGCCGTTTCTCCCAAAGCTTCTCGAAACGCTTTATGAACCATATGGGTAGCTGTATGAGCTCTTGAAATAGCCAATCTGCGTTCTAAATCTATATCTGCAATTGCGGCTGACCCATTTTTTACTACTCCACTTAATACCGTTCCACGATGAACAATTAATCCAGGCAATGGTGTCTGAACATCATCAATTTGAATTACCGCACCGCTCGCAAGTTTTATTGTTCCGCCATCTGCTAATTGACCGCCGCCTTCAGCATAAAAAGGTGTGCGATCGAGAGTTATTTCAATCTCGGCGCCAGGATTAGCCTCTAGAACACTCTTGCCATCAACTAGTAAGCCAGTTAATTGTGCTTCAGCAGAAATATTCTCATAGCCAATAAATTTTGAGGATCCAGATTTATCAACTATTCCACGATACTCCGTTAAATCTGTATGGCCACTCTTTTTTGCTTTAGCATCAGCTTTAGCTCGATCTCTTTGTTCATTCATTAATTTTCTAAAGCCCACTTCATCAACGCCAAGTCCTTGCTCGCGTGCCATTTCAAGAGTTAAATCAAATGGAAAGCCGTAAGTATCATGCAACTTAAATGCAGTATCAGCCGATAAAGATTTGCTCTTTGAACTCTTTAACTCACCTGCTGCTAAATCGAAAATAGTTGTTCCGCTCTTTAAAGTCTGAATAAAACTATCTTCTTCTGCCTCTGCAATTGCCAGAATTCGATCAGATCCATTTACTAACTCTGGGTACTGTGGACCCATAGCTTTAATCGAACTCTTCATTAACTCACCCATTACAACATCTTGCGAACCAAGTAATCTCATATTACGTATAGTGCGTCGCATCATTCTTCTTAGAACATATCCCCTGCCTTCATTTCCTGGGGTAACACCATCACCGATTAGCATCATTGCGGTTCGGGCATGATCTGCAACAACTCGAAGTGAAACATCAGATTTTTCATCTTTTCCGTACTTAACTTTTGTTAGTACGGATGCCTTATCTAGAATTATTTTTGTTGTATCGATTTCGTAAATATTCTCAACGCCCTGCAGTAGCGCGGCGGTTCGTTCTAGCCCGAGCCCAGTATCAATATTTTTAGCTGGCAGCTCTCCAACAATTGGAAATGAGTTTTTATCTCCGCCCTCGCCACGGATATTTTGCATGAAAACTAAATTCCAGATTTCTAGATAACGGTCTTCATCGGCAATCGGTCCACCCTCTTTGCCATAAGCACTTCCTCTATCAAAATAAATTTCCGAACATGGACCACAAGGACCAGGAACTCCCATTGACCAGAAATTATCAGCCATCCCTCGTCGCTGAATACGATTCTTTGGAACACCAACTTGTTTCTCCCAAATTTGCGCCGCCTCATCATCATCTTCGTAAACAGTTACCCAAAGTTTGTCCTCACTAAAACCATACCCACCGTCGGATGTTGACTTAGTTAGCAATTCCCATGCAAGAGAAATCGCACCTTCTTTAAAATAATCTCCAAAAGAAAAATTACCGCACATTTGAAAGAAAGAAGCGTGCCGGGTGGTTTTACCAACTTCATCGATATCTAATGTTCGAACGCACTTTTGAACTGAGGTGGCACGTTTATATGGCGGCTTAACTTCACCAAGAAAAAATGGTTTAAATGGAACCATGCCAGCGTTAACTAATAAAAGATTTGGGTCATCAGCAATAAGCGATGCAGAAGGGACAACAGTGTGTTCAAGCTTTGAAGAATTACCTTTTTCAAAGAAATTTAGCCAGCGGGAGCGAATATCAGCGGAGTTCATCACTACGCCTTCGCTTTGCTTTTTTTCTTACCCTTTTTCTTTAGCTTTGCCGCAGTAACAAGGGCGGCGGCTGCCTTCATGGCTAATGGGTTTTCATCTAGAAATGATTCAGTCGCACTTGTAACTTTTTTAGTAAGACCTTCAATAGATTTACCAGCATTACTAATGCTTTGCAGTGGGCCGTTAATCATCCGAATAGTTTTTGTAACCTCATCAATTAAACGAGAGGCACGGACCACCGTGTAGGAAATAGCGATCGCGATCACAGCAAGGGATGATGCAGCAATTATCGTTGCAATTCCACCTGGGCCCATGTTGGGAAGAATACCTGAAAAGGTGGGAACTACTTGGCAGCGGCTGGAGTATCGACCCCAGTCTCTTTGCGTTGTGCTGGTGTAATCGGTGTCGGTGCGCCAGTAAGTGGATCACCGCCACTTGCAGTCTTTGGAAATGCAATAACTTCTCGAATTGATTGTGCCCCAGCAAGCAATGCGCATAATCGATCTAAACCAAGAGCAATTCCGCCATGTGGTGGTGGTCCATAATTAAATGCTTCAAGCAAAAAACCAAATTTACTCTCTGCCTCTGCTTGAGAAAGTCCAATTGTTTTGAAAACTCTTTGTTGAACCTCTCGTTGATGGATACGGATTGATCCACCACCAATCTCATTTCCATTTAAAACAATGTCATACGCATAAGCAAGCGCTTCTGCCGGGCTCTTATCAAAGTTGTCAGCAAACTCCGGTTTTGGCCCAGTGAAAGGATGATGAACTGCAGTCCATCCAGCAGCAGCATTATCAGCATCTACTGGTTCAAACATTGGCGCATCTACAATCCACACAAATTTCCATAACTTTTCATCAACCAATTTACATCGCACACCAATCTCAAGTCGAACTGCGCCAAGTAGGTTCTGTGATGCAGCTGTTGAGCCAGCAGCAAAGAAAATAGCATCGCCATTTTTTGCTCCAACCGTTGCTGCGATGGAAGAGCTTTCTTTTTCTGAAAGATTTTTAGCAACCGGACCGGATAACGTTCCATCTGCACCAACTAAAATATATGCAAGACCTTTAGCTCCTCTTGCCTTAGCCCAATCTTGCCAAGCATCTAATTCACGACGTGGTGAATCTGCACCGGATGGCATGACTACAGCCCCTACATATTCAGCTTGAAATACTCTAAATGATGTTTCCTTAAAGAATTCAGTTACATCTACTAACTTATTCTCAAATCTTAAATCTGGCTTATCAGAACCATAATTCTTCATTGCGTCCCGATAAGTCATATGTGGAATCGGGGTTGGAATTTTATAGTCAACAACCTTCTCAAAAACTGAGGATAAAACCTTTTCAGCAATTGCAATCACATCGGCTTGGTCAGCAAATGAGATCTCAATATCTAACTGGGTAAACTCTGGCTGACGATCTGCTCTGAAGTCTTCATCTCTAAAGCAACGAGCGATCTGGTAATAACGCTCCATCCCAGCAACCATCAATAATTGCTTAAATAATTGCGGAGACTGTGGCAACGCATACCAAGATCCAGGTTGTAGCCTGACTGGAACTAGAAAATCTCTGGCACCTTCTGGTGTTGAACGTGTTAGATATGGGGTTTCTATTTCAAGAAAATCAGCACTAGCCATTACATCTCTGATCGTAGTTGTTACTTTAGAGCGCAATCGTAAATTTTTTGCTGGACCTTCTCTGCGCAAATCTAAGTAACGATACTTAAGTCGCACCTCTTCTGAAATATTTCCAATATCACCGCTATCAACCGGAAAAGGAAGTGCTGCTGCTTCACTTAACACTTCGAGAGATTCACATACAACTTCAATTTCACCGGTTGCAATATCTTTATTCTCATTACCGGCTGGTCGAAGCTTTATCGTGCCAGTAATTAAGACGCACCATTCTGCTCGTAATTCACCAGCAATTTTCTCATCATTGATTACAACTTGAACTGCACCGGTTGAATCGCGCAAATCAATAAAAGCTACGCCGCCATGGTCTCGCCGGCGAGCTACCCAACCCGCTAGAACAACTTTAGTTCCAACGCTTTTAGCATTTAAAGAGCCAGCGTCATGAGTGCGAAGCATTAATTTGAACTTCCTAATCGTTTAATTAAATCTGAAGCAGTAAGAGTACTAGAGAAGACTTCTCCGCTACTCATCAATTTCAACTCACACTTACCAGATGAAATCTCATCATCACCAATAACTAGGCCGTAAAGTGCGCCACTTTTATCAGCTGCTTTCATTCCGCCTTTAAGGCCCCGATCACCGTAGGCCATGTCACAAGTAATTCCATTGCCCCTCAACTCAGATAAAAGATTAAAAGCTACCGTTTTACCTTTTTCAGTAATTGGTGCAATAAACAATTTGAGTTGATTAATATCCTTCGGCAAACAATCTTCAGCAAGGGCAGCCATAAGTATCCGGTCAACTCCTAGTCCAAATCCAATTCCACTAACATCAGATCCACCAAGTGAATTCATTAAACCGTCATATCGCCCGCCGCCACCTATACCAGATTGAGCTCCTAGTAAGGTGTGATCAAATTCAAAGGTTGTGCCGGTGTAATAATCAAGCCCTCGAACCATCCTAGGATTGATTGTGTAATCAATTCCAAGTCCGGTAAGTAGTTTTTTCACTTCTTCAAAATGCGCCTTGCTCTGACTATTTAAATAATCTAGTAATAGCGGTGCTTTAGACATCGCTTGTTTAATCTCTTCTCTTTTATCATCAAATAATCTCAGCGGATTCAATTTTGCTCGGGCAGTTGTTTCTTCATCAAGTTTCAAACCGGATATGAATTTCACTAACTCAGTGCGGTGTGAATCTCGGCTCTTGGAGTCACCAAGTGAAGTGATATTCAATTTGTATTGCTTAAGTCCTAAAGCTTTGAAAGCAGTATCTGCTACAGCAATTACTTCAACATCAATCTCTGGATCGTTATAGCCAATTGCTTCAATACCAACTTGGTAAAACTGGCGATAGCGACCGGCTTGTGGGCGTTCAGCGCGAAAAAAAGCTCCAGAATAGAAAAGTTTTACTGGTAATTGACCGCGGTCAAGGTTGTGTTCAATTACTGCGCGCATTACACCAGCGGTTCCCTCTGGCCGAAGTGTTAATGATCTTCCGCCTCTGTCCTCAAAGGTGTACATCTCTTTACTTACAACATCTGTTGATTCGCCAACACCGCGAGTAAAAACTTCAGTATCTTCAAATACCGGTAATTCGATTAAGGAGTAACCAGCCAACTTTGCAGAATTAATAAGCTGATCTCTAACAAATTCAAATTGTTCAGAGTTTGGCGGGAAGTACTCACTTACTCCCTTAGGCGCTTGAAACTTACTCAAGATTCACCGCCCATTCTGATTAAGAAAATCATCTTGCAGGTAAGGGTTTCTTACGCGCTCTATGGCGATTGTAGTTTGCCCACCATGCCCAGGCAGGACATTTAGGTCATCAGGAAGTGTCAAAATTCGCTCTCGCAAGGTTTTGCGCATCTGGCTTGCCGATCCAGTCGGAAGATCGGTTCTGCCGATGCCGCCGGCGAACAACACATCCCCCGAAATAAGTTGTTGATTATCAACGGTATAGATCACTGAACCTTTGGTGTGGCCTGGCGCAAAAATTGCACCGATTTCCAAACCAGCAATCTCAAAATGAGAAAAATCCTCTACCTCAATAACATCATCTGGTTCCTTAAAGTAATCGCCACCAAATGCAGAGATTAATTGTTCACTAACACCACCCTTGTCGATGGCGCCAGTTGGGTCAGTAAGTAAAAATCTATCGTCACCAGTTATAAATGTTCGCATCGGAGTTTGCTTGGTCAGAGGTAAAACTGAAAAAATATGATCTAGGTGTCCATGGGTAATTAAAATTCCTACTGGCTTTAAATTGTGTTCCGAGACTTTTTCAATTATGTCTTTTACTAAATTTGGCTTTGCAATACCCGGATCAACGATTATGCACTCTTGACCAACACCGGTTGCCAAAATCCAACAGTTTGTTTCAAAGTAGGGAGCAATTACCCGATCAATAAGCATTTTCACCCCCACCGCTCATCCTTTTTTCTCGTTCAGATTTCGCTAAATTCAGGTGATTAGGCTATCTTTTAGCCAGCACCAAACCCAGTAATCAAAGACGCAAAAGCGAAAATGATTACTACGCCCCCATATAACGAGATCTGTATTACAGAGATCGCGCAACGAAAGGTAATGATCATGGAGAGTACAAATACACCCAACCTTTCGAATACTGGGGCGGCAGCAGCACTTATTGGTGATCCCGCAAAATTTGGCCGAGTCGGCGAAGATGGAACTGTTTACGTAATTACACCAACTGGAGATCGCGCCGTTGGGTCATATCCTGGAAAGAGTCCAGAAGAAGCACTTGCTTATTTTGTTAAGAAATTTGAAATGGCAGCTTCTGAAGTTGCACTCCTTGCCGCACGGATCAGATCCGGTGCGATGGTGCCAAGTGATGCTCATGAAGCAGTTAATAAACTTAGAGCTCAGATAACTGAGCTAAATGGTGTTGGTGATCTTGCAAATTTAGTTTCTTCATTAGAAAGAATCCCAGCATTAATTTCTGAACATGAGGGTGCATACCAAGCACGCAAAGCTGCGCAGAATGCAGAGCGTGAGGCTCGTAAAGTTGAGGCAGAGGCGATCAAAGAGAAAATCGTTGCCGAGGCAGAGAGTTTGATCGACTCCGTAGCCTGGAAGGTAACAACTGCCAGATTGAAAGAGTTACTAGATGATTGGAAGAAAGCACCAAGATTAGATAAGAAAGTTGATGCGGCACTTTGGAAGAGATTCTCCTCATCTCGCAATAAATTTGATAAACGCCGTCGGGTTCACTTCTCAAATCTTGATTCAGAGCAGAAAAAGGTCGCGTCTACTAAAGAGGTAATTGTCAAAGAGGCTGAAAGTCTTGCTAACTCTAGAGAATGGCTAAACACTGCTAAAAGATATAAAGAATTGATGGACCAATGGAAAGCTTCTGGCCGCGGAAAGAAATCTGCCGATACTGCGCTTTGGAATAGATTTAAAGCGGCACAAGATACTTTTTTCAAAGCAAAAAATGCTGATATGGATAAGCGCAAAAACTCTATGGTAGAAAACCTAGCTAAACGAGAAGCAATGATCGTTGAATTTGAGGCATTGCTGCCAATTTCTGATTTTAAATCTGCCAAAAATAAGTTCTATGACTTAATGGGTAAATGGCAGAAGATCGGTATGACAGATCGTAAAAAGCGTTCTGCATTTGATGTCCGAATTAAAAAAGTAGAAGATGAAATAAATGAATTAGAGCGTAATTTCCAGCGTAAAAGCGATCCGAGCGCTAAAGCACAGGCCAACAAAGTTGTGCAAGGCTTGGCTGAAGCAATTGAAAATTACGAAAAGCAAGCCGCAAAGGCAGAGGCTGCTGGTCAAACTGCAAAAGCGATGGTGGCAAGAGAAGCAGCAGCAGCTCGTAGGGGCTGGCTAGAACAGGCACAAAAGGGCTTAACTGAATTTACGAATTAATTATTAAATATACGATCAACATCATAAACACCCTCAATTGTCCTAACCGCTGCTAAAACTGCATCTAGGTGCGAAGCATCTGCCATCTCAAATGAGAACTTACAGATTGCGGTTTGATCTTTATTAGTAACGACTGAAGCACTCAAAATGTTTACATGTTGATCAGATAGTGATTTTGTTACATCTGACAAAAGGCGTGCTCGATCAAGGGCTTGTACCTGTATGTTCACCAAAAAAGTACTCTTTGCTGACAAATTCCACTTTACCCCAACCATCCGGTCACCTTGATGAATTTTAAGGTCCCCGATATTTATGCAATCCGCCCGGTGAACTGAGACACCACTACCTCTAGTTATAAAGCCAATTATTTTGTCTCCTGGAACAGGAGCGCAACATCTTGCAAGTTTTACTAGTACATCGCCAGCACCTTCAACATCAATACCCGTAGCACTTTTACGTTCACGTTTAACTGTATTTAAAAGCGGAGATAAATCATTCTCTGGATGGGCATCTACGGTGCTAATTAGGGCCGTTAACTTTTCAATAACTGAATGGGCTGAGACATGGCCATTACCAACCGCTTCATACATAGTTTCAATATCTTCATATCTAAGATCATGGGCTAGCTCTAATAAAGCATGACCACCTAATATTTTTTGCAGCGGTAATCCAGCTTTTCTCATTTGTCGAGCGATTGACTCTTTACCGGCCTCAATCGCCTCTTCTTTACGCTCTTTTGAAAACCAAGCTTTAATTTTTGATCTAGCCCTAGATGAGGTTACGAAATTCAACCAATCATGGCTTGGCGCCGCATTAAGTCCTTTGTTAATTACAACATCGACAACATCACCATTTGTTAGGTGCGATTCCAGCGGAACTAATTTTCCATTTACCTTAGCGCCAACACATTTATTGCCAACCTCGGTGTGAACTGCATAAGCAAAGTCAACGGGTGTTGATCCAGAAGGCAAGGCGATTACGCTTCCCTTTGGCGTAAAAACAAACACTTCAGGAGTTCTTAAGTCATAACGAAGAGTTTCTAGGAAATCCCCAACATCTTCACTTTCTTGCTGCCATTCATGCAATTGACGCAGCCAAAGCACTTCCGGGCTTTTGCCAGATTCGGTATTTTTTGATTTATATTTCCAGTGCGCAGCAATTCCATACTCAGCACGTGCATGCATATCAAAGGTACGTATCTGAATTTCAACCGCTTTGCCATTTGGTCCAATTACTGTGGTGTGAAGAGATTGATAAAGGTTAAATTTTGGCATTGCAATGTAATCTTTAAATCGACCAGGCACTGGACTCCATCGTGCGTGAATTGACCCTAATACCCCATAACAATCACGAACTGAATCCACTAAAATTCTAATTCCTACTAAATCATAAATATCGTTAAATTCACGGCCTCTAACAACCATCTTTTGATAAACGCTATAGAAATGCTTCTGTCTACCAATAACCTGTGCACTTATTCCTTCAATTTTTAAATCTGCATCAATTGCAGTAACTACCTCTGAAGTTAGTTGGTCTCGAGCAGGAGACCTCTCCCCTACCAATCTTTCAATTTCCTCAAACTTTTTTGGCTCTAGTATCTTGAAAGAAAGATCTTCTAACTCCCACTTAATTGCATTCATACCTAGTCGATGTGCAAGTGGGGCGTAGATATCAATTGTCTCCTTAGCTTTTCTTTGAGCAGTTTCTGGGGCAATAAAATCCCAAGTTCGAGCGTTATGAAGTCGATCTGCTAATTTAATTACTAAGACCCTGATATCTCGAGACATCGCCACAACCATCTTGCGAAGTGTTTCTGCCTCCGCAGTTGGTCCGTAAGTTAATTTATCAAGTTTTGTTACGCCATCTACTAAAGAGGTTACTTCATCCCCAAACTCACTTTTTATTTGCTCTATTGAATATGTTGTATCTTCAACTGTGTCATGTAACAAAGCCGCCATTACAGTTGGCAGATCCATGCCAAGATCAATCAATATCTGAGCCACTGCAACTGGATGTGTTATATAAGCTTCACCAGATTTACGAAGTTGACCAGTGTGTGCTTTATCGGCGGCGATAAATGCACGCTCGAGATCTTTATTTGAAAATCCAGGATGAGATTGAGTTAAACCATCAACTAGCGGCTTTAACAATTCAATTGTTGTCATAGCGCTATGGCTGTCTTGTTAATTTAGAATATTAGCGACGTCGATAACGCTTTGGCTGGTTTCGTGGACCACGATTAACCTGGTTATCTAAAACTGGAGTTTCAACTGTTTTATCTCCCCGATTTCCTACCCGCTTTGCAAGAGCCTGCATAGCTGGCTCCCGCTCACGTAAAGCGGCAAGAATTGGTGTTGCGATGAATATTGATGAATAGGTTCCGGTTGCAAGTCCAATAAACAAAGCCAGCGATAAATCTTTTAGTGTTCCAGCGCCAAGTAAACCAGCGCCAACGAAAAGAATTGAACCAACTGGAAGAAGTGCGATGAATGAAGTGTTAAATGAACGAACTAAAGTTTGGTTAACTGCCAGATTTGCTGCCTGTGAATAAGTGCTCTTACCGCTTGCTGCAATTCCGCGAGTATTTTCACGAACTTTATCAAATACAACCACCGTGTCATAAAGTGAATAACCTAGAATAGTTAAGAACCCAATCACGGTAGCCGGGGTTACCTCAAAACCAACTAGTGCATAAATTCCAACGGTAATAAATACGTCGTGAATAACGGCAATAATTGCTGCAATTGCCATTTTTGATTCAAATGCCATTGCCAGGTAAAGCATCACAACAATTAAGAATCCAAATAACCCATACAGTGCTTTACGAGTAATTTCAGCACCCCAAGATGGGCCAATTATTTGGGAGTCAATCGAGTCAACGCTCACCCCAAATTTTGTAGCAAGTTGGTCCTCAACTGCAGTTTGCTGAACCGACGTTAATGCATTTGTCTGGACTCTAACCTTATCGTTACCAATCTTCTGGACAATTATCTGAGATGTAATTCCAGCCTCAGTTACGGCAGATTCGGCAGAACTTACTGAAGCATTTGCTGAAGTGACAGTAAATGATGAACCACCCTTAAATTCAATACCTAGATGCAAGCCTTGCGTGAAAAGTGTGGCTGCAGAGGCAAGAATTAATAAGCCAGAGAACGAATACCAGATCTTTCGCTTACCAATAAAATTAAATGAGGTCTCACCACGGTACAAGCGACCGCCTATTCCAGAGAGCTTAGCCATTATTTATCCCCTTCAATTGGCGATTTATTTACTGTAACTACTCCTAATGATTTCGCCGAGAAACCAGATAACGGATGACCTTCGCTGAAGAAAGATAATTTTGCTAAAACAGTTGTCAGTGGCTTTGTAAAGAAAAACACTACTATCAAGTCAATAACTGTGGTTAGGCCAAGAGTAAATGCAAATCCTCTTACACCGCCCACTGCAAAGAAGTAAAGCACTACTGCAGCAATCATTGAAACCGCATCGGCAACAATTACTGTACGTCGCGCCCGCTTCCATCCAGTTTCAACTGCTGATTTAAGTGACCGACCTTCTCGGACTTCATCTCGAATACGCTCAAAGTAAACAATAAATGAGTCTGCGGTAATACCAATTGCCACAATTGCTCCGGCAATACCTGCAAGGGTTAATGTAAATCCAATTGCTTTTCCTAACAATAAGAAGGAAAGAAGAGCTATTGCGCTTGCTACCAATAAGGAGCCCACAGAAACAATTCCTAAACCACGATAATAAAGAATTGAATACAGGATTACCAATAAAAGTCCAAGTGCACCGGCAATTAAGCCACCGCGAAGTTGATCGGCACCAAGAGTTGGTGATATCTGCTGAACCTCACCACGATCAAAAGCAAGAGGTAATGCGCCGTACTTAAGAACATTTGCTAAATCTTGTGCTTCAACTTGCGAGAAACTACCGGTGATTTGAGCTGTTCCAGTATTAATTGGCTCATTAATTCTAGGAGCTGAGTAAACCAAACCATCTAGAACAATTGCGGCTTGATTTTGTGGAGAAGGTAGAGATGTAAGTCGAGTTGTCATTGCACCAAACTTGCTAGTTCCTTCGCCATTAAAATCTAAAACTACATACCAACCAGCTGCATTTTGAGTACTGATCACAGATGAGGCTTTTGTTACTTGGCGTCCTAAAACTTCAGCCGGTGCCAAAATAAATTTGGTCGTACCTTCGCGATCACAACTAACAATTGCAACAGATTCACTTACGCCACCGCCACCTTGTCGGTTTTGCGCAAGTGTGCAATCTAGAGCCGCAAACTGAGAATTTAATTCCGGCGTTACTCCGGCCGGTAGGGTTACATTTGTTGCATCACTACTGGTAGTTGTTGCCTTTGCTGCTCCTACTGCCAATACCGGTCTGAACCTAAGCTCAGCAGTTTGACCAACTAAATCAACAATTCTTCGTCCGGTTTCACCAGGGACTGAAATAATAATCTGTCGGTTAACTCCGCTGCCTTGAGCAGAAACCTCTGACTCAGCAACACCTAATGAGTTAACACGTTGACGAATAATTCCAACTGCTTGATCAATTGCTTCAGTAGTCACTTTACCAACTTGGCCCTGCTCAATTCGAGGCTGCAAGGTAACACTGGTTCCGCCTTGAAGATCTAGACCTAATTTAAATGATGTTGCGCCAACAGCAAATGCGATACCAGTGAAAGTTAGAATTGTAAGAAGTAAAATTGAGATCGTGCGAACTGCACGTGATTGGGTGCTAGCAATTTTATTGGCAGACATGAGGGTTAATTCTAGGCTGAGGTGAGTTTATTGAGAAATCCAACCAAAGTTGCTCTGTTTTATGCGCTATTTAAGTGATTTATTGTGCGATATCTGGATCTTGATCAAAGAGCGAGGCATCTGTGCCAACCTGTGCAGAAAGTGGAGGTTTAATTCCAAGATGTGCCCAGCCATCTGCAGTGGCAACTCGGCCACGAGGAGTGCGTGCTAAAAATCCCATTCGAACTAAAAATGGTTCTGCTAGTGATTCAATGGTTTCAATCTCTTCACCCACAGCCATAGCAAGTGTAGATACTCCAACTGGACCACCATTAAAGTTTTTGACCAAGGCAGTCAAAACTGATTTATCAAGTCGGTCTAATCCAATCTCATCAACCTCATATATTTTAAGTGCAGCCATTGCATGATCGATCTGAACAACCTTCTCTTTATTTACTTGTGCATAATCTCTGACTCGACGCAACAAACGGTTTGCAACCCGTGGTGTTCCGCGTGATCTTGAAGCGATCTCAGCCACAGCCGCTTTATCTATTTGTATTTCTAATAAATCCGAACTGCGTCTAATTATTTGGGCTAACTCATCAGCTTCATAAAAATCTAATTGCGCAGTAAAGCCAAATCGATCCCGAAGTGGGCTTGGCAATAAACCTGCTCTTGTTGTGGCGCCAACCAATGTGAAATGCGGAAGATCAAGCGGAATTGAGGTTGCACCGGCACCTTTGCCAACAATCACATCAACTCGAAAATCCTCCATCGCAAGATAAAGCATCTCCTCCGCTGGTCGGGACATTCGATGAATCTCATCAAGAAAAAGAATTTCACCTTCAACTAGCGAGGAAAGAATTGATGCTAAGTCCCCTGCATGTTGAATGGCAGGCCCTGAGGTAATTCGAATTGGTGAATCCATTTCTGATGCAACAATCATTGCCAATGTAGTTTTACCAAGACCGGGCGGACCTGAGAAGAGAATATGGTCAGAAACTGATTTACGTTCCTTCGCAGCTGATAAGAGGAGATTTAACTGGTCTCTTACTCTAAATTGCCCAACAAACTCACCTAATGTTTTAGGCCTAAGGGCTAGCTCTGCAACCCGCTCAGCATCATCGGCGCCTTGATCAATTATCCGATCTGTCATTATTTTTTACCACCAGTTTTCAAAGCTAATTTCAGAATTTCAGCAGCATTAAGGTTTTCAATCTTTTCAGATCCGGCAATCTGCGAAATCATTGCACTGGATTCCTTTGCAGAGTAACCAAGGCCTTGCAACGCATTTTCTACTTGGTTAGTAATAGAAAGTTTGGCACTCACATTACCACCGGCAAAATTCGCCGCCTTATCCTTTAGCTCAAGCACTAACCGCTGCGCACCTTTTTTACCAAGGCCTGGAACAGATTCCAAACTTTTTAAGTTTGAAGAAACAATTGCATTAGCGATTACTGAGGCTTCACTTGCCGCCAATATAGATTGCGCGACCTTTGGACCAATCCCAGTAACTGACAAAAGTAATTCAAAGAAATCACGATCTACAAGATCCACAAAACCATAGAGAGTAAGTGCATCTTCCCTGACAATCAAATAGGTATGAAGATTTACTAATTTACCTACTTGCATTTGCGCTGCAACTCGAACCGGTAGCTGAACCAGAATTCCTACCCCACCAACTTCAACAACAATTGAACTTATTGATGTTGATTTAACTGTGCCAGAAATAGAACTGATCATCGCTTCTTAGTCGCCTTTTTCTTTGCTGTTGCCAACCTGGCATTTCCCACACCTCGCCAATGATGGCAGATTGCTAGCGCCAAGGCATCCGTACTATCAACTGGTTTTGGAATTTCTTTTAACTTTAGCAACCTTTTTACCATCTGTGCGACCTGCTTCTTATCCGCCCGGCCTGATCCAGTCACTGCTGCTTTAACCTCACTTGGGGTATGCATTACAACCGGAATTCCAGCTTTTGCTGCAAGCAATAAGGCAACACCGGCCGCCTGACCAGTTGCCATTGCAGTTCGCACATTTAGTTGCGAAAAGACTCGTTCAACTGCAATTACATCCGGCTTGAACTTATTGATCCAAATTGAAATCTCTTTTTCTAATTCAAGCAATCTAATTTCAAGTGGTGCTTCTATATCAGTCTGGATTACGCCAACCCCAACCATTTCTAACTTTTGTGGTCCAGTTGAATCAACAATTCCGATCCCACACCGGGTTAAACCGGGATCAATTCCTAAAACGCGCATAGGTAAAGCCTAATCAGCATGAAATAACTATTAACTAAGGCTCGCCATTACCTCATCTGAAACATCAAAGTTTCCATAGACATTCTGCACATCATCTAGCTCTTCAATTACCTCGATTAAATCAAATACCTTTTTCGCAGTTTCGGCATCGATTGGAATAGACATAGTTGGTAAAAATGAAGTGTCTGCAGAGTCGTAATCAATACCTGCAGTTTGAAGTGAGGTACGCACTGCCACTAAATCAGAAGGTTGGGTAACGATTTCGAATGAATCACCTAAATCATTAACTTCATCAGCTCCAGCATCTAACACAACCTCAAGTAGTGAATCTTCAGTTATCTTGCCACTGTTCTTCGAAACCAATACAACACCCTTGCGATTAAACAAGTATGAAACAGATCCAGGATCTGCCATGTTGCCACCATTACGGGTAACAGCAACTCGTACCTCAGAGGCCGCACGATTTCGATTATCAGATAAACATTCAATCATTAGCGCAACTCCACCGGCGGCATAACCTTCATACATAATGGTTTCCCACTCTTTACCACCAGTTTCAAGACCAGCCCCGCGCTTTACCGCGCGATCAATATTGTCAGCTGGCACAGAACTTTTCTTTGCTTTTGCAATTGCATCAAACAAGGTTGGGTTACCAGAAACATCTGCGCCACCGGCCCGAGCTGATACTTCAATGGCTTTAATTAATTTGGCAAAATTTTTAGCACGGCGAGAATCAATGATTGCCTTTTTATGTTTAGTGGTTGCCCACTTGGAATGACCGCTCATATCTCTCCTATGCCTTTAAATGTTTGCAAATTCGCGACAAATGTTTTCAACAAAGTACTTATGAACTCGATTATCCCCGGTTAGTTCGGGATGAAATGAGGTAGCAAGTAGATGTCCTTGCCTGACAGCAACTGGATGTTTATCTCCATTGCTATCGGTTATCTCAGACAGAACTTCAACATTCTCACCAACAGATTCAACCCATGGCGCCCGAATAAATACTGCTCGGATTGCCGGCTCAGTTATTCCCTTAAATTTAAGATCAGTCTCAAATGAATCAACTTGGCGGCCAAACGCGTTACGTCGCACAACCATATCAATTCCACCAAAACTTTCCTGTCCAGCAATTGCATCCTCAACTTGATTAGACAGCAAGATCATTCCAGCGCAAGATCCATAAGTTGGCATTCCGCTACTAATACGAGCTTTGATCAAATCAAAGAGGTTGAATGATCTGGCAAGTTTTGCAATTGTTGTTGACTCTCCCCCAGGAATTACTAGGGCTGAAATACTAGCAATCTCACTCTTTGTTTTTACTGCGATCGCATCAACACCGCAATCACTCAGAGACTGGATGTGTTCACGAACATCACCTTGGAGTGCAAGTACTCCAATTTTCACTACTACCAGCCCCGCTCCGCAAGACGGTGTGGCACAGGAATATCAGCAACATTTATGCCAACCATTGCTTCTCCTAAGCCACGAGATGCATCAGCGACAACCTTTGCATCAGTAAAGTAAGTAACAGCCTTAACACACGCAGCTGCACGTTTTGCTGGATCACCAGATTTGAAAATTCCAGATCCTACGAATACACCATCTGCGCCTAATTGCATCATCATTGCTGCATCTGCAGGCGTTGCAATTCCACCAGCAGTAAATAACACAACTGGCAGTTTGCCAGTGCTAGCAACCTCTTTTACTAAATCATATGGTGCTTGCAACTCTTTTGCGGCCACAAATAATTCATCCTCGCGCATTGAAGTTAGCCTGCGAATCTCTGCTGAGATTGTGCGCATATGAGTTGTAGCATTTGAAACATCACCAGTTCCAGCTTCACCCTTTGATCTGATCATTGCCGCACCCTCATTAATACGACGAAGAGCTTCACCAAGATTTGTCGCACCGCATACAAATGGAATTGTGAAATTCCACTTATCAATATGGTTCGCATAATCAGCTGGTGTCAAAACTTCTGACTCGTCGATGTAATCAACACCAAGGGTTTGTAAAACTTGTGCTTCTACAAAATGACCAATTCTTGCTTTTGCCATAACTGGAATAGAAACCGCAGCTTGTATTGCAGTAATCATGTCCGGATCTGACATTCGAGCTACGCCACCTTGTGCACGGATATCTGCTGGTACGCGCTCTAACGCCATTACCGCAACTGCACCTGCATCTTCAGCAATTTTGGCTTGCTCAACATTTACAACATCCATAATTACGCCGCCCTTTAGCATCTCTGCCATGCCGCGCTTTACTCGTGCTGTGCCTGTTTCCTTGGACATCATTCCCCCAATAGCAATATCTAGGCTCTAAGTGTACTAATTACTTTCATCTGCCAAAAACAGTTAAAAAGCGACCTACCACACACAAAAACTGATTATGGGGCCAAAATTGGGGCAAGGTCTGTTAAAAATATCCAGATCTTGCCCGGCTTAAAATTCGCAACTTTTCCGTCAGCATCTAGCCAGGTAGTGACATTTGTTTCAAGTTCTCGCTTCCAAGTTAATTCGTAACTAAAGCCATCTCGCAACATGATCGCTTTGCCACTTCCAGTTGTTTTAGAAAATGGCGTAATCCCACCAAACTTATCTCCATAAATAGATGGAGTGATTGAAACCAATTGAATTATCGCTGTATCTGCAGTTAATTGCGAACCAGAGGCAGCCATATTTGGTTCACCATTAAAGTAAATAAGAAATTTTTTACTTACTTCATCCCACTGTAATTCATATCTTGCATTTGGCCATTTAATTTTTGCAGTAGCAGTCAAAGTCTCACCCGATGGCGCATCTCCAAACCTCCATGGTGCTACCCTTGGAATGTCTATCTGCGTACCAACCTTTGAATTTGCTCGCTCTAACAAAAGTGCCGGCTTTAAAATCATATTTACCGGGCCTAATCGCTCTGGATCCTTTGTATAAATTGTTGGTGGATTTCTCTCTGCAGATAAATTCTCAATGTTTGCTGCAGCGAGTACAGGACGCATTTTGCTTTGCGCACCGGAGTAAGCCAAACCCACTCTGCCAAACTGAGCTAATAATTCAATATCTGAAATACGGGCAGATCTAACCGGCCCGATTAATTCTGGTAACAATGATGAAAATATTGCAGCAACTCTCGTTAGCCCTGCCTCAACTTGTTCAACGTAGACTACGTCAGCATCTTCAAGACCAATCTGAGGCCTTGCTTCCTTTGTATCATCTACTTTTACAACAAGAATTTGATTATTGCTGCCTGCTAAACCACTAAACAAATTCTTTTCAATTTTCTCTCCACTTACAAACTCAGATATAGGTGAGATGCCTTTGCTTCCCAAGATCAGAAAAATTAGAGTAATTGGAATAAGCAGGCGCCATACCCTCTTACGTCTCGCTGGCTTATTACTATCTTGAAATTCCATATTTACAATTCTGGTAGGTCGGTTGGTTCAAGCACATCATCCTCAAACGCATAGCGAACTGGCAAGGGAGCTTTTCCGGCCAACCGAAAGAGTCTTATGAATATTTTTTTACGCACATTTCTAGTTGCATTTACAGCCTCTAAATGTATGTTTATGGCAAGTTTAACTTTGGTAGTTAAATCAGACAGTTCAACTAATAATGGGGTAGGTAACTGAAGTAATTCATTAAATGCTGCAGATTGAACAAGCTTTAACGATTCTGACAAAATGCTTTCCGCAGCTGACCTTTCTTCAAGATTGGCAAATCTGGCAGCACTTGCTGATGTTGATATTAAATATGCAGTTGCTGGATCAAGGTTTGATTCCGCAACAATTTCATGAGCAAGAGCGGCACGTTGATGAAGTAATGAATCCAAGGTTGCCCACGATGTTTCAACCCGATGATGAAGTCGATCTAATCTGGATGCAGAAAACGATAAATACCAACCTATAATTACAACAATCAATATTACAAATAAGCTCTCTAGGTTCATCTGCGGCTCCAAAATCTATTTTCCGAAGCCAAAGTAACTCTTTGTCCCCCAGCAATAGCCATCTCATAAATGCTTTCTATTTGCTCTGCAACAACTTGCCAATCATATTTCTGAGCACTTAATTTGCCATTGCTTGCTAGTAAATTTCGTTTTTCATCATCTTTCAATAATGAAATTAGAATTTTTGCTAAATCTTTTGAATCTTCGTTAGTAAATAAGGCCCCAGCCTCACCATTTTCCAAAACTGCCGTAAACGCAGGGATATCACTCGCAACAACTGCAGTTCCAGCAGATAAAGCTTCAGTCAAAATTATTCCAAATGATTCTCCACCTGTATTTGGTGCTACATATATCTTTACTGATTTGAGAAAACTCTCTTTCTCTTCATCAGATAATCTGCCTACAAATTTAATTCGATTGCGTAATTGTGGATCTATTTCCTTCAAAAAATCTTTACTTTCACCCGGACCTGCTATTAGGTACTTAACGTTTGGAATAAATCTCGCCACGATTGGCAGTGAATCAATCAATACTTGAAGTCCTTTACGTGGCTCTTCAAACCGTCCGATAAACCCAACCGTGTAATCACCACTAAAATCTTCAGAGATTTTTGCGTTTGCATACTTTTGCCCATCAATTCCATTTGGAATAACAACTGCATCAGTTTCAAAGTGATCTTTCAATGTTGATCTTGCTAGCTCGCTCACAGCAATTCGGGCAGTTAATTTTTCGACAATTGGTTCGAGAATTGGACCAATTGCATAAATTGCCTTCTTTTTTGGTGTAGAAACATGGAATGTTCCAACTAATGGCCCCTCTGCTGCCGAACATGCAAGTAATGAAAGGGAAGGTATCGCTGGTTCATGCAGGTGAAGTAAATCAAAATCACCGGATGCAATCCATTGCTTGGCCCTTGAACTTGCAATAGGTCCAAAAATAACACGAGCGACTGAACCGTTAACTGGAATTGATACTGGTTTACCTGCATTTACTAAGTAATCTTCATGTTGAATCGAATCATCACTAACTGGTGCCAACACAGAAACATGATGACCTTCATCAATTAAATGCTGAGTAAGGTCGCGGATATGGCTTTGTACTCCTCCAGGTGTGTCCCAACCATATGGGCAAACCATGCCAATTCTAATTTTCTTCATCGACCCATATCCGTTGCAACATATGCCAATCAACTGGTGAATCCTTAATTCGCTTTGCAAAGTTATCTGCCATTGATTGGGTAACTATCTTTATTTGCTCTTCCTCGCTACCAGTAAGCGGAAGTTTAATTGTTTCATCAAATGTAATCTCAATACCCTTATTAAGGTATCGGATATACGCAGTAACTAAAGGAGAACCAGTTTTAATAGCCAAAACTGCTGGCCCTGGCGGCATCTTTGCGCTACCACCAAGAAAATTAACCTCAATTCCATTACGGGACATATCTCGATCTGCTACCAAAGCAACTAACTTTCCTTGATTTAACCGCTCCATCAGAATTGGAATTGTCTTCTCTTTATGACTAATCGCCTCTATACCAATACTTTGACGATATGCTAAAAACTTCTTAAAGATAGCCTCCGGCTTTAATTTTTCAACCACTGCAGTTATGGGAATCCCAGTTGAACAAAAATAAGCAGCTGCATGATCCCAGTTTCCAGCATGTGGCAAAGCAATAATGCATCCCTCTTTTGTTTCAATCGGATCGCGTAGCAGATTCTCGCGCACCACAAATGTAGTTTCAATGATTCTAGATTTACTCCACTTATTTAATCTAAAAGTATCAAACCAATATCTTAAATATGAACGCATACCATCTTTAGTTAGTTCTTCTAATTCTGGCTCAGAAATATATGGCACTACCCGCTTGTAGTTGCTTCGCAGCCTTTTAACACCCTTGCCATTTTTTTTAAAAATTTGATCAGAAATTAGGTTTGCTAATTTATAGGCACTTTTTTCTGGTAATACACCAATTACTTTCCACGCAAATAAATAAAGCAAATACATTTATTTCACCGCTTTATAAACAATCATCATTCTTTGAGCCATCGTAAATATTGAAATTATTGCCAAAATCCAAATACCAATTGCCATTGCATAATCTAAGTCCAGGCCATGCAAACCGTACGCCGTTAACGCAATAATTAAACGCTCACTTCGTTCAGCTAAGCCACCGTTGCATTCAACGCCGAGTGACTCAGCTCTGGCTTTAATATAGGAAACCATAAATGAAGCACAGGTAACGACAATAATTACAGGGACTAATCGGTCTGACTTATCAATAAAATAAAGAAGTGCCCCGATAAAAATTGCTGCATCACTTAACCGGTCAAGGGTTGAATCAAGTAAGGCTCCCCATTTGCTGACACCTTTGTTAGATGCGCGAGCTACTGCTCCATCAAATAAATCGAAGAGCACGAACGCGACCACCCAAATAACGCCAACGAAAAATTTTCCCTTTGGGAAAAAATAGAGAGCGCAGATAACACTGCCTAAACCGCCAATAGTTGAAATCACGTTGGCACTTATGCCTAGTTTGATCAAAGTTTTGACCAGAGGCGCAATAATTTTCGCGACAGGATCACGTAATGAACGCTGCAACATAATTCCCATCGTAGGCTTACCGATCATGGCTGACCTAATTAACGCACGGTTCGTACTCGGAATATCTCCTGAGAATGCAGAAATCTGCGCTGCCCTTGGGCTACCGGCTGCACAGATCGATGACCCAACCTTAATTACCGCCGACGTTGTTGTAGTTGTTGCGAGCACCAAAAATGGAATTGATCCGAAGGTTGTTGCCCAATGGCATAACTTTCGCGAGTTGTATGTTCCAACAATAGTTGCAGTAATTGATTTTGAAGATGGCGATGTCGATTTTGAAGATATGAGTGCAATCGTCGGGAAAATGCTAGAACCAGTATTAACCCCATACCTGGTACTTCATGCTGACAATGGTCAGCCGACTGCGCTAATTAATCTGGAAGACCAAATGATTACTGACTACTCAACCGTTGCAGTTACTCAATTAGCTAGTGAGGCCGAACATCGAGAGTTAATTCTGGAGTTTAAAGATGAGCTTCATAATGCATTAGTTGAAGGTGGCTGGGATCAATTTGTGCAAGGACTAATAATTCCAGCAATCCCGCTTATGGTTAAAAATAAACTAGGCGTAGCTGAGATAAAACGGTTCTTAGATCTGATTCCAACCCGCAGCTAACTGTTCTCTACTCTCCTGTAAAAGTTTAGGTATCACCTTAGTTTTTCCAATAATTGGCATGAAGTTTGCATCCCCAGCCCATCTTGGAACTATGTGTTGGTGAAAGTGCCCCGCTATTCCAGCACCAGAGACATCACCTTGATTTATTCCGACATTAAATCCTGATGCATTACTAACTTTGCGCAGCACCTTCATGCCGTGAGCGGTAAGAGATTGAACCTCATTGCGCTCTGACTCAGTTAACTCCGGTAACTCTGCCACATGTCGATTCGTACAAACTAATAAGTGACCGGCGTTATAGGGATAAAGATTCATAACAACATATGCCTCTTTGCCTCTAGCAACAATTAATGCCTCCGCATCATCCAACGAAGCAATTCTGCAAAACGGACATTCAATCTCATTGCCAGCAAGTGGACGATTTTCTCCTTCAAGGTAAGACATGCGATGTGGCGCCCAAAGACGTTGCCAACTATCCGGCATTCCGGCGCCGCCTGATAATGATTGATCAGACATTTAAATTTGCTTGCGATCTTTAACAGCAGCTAGAACTTCAGCAATTGCATCCTTAATTGGAATCTGATTCTTCTGATCCCCGTTGCGATATCTAAATGAAACTGCATTTACCGCTGCATCCTCTTCGCCAGCAATCATCATAAAAGGAATCTTTTCAAGTTGTGCATTTCGAACCTTTTTCTGCATCCGATCATCAGAGTTATCAATATCAGCTCTGATCCCCGCCTGCTTAAACTGCTTAATCACATCTGAAAGATATGGCGCAAATGATTCAGCAACCGGAATACCTCTAACTTGAACCGGTGCAAGCCATGGAGGGAAAGCACCAGCATAATGTTCAGTTAAGACGCCAAAGAATCTTTCAATGGAACCAAATAGTGCACGGTGAATCATTACAGGTTGTTTAACTGAACCGTCAGATGCGGCATAACCAAGATCAAATCTTTGCGGCAATTGGAAATCTACTTGAATGGTAGACATCTGCCAGGTTCGACCAATTGCATCCCGAGCTTGAACAGAGATTTTAGGTCCGTAAAAAGCTGCTCCGCCTGGATCTAAAACTAACTCTAATTTTTGTTTTTCAGCTGCCTTTCTAAGTGCCTCAGTGGCATCCTGCCAATCCTTTTCTTCACCAACTGATTTTTCTGGGTTTCTAGTTGATAGTTCTAAATAAAAGTCTGTTAAGCCGTAATCTCGCAATAAATTAAGCACGAAGGTAAGGAGTGAATCTAGCTCGCCAGCCATTTGCTCTTTAGTGCAGTAAATATGGGCATCATCTTGTGTGAAACCACGCGCTCTAGTAATTCCATGAACAACACCTGATTTTTCATAACGATAAACGGTGCCGAACTCAAATAATCTAAGTGGTAAATCACGATATGACTTTGGAGATGACTGGTAAATCAAATTATGAAACGGGCAGTTCATTGGCTTCATGTAATACTTTTGGCCAGCTTTTTTAATTGTGCCGTCTGCATGTAGCTCTTCATCCATAACCATCGGTGGATACATTCCATCTGCATACCATTGCAAATGACCAGATTTTTCAAATAAAGCCGCCTTTGTTAGATGAGGTGAGTAAACAAATTGATAATCCTCTTCTTCATGACGCTTTCTTGAGTAATCCTCCATCGCTCTTCGAATAATTCCACCCTTTGGATGAAATACGGCAAGACCTGAACCAATCTCTTCTGGGAATGAGAATAAATCTAACTCTGCTCCTAATTTTCGATGATCACGCTTCTCCGCCTCTTCCAATAAATGTAAATAAGCATCTAGCGCCTCAACTGTTGGCCAAGCAGTGCCATAAATTCTTTGCAACATTGGATTCTTTTCAGATCCCCGCCAATATGCACCTGCTGCTCTCATTAATTTAAAAGCTGGAATATGTTTTGTCGATGGCAGGTGTGGCCCACGGCAAAGATCACTCCAAACCGGATTTCCATCTCGGCCTAAATTGTCATAGATAGTAAGTTCTGCCCCGCCAACTTCAACCGCTGAATCATCTTCTGTGGCGCCAGATTTCAAACCAATTAATTCACACTTATACGGTTCACTCTTTAACTCCGCCAATGCATCCTTCTCATTTGTTACGCGACGGCGAAAGCGCTGGCCAGCTTTTATAATCTTTCGCATTGCACTTTCTAATTTATCTAAATCAGATGGCGTGAATGGATTTTTTGGATCAAAGTCATAATAAAAGCCATCACGAATTGGTGGGCCAATTCCAAGCTTGGTCTCTGGGAATACCTCTTGCACCGCTTGAGCTAAAACATGTGCAGTTGAGTGGCGCAAAACATTTAGACCATCAGGAGAGTCAATACTTACTGATTCAACTACATCGCCTTCCTTTAAATCACTCCAAAGATCAGAGAGGTGTCCATTAATTCGGCAGACCACAACATTAGAGTTTGCTTCATATAGATGAGTTGGTCTTTGATCAGCGGCAATCTGGACAGATTTACCATCAACAGAAATCTTGATCTGATTAGACATGCCGCTAGGTTAGCAAAGCGGGCGGGAAAGGTGCGGAATTAGCGAAGGTATTCGTAGTAAATAACGAGTAAAACAAGTGAAATAAATGTCCCGACCGCAAGTAAAATCAGTTGATGCTCTTTCTTAATCCGTGCAGAACTTGCTGCCCTAGATGCAATACCTCTTGCTTTAGTTAATGCACGAGCTGCCCATGCAAACTCTGTTGCTAAAATTCCAAGTCCGGTGAAGATAATCAACCAGCCAGGCCCCGGTGCTACTAAAGCAACCACTCCCAATAAGGTGACAAAGCCGCCAGCTACCCCGACAAGAACTCGTTTCAATGCTGGGTTCATGGATTCATATTACTAAACAATTTGCTCCTGAAATTCTCTATTAACTCTTCCCCCTGAACATTCTTACTAAATAATCTATCCTCAATCTTATCTACACGCTGAATCAGTTTAATTGATGAGGTGACATAGACCGCTTTTGCCGATAATAAGTAATCAAAATCAAACTCACTCTCCTTCACATCAAACCACTTAATCAATAATTCCCGTGAAATACCAGGCAGGCAGCCGGTTTTAAGAGCAGGGGTTTGCCAGCCAGATTCAGTAAGAATTAGCAGATTAGAAAGAGCAGTTTCAACCACATCTGCATTTTCATTTAGAAATATGCCATCATCAAATCCAGCAGCGATAGCTCTCCGGACGACTAATAAAGACTCTCCATAAGAAATAGATTTAACACCACTTAATGCCCCTTTTGAGATCTTTGGTTCATGAATTTTCATTAACGAAGTAGATTCTTTACCTTCGATAAATGGCTCTAAGGTAATAAACCAATCACCTTCAGCTAGAACATTTAGGCGTAATCTAGATTTTCCAGATACATTTGATAATATTTTTTCAATTCCTACCTCAAGATCAATCCGTGCTGGCAGAGTAATAAGTATTTGCTTGGCAGATTTTTCAAGTCTGGCGTAATGGCGATCCCAGGCCACCGCTTTCTGATCAATCGTTAAGATGGTTTCAAATAAGCCATCACCTCTTAAAAGTGAATTTGAATATGGTAATTTGCCCAGGTCTTCTTGCACAACACCATTCACTAGTAACTTCATACCAACGCCCCAGAAGCGATTGCAGTTAATCGTTTCGCCTTTAATTGGGTCTCTTCCCACTCTTGGTTCGGATCACTTTGCCAAGTAATACCGGCGCCAGTTCCAAAGTGAATCTTTCCATCATTTTCTGACCAAAAAATCCGAATTCCAACTGACAGCAAAGCTTTATCTCCTTCAACCCAACCAATCACTCCGCAATATGGACCTCGCTCAACTTGTTCGATTTGTTTAATTGTTTTCAAAGCAGATGATTTTGGTGCCCCACTTATTGAACCTGCTGGTAGTAGATGATCTGAAATATCTTCCCACTTAATATCACTCCTTAGATTACCAACTACATCAGAGACTAGATGAAACAAACCTGGGTGCTCCTGCGTCGCAAGCAACCTTGGTACATCAACACTTCCGCTTTCGCAGATACTTCCAAAATCATTGCGCATTAAATCAACAATCATCACATTCTCTGCCTTGTCCTTCTCGCCAAAGGAATCACTCGTTGCAGTCCCCTTGATCGGCGTGGATTTAATTTGCTTCCCACTTCGCTCAAGAAATAATTCAGGAGATGCGGATGCAATCTCTAAATTAGGTAGCTTTAAATAACTTGCATATGGCGCTGGATTTGATTGCTGCAGTCTGCCAGCTAAGCCAAGTAGTGATTGATCACAATCTGTGGTCAGTACCCGGCATAAATTAACCTGATAGATATCACCTTGAGCAATCTTCTCCTTTATTAATTCCACATTGCTCTCATAGCGCGCTTGATTTAAAGATGAATCCCAATTACCAACAAGTGGCTGCCAAACTGATTGTGGAAGTGGTGCATCAATAACTTTTGCAAATCGTGCGCAGATCCACTTTCCTTCAAAGGTATTTACTACCGCCCAAAATCCTGGTGTGTTAAGGCTGGCTGGGTCAGTTGAGATCTCAACGCATTCTGTTGCAAGCCGGTTGCCCATCCAAAAGCTTGCATCAATTTTCTCCATGTTTAACGCTACCGCGAACGCCCGTTTACGGTGTAATAAATTCAATTGTGCGCACAGTGGCAGGATGCGATAGATTTCACCCTCGTAATACGCGGACGTAGCGCAGTTGGTAGCGCGGAACCTTGCCAAGGTTCAGGTCGCCGGTTCGAACCCGGTCGTCCGCTCTCAATAAGATGTTAAGTCTTTCTAAATAAAAGCTAGGTCGGATGGCCGAGAGGCGAGGCTCGGGACTGCAAATCCCGCTACACGGGTTCAAATCCCGTTCCGACCTCCAGTAAAAAATTAAGCGGCAGGTGGGCGAGACAAAATTCCTGCGCATTTGTTAACGGTAAAACTTCCTGCAGAATATGGAACAACTATGGCATCTCCCGCTTTGATGCCTAAACTGCCCGCATTTTCAAAAACCAACTCACCATTACCGGCAAGACATAGGAATATTCCAAATC
>Ga0209087_1000288_pt1 | contig 33522 bp, 38 predicted proteins | sample S_130805_EF_Meta_FD_187321 | JGI IMG/M metagenome (GOLD analysis project Ga0209087, IMG submission 187321) | Freshwater microbial communities from Lake Simoncouche, Canada to study carbon cycling - S_130805_EF_MetaG (SPAdes) (version 2) | ecosystem: Environmental > Aquatic > Freshwater > Lake ... | reverse complement strand
AGTATGACCATTGAATATGTGGAAGTGTCAGGCACTTGCTTTGATGACTATCACGAAAAAATGGTGCAGAAAACCCTGCATTGTGATGAGTTGCGCCACTTGGGAACTTGGAAAGAAATGGACGAGCGAGGTCAGTTGGTGGTGTCTTTTACTGTTGGGAGCATTGTCGAAGGCGTGGACTATGACACGGACAACATTGAGGTTGATGCCAAGCAGTTGGATGAAACACCTTCCGAATACCGCAGCCGATTTTATGTGGCATTACAAGAGGTTGAAGATCAAGCCAATTTAATATGGAATGACACGCATGGGTGCGACAGTTGTGCAACTCATTGGATTGGTGAGGGAATAGACCTTGATGGCGAAATGACCCCCGTTTGGGCTGAATGCCCCGACTGTAATGGCAATGGAATGGTAATTTAACCAAGGAGAAACAAAATGACTGTACTGACTGGAAACCAAATCGAGGGGGCACGCTTGCTTGCCCTGCGCGCCATGCTCAAGCTAGAGATGAAAGGGCTGAAGCGTAGCCGTGCGCCATCGGCGTATTCCATGCTCAAGCAGATGGGGTACAAGGGTACAAGGGAGCAAATACTGGAGCAGCTAGACGCTGCCCGCAATGAAATGTTAGGAGAAGTGAAATGATTTACAGGGTATACAACCACAACCACACGCTGCTCGGGGAATTCAAAACCCAGCGCGAAGCGCAACGTGAAGCCAACTACTACATGTCGCAGACAGGCAATGCCGCCTACGTTTCAAAGGAGCAACTATGAACTACAACATAGACACCGACGAGGGCATGGCGCACGCAGTGGCATGGACTGAGAGCCTGTTCGCTTTCATGCGTGAGGGCGGCGTATGGGGCATCCCACGCAGCGAGACACTTGTCAGGGTTTACCCTAGCAAGAAGGAGGTAGTCATCACCAATGGGGGGATGCCAGAGGAGAGCCTGACCCGCGTCATTGAGGCGATGGGCTGGACGATAACCAAAAAATAATTGTCAAGCAATAGACAAAAGGGAGCTTTTTCCGCTACACTATTTTTCCAAACAAACTTCATAGGAGAAGATAAATGACCGATATCAAAACAGCACTCAGCCAAGCCCTCAACGAATGGGAGGAGCCCAAGGACTTAACGGGTGTCAAAGACTACCTATTCAAAACAACCAACAACGTGACGCGCAGTACGTTCAATGCTGTCAGGGACAACCCCGGCTGCAAGCGCAAAGCTATCCTTGCGAGGTTGGAAACCCAAGGGTTTAAGCTGGCCTCAACCACGAGCATCCTGTCCCAGATGATTAAGCAACGACTTATCCGCGAGGAAGACGATGGCACGCTGTACGCCAACTTCAAAGAGTACGTGCCGCTAAAGGGTTCAAACAAACCCAAGGCCAAGGTAAAAACACAAGCCAAACCGAAGGCCTTACCTACGCCCAAGCAAGAGGTCAAGCCAAAATACTCACCCATCGAGACCGCGCCACACAAGCAAGAGCGCAGGGTTATGGACATTGAGGAGTGGTTAAGCGAAGTTCCGCTGATGCAAGCGCGGCTTGTGTACCTGAGACTTAAAGTTATTTTTGAGGGAGAAACAAAATGAGAAAAATAAACATGATGGAATTACTGAGAGAACCATTTAAGAAACCCAGCCCCTTGGAGATGATTGCCGGTGAGTTAGCCCATGCCCATTTGGAGAAGCTCGAAGCTGAGACGGCAGTTGAGTACGCACAGTCCATAGTGGACTACAACGTGACCCGCATCACGCGCTTGAATTCTCGGCTGGATGAATACCGCAATGATTTTGAAATCACAAAAGTAGGAGGTACAAAATGAACTTACTGTGCGTTGGTGGCCCAAAAGGCGGGCGAGTAGTTTCCGACAACGGGCCAGTGTATAAATTTCACACAGACCAAGTTCTTTCTGAACTCGAAGCTGGCGATGGGCTTGTTGTGATGGTAAGTAGTTACAGGTACATAAAAAAACAATTCCACTACAACGGAAGGGTAGCTGATGTTTATTTTTGGGAGCACGCAGATTCCAATGTAGGCATGGAATTAATTATGGACGCACTAAGTAACCTTGGAGAAACAAAATGAAAGACAACGTAGAGATAGCAAAAGAGTACACCGACTGGATGGTCAAGACAGGCGGCTTTGCGCGGGATATGACCATGCGGGATTATTACGCAGGGTTAGCTATGCAAGCACAATTATCTATGCCGGAAATTAGTTTAGTTATAAGCCAAGGGGATATAACAGTAAAAAAAGTTTGCGGAAGTTGTTATGAATGGGCGGACATAATGCTCAAGGAGAGAACAAAATGACTAACTGTTGCGATGCAAATGGCAACTGCACCCAAGGCAAAGACTGCGCTATAAGAAAGCAGCACAGGGAAGCCACTAATCAGGCTTACATTAACCACGGCAGGACTACTAACACTGACCCATATTCCGACACTATTGGCACTGTCAAGGCGCTTATGTCTGTGCTGGTTGTGTGCGTTGCTGTGACGCTGATGGCTTACTTTATTTGGGGGAAGTGATGGCAGGCTACGAATCAAAGAAAGCAGCAGCGCGGGACAAGCTGGACGATGACGATATTCAAGTCTACAAGCGCCCGTGGGTAGACCTGACGGACAGTCAGATTGAAAAGATTTACTACGACCTTGCAAAAATCCATCGTGGTGCGCCTATGCCGTGGGGTCAAATTCAATTTGGCAAGGTATTGCAAGCCGCTATTAAGGAGAAGAACACATGACACCGGAACAAGAAAAGATTTACGAAGATGGATTCATTGCAGGAATGCAAAAACAAATGCAGTCCAGCGTAGACAAAGCGGTCAATAGGATGGCGCAGCGCACATGGGTAGGGCTAACCGACGATGATATAAAAGAAATCGTCGGGCCGTATGGGGACATGCCCATCAAGGGCTACACACGCAAACTGTTTGACCAAATTGAAGCCAAGCTGAAGGAGATGAACACATGACATGGGTATTTTTAACTGATTCAGAGCGAGACAAAATCTCCCACAAGGCAGGCCCGTACATTGTGAATAGCTACGAACCGCATGAAGCCGCAGTGCGGCAACGTAACCCCCGCGACAACTGGAAAGGGCTTACAGAAGAACAGCGCAGCGCAATTGCAATTGAAATACCAAAGCCGTTCTTTGTGAAAGAGGTGTTTGCTGCTATCGAAGCCAAACTCAAGGAGAAAAACGCATGACTATCGCATGGTACGACCCCACTAACCACCACGTTAGTACGGACAAGAACGACCCCCTGTTTACACCGCTTGGTCAGTTGTGGCCTTTGGATGTAAAGCGTGAGTGGGTAGACCTGACTTTTGACGAGAAACAGCATGCGCTTTATATTAGTGATTGGAAGACTTCTTATATGGAAGCGGTCATTGAATACATTGAAGCCAAACTCAAGAAGCGCAATGCATAAATCCAACCACCACGCTATACGGATGGCGCTACAAAAATATCCCGATGGGCTGACTGTAGCTGAAATAGTTGAGCGCACCGAAAAAGAACGACAGGCAATAAACCGTGCGTTGCTTGACATGTCCGATGCCTACATCGACAGATGGATTTCCAACAGAGAACATAGAAAGCAATGGGCTGCGGTGTGGTGCGTAATAGTGCCTCCACAGAACTGCCCCAAACCCACGGAGAAGCCGTAGTTATGGCGACTGTTAAAAGATCGCGGTACGGGCGCGTGGAGAGTGGCAGGTACACACCTTATGGAGCTATGGCAGGAGTGAGTCTTGAGCTAAGAACCGCGTATTATTACTATGGGTGGGTACATGATGCGGACATACCAGAGCTACCGCAAACCAAATGGAACCCTGATACACCTGTTACGCCGGACGAGGTGTTGGCAGAACAGCAAACCGTAGTTGAAATCAGAACCTTACTAGATGGTTTAACACCACGGCAAGCAAAGGTACTTCGGTTACGGTTTGGTTTTAATTGCCATGAATTTACCTTAGAAGAAGTAGGTAACATATTTGATCTCAGTCGTGAACGCATTCGGCAGATTGAGAAAGCGGCCCTGCGTAAACTTCGTGTAGTAGTACCACCTGAGAACTGCCCCAAACCAAAGGACACACATGACCGAGCACGAACAAAACCTACGTGACCTAGCAGCGATGTTTGCTATGGCAGCGCTGCTAACGCGTAATAGCCCAAAGGAAGCGATTGTTTCCCTTGCGTTTGAAATGGCCGACATGTTTATGGAAGCACGTACCAGTACCCCCGAAGATGGCATAGCCGCAATCAAACCCAAACGAAGGAAAACAAATGAGTAACAATAAAGACATCCCCAACTTCGCAGCTTGGTCAAACAAAAACCTAGCTGACTTCTGCACTGAGGCGTACATGCGTATGCAAGAGATGCAGGAGGAGAACGAACACTTGAAGCTGGACGCCAAGGCCGCGCTGGAAGCGGCGCGTAGGGCAATGGTGGAGGGGAGCAAGTGACGCCAGAGGGTCTTGTAAAAAAGACAATCAAGGCGGTGCTGTCGCACCACAAGGTCTACTACACCATGCCCCTTGGGGCAGGTTTTGGAGTGGCCGGTGTGCCTGACTTCTTGTGCTGCGTCGATGGTGTGTTCCTAGCGGTGGAAGCCAAGGCAGGCAAGGGTAAGACCACAGCGCTGCAAGACCGGCAGCTTGCTGCAATACAAGCGGCGGGGGGCCACGCCTTGGTTATCCGCGAGACAAACATAAACGAACTAGAGGAGAAACTGATATGGATAACACAGAATTTAACCGCATTGCGCAGGTAGTAGAGGAGTGCATTGAGGGCATGTCCGCTACGCGGGTAACCGCCATGCTGCAAATGTTTGAGCGCGTGGCCTTGGCGTTTGCTAAGCAAAACGGCGGCATGCTTACGCTGGAAGTGGTGGAGGATGGCGTGATGCTCTCTGCCATTGACCTTGACGAAGCCGAAGTTATGGAGATGGTCAGCATGCTAGCCATCAAGATGCACGGGGAGCTTATGGCAGGCGCACCCGCCAAGGAGATGTTCAATTGACTGCCCCGTATGACCGCATACTGACCATTGACTTTGAAACGTATTGGGACAGTAAAAGCTACACGCTATCAAAGATGACAACCGAGGAGTACATACGTGATAAAAAGTTCATACCTTTCGGCGCTTGTGTCCATGAGTTCGGAAGCGACAGCGACACTCAATGGATTCGAGGAGACGACTTACCTGAGTTCCTATCTGGAATCAATTGGGGACGAACCGCCGTGCTTGCACATAACGCCCAATTCGATATTGCCATCCTCTCTTGGCGGTATAACGTCCGACCCACTTTTATCTTCGACACACTATCAATGGCGCGAGCTTTACGAGGCGTGGAGGTTGGCAACAGTCTTGCCAGACTCGCACTGGAATTTTCTCTCCCCCCAAAAGGTACTGCTGTTCACTCCACTGATGGATTATTGGAGCTTACCCCCGCCGGGGAGAGTGAACTTGCTAGTTATTGCGCCCATGACGTACACCTGTGTGAAGAAATATTCAAGCGTCTCGTTGTTGGATACCCTACTTCGGAACTACGCCTCATCGACATGACGCTCAAAATGTACACCGAGCCGGTGTTGCAGCTTGACCAACTCATGCTGGTCAATGCGTTGGAGGAGGAGAAAGAAAAGCGCGAAGAGCTACTGACAAGGCTGGGTGTGACTGACGCTGCGCTTGCAAGCAACGGGCAATTTGCTGAGCTGCTGCGCACCCTCAATGTGGAGCCGCCGACCAAGAAGAAAAAGCCCACGGCAAAAACCCCTCACCCCAAGGGTGTCAACTTTGCCTTCGCCAAGACGGATGCGATGTTCCAAGCCATGCTCAACGGGGACAACGAGGATGTGGCCTCACTGTGCGAGGCTAGGCTCAAGGTCAAGTCCACCACCGAGCGCACACGGGCGCAGCGATTCTTGGAGATTTCCCAACGCGGCCCACTACCTGTACCCCTGTCGTACTACGGCGCTCTATCGGGGCGCTGGACAGCCAGCAAGGGCAGCGCCATCAACATGCAGAACCTAAAGCGCAAGTCGTTCCTGCGCAATGCCATCATGGCCCCCAAGGGGTATCAGTTGGTAGTGGGTGACTTGTCGCAGATCGAGCCGCGTGTGCTGGCGTGGTACTCAGACTACGAAGAGATGCTGGACATCTTTAGATCAGGCGCTGACCCGTATGCTGCCTTTGGAGCGCAGATGTTTAACATCCCCGGCATGGACAAGGAGAGCCACCCCGACTTGCGTCAGAGCGCCAAGAGCGCGTTGCTGGGTGCGGGGTATGGGCTAGGCTGGGCATCGTTTGCGCAGCAGCTTCTGACAGGGTTCCTTGGCGCACCGCCCGTGCGCTACAACAAGGACTTTGCCCGCAAGCTGGGGGTGGATTCGGTGTACGTGCAGAAGTTTGTGGACTGGGAGGACAACCTCAAGAAGATGGCAGAGATTCCCCACACCTGCACAACCAAAGAACTACTTATCCACTGCGTTGCTGCCAAGAAGATCATCGACATCTATCGCAGCACGGCGCACCCCGTGGTATCCTTTTGGGACATGTGCAGCGGCCTGATTGACTCGGCACTTGCGCAGGGGCGGGAGTTCAGGTATAAATGCATTGTGTTCAGGAAGGGCGAGATCGAGTTGCCCAACGGCATGAAGCTCCTGTACCCTGACCTGCGCCAAGTCAAAGACGATAAGGGCAGAAACCAGTGGGTGTACGGGCAGGATGCCACCAAGCTGTATGCTGGTAAAATAACGAACAACGTAGTGCAGGCAACTGCACGGATTGTGATGACCGATGGGATGCTCCGCGTAGCAAAAAGCTATCCCATCAAAGGTACAGTGCATGACGAGCTTATTGCCGTTGTGCCCGATACCGAAGTTGAAAACGCTAAGACTTGGGTCTTGGCGCAAATGACTATGGAGCCACGGTATATGCCGGGGATTCCGTTAAGCGCTGACGGTGGTGCGCACCGTAGATATGGACTAGCAAAAGGATAGGAGAAACAAATGACAGAATTAAACACACATGCAGGCTTAGCAATAGGCCATGCAAGAGCAAACGATGCAGCTATGCACGCAGGAGATAGTTGGGTCTCAACAGCTATTGAGGCCTTCAGATCGTACGCAACCATCAACCGATGGTTTACAACAGAACAAGTGCGGCAAGCATTTCCAAATTTGCCTGAACCGCCGGACAGACGTGCGTGGGGTGCAGTGCCCCGCATTGCGCAAAAAGAAGGCATTGTTGTACCGCACGGATGGGTGCGCGCTAACAGCCCAACAGTGCATGGCATGGTGGTGACTCGCTGGGAGTCAAAAATATACAAAGGAGAAACAACGCAATGACAGCAAAAGAAAGAACCCCAATCCCACGGCGTATGCGTGTGGGCAAGCGGATGTACTCGGTAGAGGTGGTCGAGGCTTTGATCGACAAGAACTGTATGGGCCGGGTCAACTACCAGAACCGCAACATACAGATTGCAACGCATCATTCCCCCGGACGTAGGATTGCAGGCGCTGACATCCGCGATTCGTTTTGGCACGAGACTATTCATGCCATCTTGCACGACATGGGCAGGGACAACCTGAACCGTGACGAAGCGTTTGTACGTGGGTTTGCATCCCGGCTTTCCCATGCAATTGACACAGCGAGGTTCTAAATGAAAGTAGTGTCGTGGAGTCATAGTGCTCTGAAGGATTACGAGGGATGTCCCAAGCGGTATCAAGAGATCAAGGTCTTAAAGAACTACCCGTTCACTGAGACTGAGGCCACAAGGTACGGCAACCAAGTCCACGAAGCCATTGAGCTATACATCCGCGACAACACGCCCGTGCCTGATGCCTATGCGCAGTTTGTTCCCGTGGTCGATGAGTTACTCAAAAAGCCCGGACGCAAGCTAGCGGAGCAGCAGATGGCGCTGACCAAGGAACTCAAACCCTGCGATTGGAAAGCAAAAGATGTGTGGGTACGCGGCATTGCGGACTTACTTATCATTGACGATGACAACATGACCGCATGGGTTGTGGATTGGAAGACGGGCTCGGATAGATACCCTGACCGCGACCAACTAAAACTCATGTCGATCATGGTGTTCGCACACTATCCGCATATCCGCAAGGTCAACTCAGCGCTGTTGTTTATCGTCAAAGGCAGCATGACCAAACACAGCATGACTTTTGACCAAGCCGAGTCGCACTGGTGGGACTATCGTGAGCGTGCTGCGCGCATCGAGCAAGCCCATGAGACAGGCGTGTGGAACGCCAAGCCTTCGCCGTTATGTCCGTGGTGTCCGGCCACCACTTGTGTACATCACCCCAAGCACTAAAAGGATTGAATATGTCTTTACATAGTCCCAACGACTTTACGATGTATCCCTGCAAATGCCATATTTGCTACAAAGATATTGACGAACAGCATTACGCCATTGAACACTCGGGTCACGGGCAAATGATGCAAGAAAAACTTTTGGAAAGCTACGTTACAGTTTGGATGCACCCCGAATGCGCGACTATTATGATGCTGCGCTTGGCACACGATGTCATGAGAATAAGAAACACGCCAAATCAACCACGGCGCGTTGTTGACTTATTGCAAGATACAGTCAAACGCAATAAACTTTAAGAAGGAAACATCATGGCAACAAAACGTGACTACAAAAAAGAATACAAGCAAGACATCAAGACCGGCAAGTCCGGCCCTGATTCTGACCAGCATGAACGACAACGAGCGCGGCGTGCATACGATGCCAAAGGCGTTGACCGCGCTGGCAAAGACATTGACCACATCAAGCCCCTGCGCAAGGGTGGTAAGTCAACACCGGGCAACCTGAGACTACGAAGTAAGAGTGCCAACCAAGGCGACAACAAATAACTACATGAGAAGCAAATGCAAATCGTTGAAGACAAAGCAATACTCCTAAAGACACGAAACCCAGACAAATACGCCATCATCCCCAAGCACAAAGTCGTTAGCGAAAGCAACGGCACGTACGAGGTGTTGGTGTACTGGGGGCTGGAGGAGGTCAAGGTACTACGCAACTTGGGTGTGAAGGATGCGCCCTCACCAATCGTCAGGCGCTATGGTTGGCCCGGACGATACAAGCCAATGGATCACCAGCGGGTCACCTCTGAGTTCCTGACGCTAAACCGCAAAGCCTTCGTGTTCTCTGAGCCGGGTACGGGCAAGACACTATCGGCGCTGTGGGCTGCGGACTACCTGATGGGTATCGGCAAGGTACGCCGCGTACTTATCCTGTGCCCCCTGTCGATCATGCAGTCAGCTTGGCTGGGAGACTTGAGCAACAGCATCATCCACCGATCTGCCGTTGTAGCGCACCATGCGCAGTCTAGCCGCCGTATCGAGATGGTGCAGCAGAACTATGAGTTTGTCATCACCAACTACGATGGGCTGAACCTGATCGCTGACGAGGTGCGCAAGGACGGGCGCTTTGACTTGGTGATTGTGGATGAGGCCAACGCATACAAGACGCAGACCACGCGGCGCTGGAAGGCGCTGGCCGCCGTCCTGACCCCGGACACCTACTTGTGGATGATGACGGGCACACCGGCCTCACAGTCCCCAGCGGATGCGTACGGGCTGGCTAAGCTGGTCAACCCCAACAACGTGCCTAAGTTTTACACTGCATGGCGCGACATGGTGATGAACAAAGTGACCATGTTCAAGTGGGCCGCTAAGCCCAACGCCGCTGACACCGTACACGTTGCGCTCCAGCCAGCCATCCGGTTCACCAAAGCACAGTGCTTGGACTTGCCTGATGTGCTGACCACCACCCGCCTAGTACCCCTGACCTCGCAGCAAGCCAAGTACTACAACTTGCTCAAAGAGCGCATGACCGCCATTGCCGCAGGGGAGACGATCACGGCGGTCAACGCCGCTGCCAACCTCAGCAAGCTGTTGCAAATATCGTGTGGTGCGGTGTACACCGATGACAAAGACGTTGTGCAGTTCGATGCTGCCCCGCGTCTGTCGGTGCTTGAAGAGATACTGGACGAGACAGATAGGAAGGTCATCATCTTTGCGTTGTTTCGCTCCAGCATCGACACCATCCACCAGCACCTGCTCAAGAAGGGCGTAGCGGTGGAGTGCATCCACGGCGGGGTCACGCCCAACAAACGCGCTGACATCATCCGCCGGTTTCAAAACGAGAAAGACCCACGGGTCTTGGTGCTGCAACCGCAAGCATCGGCCCACGGGATAACCCTAACAGCCGCTGACACTGTGGTGTTCTTTGGCCCCTTGATGAGCGTGGAGCAGTACATCCAGTGCATTGCCCGTGCTGACCGCAAGGGGCAGAACTCCGATAAGGTCACAGTTATCCACATAGAAGGTAGCCCGGTGGAGAAGAAGATGTTCACAGCTTTGGCCTCCAAGGTTGTGGATAACTCGCTGCTCACCCGTATGTTTGAAAGTGAAATAAATTCTTAAGAAAGGAGTTGCAGGCCCAGAAAATTCGTGTAGACTGTCAAGTCTTAGACAAAACAACAGGAGAAGTAAATGACTGAAATCACCGTCCCTATGGACAAGCTAGCCCGGATTTATCGTAAGATAAAAACCGAAATTGACACGCTAACTCAGGAGTACGACAACAAGTTGGAAACTTTGAAAGCGCAACAAGACGAACTCAAGTTCGCTATGAAAGATCAGATGCAGGCGCTTGGCGTCAAGTCTGTGCAGACTGCCTTCGGAACTGTAGCCATGATCCACAAGACGCGCTACTCCACACAAGACTGGGACTCGTTCAAGAAATTTATTGTTGAACATGATGTCGTAGACCTGTTGGAGAAGCGTATCGCGCAGACCAATATGGCAAGGTTTTTGGAGGAGAACCCCGGTTCAGTGCCCCCTGGCCTGAATTCGTTTTCGGATTTTGAAATCCGCGTAACTAAACCAAGTAAGTGAGGTATGTACCATGAGTAATGTTTCTATTTTTTCCGCCTCGAAAGTCCCCGCTTTCGCCCGCAACAACGCAATGTCTGACACTGCCCGTGCCCTCACTGGCGGCGGTGCTATCGGCTCCACAGGCAAGCGCATCTCCATCAAAGGCGGCGTGTTTCGTTTGATCGACGGCGGCAAAGAACTTGCCGCCATTGACGAGCGCCATTTGGATGTGGTCATCATCAAGGCAGCGCCTGAAGTGAGCCGCCAGTTCTACGCCGCAGCGTACAACGCCGATACTGTGTCGGCCCCTGACTGCACCAGCAATGACGGCAAGACCCCTGATGCTTCGTCCAAGAACAAGCAAGCTGAGACCTGCATGGCCTGCGCACAGAACCAAGCGGGCTCGGGTCAAGGCAATAGCCGCGCCTGTCGCTACTTGCAGCGTATGGCTGTGGTGCTGGCTAACGACATGGATGGCTCGGTGATGCAGTTGACGCTGCCCGCTACGTCGATCTTTGGTAAGGAGCAAGGTGACAAGCGTGCCCTGCAAGCCTACGCCCGTTACTTGGCAGCGCAGAACCCGCCGGTTAACCCTGAGCAGATCGTGACCCGCATGAAGTTTGACACGACTTCAGAAGCGCCCAAACTGCTGTTCGCGGCAACCCGCTGGCTGACCGATGACGAGTACGACACTGTGCAGACGCAGGCCGAGACAGACGATGCCAAGAAGGCCATCGTTGCTTTGGGTGCTAGCGCACCGACTGCGGCTCCGCTGCAACTGACGGGCGCAAAGCCGATGGGCCAACTCGTGAATGAGGAACATGCTGCCGCCTATGAACCCATTGCTGCAAAGGCTGCAAAGGCTGCAAAGGCTGCAAAGGCCAAGCCAGCCCCTGTGGTGGTCGAGGAAGAGGAGGACACTGCTCCTGAGCCCGAGGTGCGCAAGGCCACTGCCAAGCCAACGGCTGTGCCTGCTTCCAAAGGCAAGCTGGCTGACATCGTGTCCGCTTGGGACGACGAGGAGTAATTAAATCGGGGGGAAAGCGGATGCTGTGTAAACCGTAAAGCGTAGCAGTGCAGCGAGTACCCCCACCTTTTACAGAGACGATATGGCTTACTCACAAAAAATTATTGACATGGTGGCATCGTCGCCTAAAACGCCGGGTAACCAGCTTGGGCGGTGGGCCATCCATCTCAACTTTCCCGTTACAAAAATCGCCTACGCATTGGGTGTTACCCGCCAGACCGTGTACAACTGGTTTGAGGGTAAGGATGTCTTTGTGGCATATCAAAATCGCGTAGACCTACTGTTATCAATTATGTCCACATCGGCTACGGCCAATGAGGCTTGGAGAAGAATATGCAAAGCCTACAACCTCAATCCCTGACAAACGACGAGCTTGAGCGCCTGATCTACATCACCAAACCGAGCGAGCTATCCGCTGAGTGGGTAGCGGAGTTGCTGCGCCGCACGCAGGGTGACTGGAGTGAAACAAAACCCAAAGACCCCGCGCAGCTAGAACTCGACCTGTCTTAAACCATTTCCCAAGGATACCTATGGAACCGCTTGAGTTTCTAGCGGAGGTACTGCCACCCCCCGGAAATGGTAAGTACTGTGTTGTTGAACTATCAAAGAACAAGGAGCATTTTTATGTAGACACACTAGAACAGGCGCAGCCAAAGATAGACGCGTGGAAACAGCGTGGGCTGGATGTCTATTTTGCGCTGGGGACTTTTGGGGATTTGAAGCGCCGTATTGCAACCAATGTGCGGATGGTGCGCTGCATCGCAGTGGATGTGGACTGCAATCACCCCAAGGACATCCCCGACTCAACGGGTGTCATTTCCCCCAAAGCGTACCCATCGGCCCAAGCCGCTGCCCGCGCAATCATGCAGTTTGCCGAAGAGGTCGGGTTGTCCGGGTTGGGTAGCCCTTGGCTAGTGGCTTCAGGCGGTGGTGTGCACGCATACTGGCCATTCAAAGACGCTGTGGACATCAACGAGTGGAAGCCGGTGGCCGAGGGGTTCAAGCGCCTGTGCTTTCAAAAGAAGCTGGACATTGACCAAACGATTACGGCAGATGCATCAAGGGTGCTGCGCGTCTTTGACACGATCAATACCGGCATCAAGAATAACAAAAAGGTACGTGAAGTCACCGATGTCAAGTTTAAAAATGCTGGCGATCACTTTGACTTTGACGACATCCGAGCGTTGGTCGAGCGCAACCTGATCGGCACAGCCTATGCGGTCAAGACGGTTGAGCCGAGCAACGCGCTGGTACTACCCGGACAGCGCCCTACCAAGGAGGGTAAACCCTTAGTAGTACAGCTTTACGCCAATAGCATCACCAAGTTTGGCAACATCTTTAAGGCTACCCGCGCAGGCAATGGTTGCGACCAGCTTCGCTATTACGTCGAGCATGCTGATGAGGATGGCATGGAGCCACTGTGGCGGGCGCATCTGAGCATTGCCAAGAAGTGCGAAGACGGGGAGAAGGCTGCGGCGTGGCTCAGTGGGTTGCACCCGTATGACGAAGACCGGATGCACAGGAAGCTGGCCGAGATCAAAGGGCCGTACCCCTGCACCAAGTTTGACTCCGAGAACCCCGGCGTGTGTATCTCTTGCAAGCACTGGGGCAAGATAACCAACCCCCTAGCCCTTGGTCGGGATGTGGCGCTGTCCAACGAGGCCAAGCAGGTGGAGGTGGTTGAGCCTGCGGTGTCTGATGAGGTGCGCCAAGTGCTGCGCCCTGAGCCGCCAAGGGGTTACTCCTACGGCGCAAACGGAGGTGTCTTTGTTGTCAAGGACGATGAGGATGCCAACGGCAATAAGGTGCAGCGCAAGATCATGCTGCTGGCGTACGACTTGTTTCCCGTGGACATACTGGTCACGAACAAGGAGCACACCATCCACATGGTAGCCCTGCGCCCCGAGGGTGGGCAGACAGTAACACTGCCCCAAAAATCCGTTGTCAGTAAAGAGGAAACGCTAAAGAGCCTTGCCAATCAAAACGTCTTGGCTACCTTTGGTGCTCTCAATGACGTTAACCTGTTCAATTACATACGAGCAAGTGTTGAAAAAATGAGTAACGAAAAATCCCCTGTGCGTGTACCTGAAAGCTATGGCTGGCAAAACGATGACACTTTTGTCTTTGCTGGGCGTATCTACTCCAAAGGCAAGCCAATTGATGTGCCTATGGCTGGTCTGGAGAACATCATCAACAACACCAAACCCACCGGTACGCTGGAGGGTTGGCGGGCATGCGTCAACATGTTGATACGCCGCGAGTTGTACGACATCTTGGCAGTTTTCCTTGCCGGTGCTGGCTCCCCATTGATGCGCTTTACTGGCCTGTACGGAATGACGTACCACTGTGCAGCGCGGGCTTCGGGTACTGGCAAGTCACTGGCGCTTGAGGCGGCGGCGTCTATTTGGGGGCATCCAGCGCACTACCGCACCGGCAAGAGCACCTCGATGGTCGCCATGCAACAACGCCTTGGCCTGCTGCATAGCCTGCCCTTGGTGACTGATGAGATCACTTCCAAAAACCGCGAGTCACCTGAGTGGTTCTCCGAGTTCCTACTGGACATGACTGAGGGGCGGGGCAAGGAGCGTATGGAGTCCGGCGCTAACAAAGAGCGTCTGAACAACTCGACATGGGCGGGGCATGCCATCATGTCATCGAACACTTATGTGGTGGACAGTCTGACTGGGACACGCAAGGTTGGCTCGGAGGGTGAGCTTCGCCGGGTGCTGGAGTTCCGCATGAACGAGGTGCTGACTTGGACGCGGGAGGAGATTGCAATCATCAAGTCCCTGTCCCAAAACTATGCTGTAGCTGGTGAGGTGATGGCTGATTACTTTGCCAAGAACGTGCCGTTTTTAAAAGAGTTTGTGCCTGAGTTGGTGAACAAGATGCACGATGAGTACAACGCCACCAACGACGAACGTTTTTGGATAGGCAGCGTGGGCTGCAACATTGCTGCCGGAATCATCATGAGCGATGCCCACACAGGGCTGGTCAACTTGCCTTTGGACAAAATCATTGATGCGTACCGCAAGCGCATTGAGTACCAGCGTGTAGCTATAAAAGGCAACAAGCGCAGCACAGAGGATGTGCTCAACGAGTTCATCCGCGAGAACTGGGGCCAGTTTGTGGTGGTCAACTACGGCACTACAGGCGGTGTGTTGGCGCAGATGGGTGACGGGGGCAGCATCGACAAGAGTACAACCCGCAAGGAGGTCAAGGGCCGGGTGGAGAACGGTGCTGCTGAGGGGTACGTTGACTTTTACCTTGAGGAGCGAGTGCTCAAATCGTTCTGCGCCACTATGAATTTTGGTTACGTGGAATTCAAAGAGCAGCTTGAAAGGATGTTCGTTGTCCAGTACATACCCCGCAAAGACTTGATGTCTAAGACAAGCGGGCCACCGTTGCGCACGGCAGTCATCAAGATAACGAGGCCGCTAGATGAAGAACTTGAAAGTCATCTATCCGTGGAAAAAAACTAGGCGGGGGCAGGGGTTTTTCGTCCCCTGCCTCGACCCCGAACCCGTCCGCACCGAGGGTTTAAAGCGGGCGCTTGACCTGCGCCTGTTTGATGCCAAAGCGCAAGCCGGTATCCGCAGCGGCCTTACTGGGGTGTGGTTCTACCGCTTGCCGCCTCGGCCCGTTTGATTGCCTGCACGTAGCGTTCAGACTGTAACTGACGTTGCTTGTTAAGCTGGTCGATGCGCTCTTGTTTTTTATCCGCTGGTATGTTGGAGCCCCGGATAATTTCTTCTTGCTTGCGCAGCGTGCCCATGAACTTCTCATACTGCATTGCCATCGGAGCCACCATGATTTCAGCGCGGTGGTCGGCAAGGAACTCTTTGGCATCTTCGAGCTTGCCGGTCTTGCGGTAGTTATCAAATGTCGCTTTCTTTTGCAACGCATCGGTAGCCAGCTTGTACACCACATCAGCATCCTCCCCGCCGTACTTGCGTTGGAAAGAACTACCAATCAACGGCATCTCCGATGGCCTGCGGGTAGGCGCTTCAACGGTTTCGCCAGTTTTAAATAGGCTGTCGGTAGCCGCTGCTGCCATCAAAGGCAAAGAGCCAAGGTAGCCAGACACAAGGTGCTCGATCTGAATTGGCGACAGGACAGGGGCTATCTTGCTCAGTTGCTTGGCAAGCTCAGTCGTGTTGGCGTAGTAGCGTGCTTCAGGGGACAGCTTTTGCAACCGCGCAGACTCCAACGGCGTTGCTTCAAACCCCGAGAAAAAGTTTTTGTTTGTGTAAACTTCTGCCAATGGCTTGACGATCTGCGGCACGCCCAAAGACGAGGAGCCGGGGATAGCGCCCACAAACATATCACGCAGCGCCCGTAGCTGCTGTGGCCCATCTGTCTCAGCCTTCATAGCATCCGCAGCCGCCACGGCAGCGGAGAAAAACCAACCAAACTCGTACGGAATTGGTAGCTTCAGCGGCTCTTCCATGCCGGGTACATGCACAAAGAAGTTGCTGTACTTGTCTCTAGGCTTGGCGTTTCTGAAGTACTCGTCGTCGTCCATCAGCATGGCGTAGGCAAGGCCAGTACCCATGAGCAGCATGGCGTTGTTGTAGAACTTTTGTTTAATCTTCAGTTGCTCGTTAAAAGGCATGTTGCCCGAGGCTGCTTTGAACAACACGTTCAAGCCTTGGATTTGTGAGTTGAAGAAAGGTATCAGGCGGCTGGCGTATTGGATGCCGGGGGCCATGCCGCGCTTGTGAAAGTTCATCGACTCCATGACGGCAAAGTCAGCTTCGACTTCGGACAAGCCATTGGCAATTGCGTTGTCGTATACCAACGCTCGTGTAGCGGCGTCTGCTTTCATTGCTTGGCGGTCAGCCATTGCAAAGAATTTTTCAAACGCATTCATGTCTTTGCCACTTGCAAGCTGCAAGGCAAACTTGGAAAGGTCATCCGGGTCGCCAGTGAAGATGCCGCTTTGTATCAAACCCTTTTCCAACAGCTTGGCGGCAGTTTCGCTCTGCCCGGTGTTCATCTTCAGGTACTCACTACCCGCCTTGTAGATGGCTTTGAGTGGGCCGTAGTCCAAACCAGCGGTAGCCGCAGCCGCAAACGGGTCACGGAACAACTGGCGCAACAGATAGACCGGGGTGCGCGTCACACCAGCGCGAAGGAAGTCCCCGGCTATGGAGCCCAGCTTCAGAAACGCGGGCAGCGTCAAGCTTGCGCCCTCAAGGCTCTTGACAATAAGCTCAGCGGGGATGCCACCAAATACTGTGTCATTAGTCTGCACCCGCAGCCAACGCTTACCGTTGTCGTCGGGCTTGTTGGGGTCAGCTTCTTGTTTCCAGCGAATAACGCTGGGGTCAGTTGGCCCATCGCCCCGGTTGATTGACATCAAGTCCGTGACCTTACCTGTACGGGCGCTAAACTCCCCTTGGCCTTTACCCGCAGCTTGCATAGCGTAGGCTACATTGCGGGTAGCCATGTTGGTCATAGCCATGTCCACCAATAGCATGGTGTTGCGCGGTAGTGACTTGTCCAGCGGCAGTATTTTGGTTTCGCCGCCTTTGAGTTCGGCAAGGTACGGCTGGTGGCGGATGTCGCCAATGGTGATGGTCTTGTCCCCACCAAGCACAAGCTGCGCAATACCGTTGTCGTTGACGCGGTAGTAAGGAACGTAGTCACCTTCTTTCAGGTAACTGTCGGCCTCCTTCTTGGTGATAGCGCCTGTCGATGCCAAGAAGCGGATCATGCCTTCGTTGTACTTGTTGTACAGATTGCGGGTTCGCTCCAGTGCATTTTTAAGCTGCTTGTCGGAGTCCACTTGCCGCATGGCAGCATCCAATTTTTCTTGCGTAACCCCCAGCGCCCCCAAGTCCAGCTTGGTCAACCCTTTGTTGGCAGCACGTTGCGCAATCATGTAAGCCGTTGCCAGCCCCATCTTGGCTTTCCCGTCGCCGTAACGGTCAGGGATGTCAGAGACAGATGCAAAGATATCCTTGGCGCTGTTGGCGTTGGTGGTACGCACACCCTTGAAACCCTTGTCATCGGTGTACGTCTCCAACGGGCCATCGCTCAGAGCCGCCAGCACAAGCGGCATCTTCTGGTCAGCTTTGCGCACGCTGTACATAGCTTGCTGGAACAGGCGAGAGTCGCCAAGCTGCTTGGCCCCAAGCTCCATAGCCTTACTCAACCCCGCACGCATATCGACTGTGTTCTGTTCAAACTGGAGCATCTTGTTGCCGCCAAGTTTTTCAAAGAAGGTCTTGTCCTGCGCAACGGTATTCCGCGCCAGTTCGGACAGGGCATCGTCCGAGGCGTAATCTGGCGCGTTAAGTACTTCGTTGGTCTCCCTTGTTTTTTGCCACCGTTGCATTTCATTTAACGGTTTGTTTTCCGCAAACGCTTCTTCGGTAATTTCCAAAGCATCGTTGAGCAAAGATCGTTCTTTAGGTTTGGAGAACCGGAAGAAACCAGCAAAAACATCAACCAGACGCGACAACACAGATTTATTGGGTGTTTCAGAAGGAATCTGGTCAAGTAAATCTTGAAAACCTTTGTGCGAAAAAGTTTCTGCTAAAAACTCGTGCGTATTAGTAAGTCCGTACACGCCTTTAGTAGTAAACCCAACCAACGCAACTTTATTAGCGCGGAAATATTTTTTTCCTTCTGGTGTTTGCAACCACTTTTCTACGGTATTTTTTAAATGCTCAACCCGTGCATTAAAAGCGTTGTTTGTGTATAACCCACGAGATGTTGCAGCGTGCAATAACTCATGCAACAAAATTTTGGTTGCGTGCGGTGATCCTGCTGTAGAAATAGTTAAAACGTAGTTTTGTGCGGGGTTGTAGTGCCCCGCTACAGGGCGTTCTTTTCCGTCGGCTGATTTTTCAATGCCTTTTTTTGACGTCACGTATACGCGCCCATGCATGTCATCCGAGTAAGCGTTACCGAGGACTTCCGCAAGGATGTCAAACAATTTTTTGCTAAGTGGGTTGCGTGCTTTTTCTGCGGCAATACGCGCTGCTTCGGCGTATGTCTTTCCGTGGTATGGACTAGATGTGTCCATTTCTGTGCCATATTTTTTGTCGATCTGCCTACCTTTAGCTGCAACCGCATCGTCAATATCTTGTTGAGAAAGTTTTGGGCTTTCTTTGGCAGTTTTCTTAACAGTGGGTGAAAGAACCGCTGGAGTCTTTTTTGGGATAGGGTTGCTTTCGCTTGAGTCAAGACGCTCGTTTGTTACGTTTTCAAACGTTTGAGTAGCTTCAGATACTGCACCAAGTTTTTCCTGTTGCTCTTTTGTAATGTCTTCGGCTTCAAGCAGTGCTTTTGCTGCATCAAGATTACTGCGGCTAATTTCCAACCTGTTGTCCGCTGCTTCGTACGCAGCCTTTGCGTCTTCCCTAACTTGCGCAGGCTGGCCTTTTGATGCTTCATACGCCTCGGTTGCTTTTTTCCAGTTAATTGCTGCCTCGTTGGCTTTTATCTGCGCCGCGTCTATGTTGGCTTGCAACCGTTCTAGTTGTTGCTGCCTATTGCTTATTGGTCTGCCTGAGCGCTTGCTCTCGGTCAGTTTAGCCACGTTGCTGGTTACGCCGCGTGTCACGGGGCCAGTGCGCGTCACACTTGATGGGGCTACGTTGCCGCGCTCCGATGCTTTGCGTTGAGGCGCTTGTGTCTCTGTTTCTTCAGCCGTTTTACCTTGGCGCTCCAAGGCTTCCACTTGCTCTATCCGCTGCGCAACTGAGTCGCGTTTGAGCCGGAGTATTTCCGTTTGCCGGAAAGCAGCGCCCTGCCCTTTAAAAGCAAAGACGGGGCTGGAACGTGCGCCCCCCGGTGTTTTGTTACGTTCACTTGGTATCAACTGCGATACTTTTACTTTGCTGACTTCAGGGTACTTGCCGGGTGGCAGGCTGGCAAACGTAACTAGCCCTGCTTCTTTAGCCTTTTGTTTTTCAAAATGAGACAGAGACTCCGCCCGCGCTGCTTTAACTTTGTCTTCCAACGCATTGGCTTGGTTTTCCAGCGTGCCCAATTCCAGCTTCAACTTCTTTAAAGGCCACGCAAGGATTTGTTTTGCGTACTCTTTGTTGGACTTGGCAATACCTTCGGTCTTTAGTTGCTCGTTGTAAAACTCGTTGGCTTCTTGCAGCGCAGATTCCAAACGCATAATTTGCATTTGCTGTGGCTTGCCGGGAAGACCTTCTTTTTGTTTGTCTTCTAGTTCTTGTTTTAGCTCGTTAATTTCTTTTTCAATCGCGTCAATGTTGTCCATTGCCGCATTGGTGATTTGGTTTTGTACTTTGCCTGCGTACGTTGTTGACGTTATTGGCGCTACAGAAATGCCGCCCGGCAAAGCAGTTTTTTGTTTTGCTCCATACAGTCGGACGTTTTCTTCTTTTGTGCGCTGTGCCCGTGCTTGGTCACGCAGCGTAGCAAGTTGAGCCTCAATACCTGCACGGCGTTTTTTAACCGCAGCGGCAGCTTGTTCGTATGCTTTAGTGGAAGGGCTCTTGGCAGCTTCTTTACTTGCTGCGTCTGCTTCCTCTTTGGCAACAACGGCATTACGCAAGTCAACCTGCGCTTGAGCAATTTCCTTTTTCAACACTTCGGGGTCTTTGCCACTATGTTCTAAATCCCACAGGGTCTTTTGTGCATCCATGACCGCAGGTATCTTGTCAATGTTGTCTTGCGTTTTAGACACGCTATTTAGCGTGCTGCGCAAGTCTGCCAGCATTGCCTGTGTGTTTTCTGCCGTTGTGCGCAGCTTACTAAACTGCGACATCTCTTGCCGTAGTTTTTTGTTTTGCCGCTGAAGCGTGTCTACCAAGACGCGGTTGTCTTTAATTTTTTTAAGCGCTGCCTCAAACATCACTATTGTTTGGGTGTCTTCCTGCCCAAAAACAAACGCGGGGGCTTCATACCCAATCTCACCAAACCCAAGTTTGGACTCTATCTGGCGTTTGAGACTTGCAATTTCGTTTTTGTACGCTTGCGTTTTCTCTGGTGCGGGTGCGGCTCCCTTTTTCTGAAGCTCCCTTAATTGCGCAGTTGCCGCTTCCAGTTTTGTTTCCAGCGGGGCAACGCCTGACAGCATTTTATTTAGTCTGTCAATTTGCTCTTTACGTTTAGCAACCGCTTGCCTTGCCTCAGCAGCTTGTTTGTCCAACTCAGCCAGAGTCTTTGTGTATACGGCTACATCTTGGGTGAGCGCTTTGATTTCTTTTTCGTTGTCCACCGATGTCATAGCAAGTATGCTGCTGAACATCGGGTCGGCTTTAAGTTTGCCGTACTGCTGGAGCAAGGCTACAACGTCGTCGTTGTCTTTGAGGATACTCTTGGCTGTGCCGCGCAAGTCAGATTCTGTAACCAATGCGTTGAGCTTGGCTTCCAGTTCATTGATTAAGCCAAAGTAGTACGTGACCTTTGGCGCTTGCTGCTTATGTACTTTGGTGCGTGCTTCAGCTTCGCGCATCTCTTTAACAATTTTGCTGTCAAGAAAACGGCGGAACATACCGGGGGTAGCGCGGCCCAGTGCGGTTGTGGGTACTTCCTTCTCAGGAAAAAGGGACATCTGGTCAATGTCTTTTTCTGACTGCGCTAGTTCTTCTTTAACCCGCAGGTGCGTTTCCAGTTCTCGTGGCAGAGACAGTGGTTTGGCTTTGGCGCTTGGCCCGCGCATTGTTCCGATATTTTCAAGTTGCTTTGCTGCTCTTTGGACATTAGCTTGCTGTGCGGCTTTAGGGTTTGCTGCTATAGCTGCTTTGAGCGCTTGGTCAGCATTCATTGCGGGGGCCGTTTCAGCACGACCCCGTACGCCCACAACAGTTGGCCCGGCGCTAGTCATAACGCCTTGTGCAACATCTTCTTGCTTAATTAAACTGGCTCGACGCGCCGCTTCATTTTTAGGAACGCCTTCGCCAACAAGCTGTTCATATTTTTCTTTTCTAACTTTAGCAAGCGCTTTAGTTCTTTCACTATCACTGAGGTTGTACGTTCTTCCAGCAAAACCGCTACTAACTTTTTCCGCCGCCGTAGGCGTAGTTACGCTACCGGGAAGTCCCGTAACCGTAGAAGGCAAAGCTGCGCCTGACTCGCGTAAAGCCTCAGCCATAGCGCCCTTACCTTCTCCACCACGAGCGGTAGTTTCAGCACGTTTAGTCGGAGCCCCTTCACCGTATACCCCTTCCTCACCGCGCTCAATCTTGCCAAGTTGCTCGTCGAGCATAGTGAACAGGGACGCTTCGTTGCCAATTGCCGTGTCTTTCTCACCGATGTTGGCGTCTGCTCGGCGCAGGAATGCGTAAGCCTCATCACTTAAGTCTTCACGCAGTTGAAGCTGGTTAACCCGATCACGCAGCGCTGCTGCTGCTGTTACTGGCTCTGCCGTACCTTCTTGGCGAGGGCGCAGTTTGAATGGGGCTGGCCCGCCGCGTTGGGGCTGAGGTTGCCCTGCGGGTTGTGTTTCTTCCGCAGTAGGTAATTCTTCGCCTTGCGTCAAAACTTTTTTGACTTGGTTTAATGCAGTGGACGCGCCCGTGTTTGGGTAAGGCTGCTCAAACAAATCAAATTGTGGTGATGCAGAAATAGCCCCCGCTGGGCGTGCACCAATACGTTGAAGCGCTTGTGACTCGCCTAATTTGCGGGTGTGTTCTGCATATGCGGCGTCATATTCTGCGTCAAGACGAGCCAAAGTTTCTGCACGTTGGTCGCCCAGTTCTTTGCTGCGACGATCACGAAATTGTTCCCGCGTTTCAGATGTTGCTTGAAACGGCTGCATTTCAAACTCTTGCTGCGTCTTGGGAACAACGCGGCTTTGCAGGTCTTTTAGTTTTATACGAAGTGCAATTTGCGCATCAATATCGCCGTTTGTTTCCGCGTTTGCCAATTGCTTTTGTGCTACGGCAATTTGTTGTTCTTCCGGTTTTGGTAATTTTTTTACAGCCTCACGGGCTTGCGCTAAAGCATCAACGGCTTGCGCAAATTTTGGTTGCGCTGTTTGAAGCTGTTCTAACGTAAGTGTTGGGGCCTGTGTCTGGAACTGCGCAACCAGTTGCTCCAGCATGCGTACTTGCTGGCGGGGGTCATTCTGAGCCAGTAGCGTTTCTGGCGCATTGAACTTGCCCCGGTTACCAACCGTTGCATCGTACATGTCAAACGTCTGCTGCAACTGGGCTTGCTTACTTTCGGGGCCATACAGGTTGTCTTGCTTTTCTCTTGCAAGAACGTCTTCAGCAGTCCCCGTGCGCTCCACCGGTTTGCCTTGGAGATCCAACTCCGGAGTCTTGGGCGTTGGCAGGTTGCCAAACATATCCACTTGCTGGAGCTGTTCTGTGTTTTTAATTGCCTCGGGCGCAGGTGCAGGCTCTTTCGGCAGGAACTGGCGGTACTGGCGGTACTCTTTGTTTGTATCTTTGAGCACCGTAGCGTGCTCGGCAAGTGCCTGCTGCGTCTCGCGGTTGTCTTGCTTCTGATCCTCAGTGAGCTTGTTGCCCTTGCTGGCCTTGTGAATCTGGCCTTCCAATTCTTTCTGTCTTTGCTCAGCAGCAACGTAGTCGGCTTGTGCTTTTTGGGCGTACTCAGGCGTTTGTTTTGTGGCTAGGGTAGCTGCGTCTAGCTTGTCCTGCTCGACTCGGGCTACGTCAGCTTGTTTCTTTTGCTCTTCGCGTTGCTGTTTGTCAAACCGGCTTTGCTCCGCACCGCGCTCCACACGGCGACCCACAGGGGCCAAGATGCCGCCAAGCACCGCGCCGCCAATGAAATTGTCAAAGTATTCCTTGCGTGCTTCGGGGTCGTTGATATTTAACCCGGCTTGCATGCGCTCAAACACCTGCTGACCGGCTTCGGTCAGACCCTCAACCCCCATCGTTCTACCAGTAGTGAGCAAGTAATCCGCAGCGGTTTTCTTCAAGCCTTCCTTGGCTAAGTCCTGCGCAGCTTTCTCTGATAGGTTAAAGCCCAGCTTGCCAAACATCTTACCCATGCCGGGGATCATGCCTAAGCTCACTGTGTCCAGCGCAGCCATAGGGATAGCGGCTAGTGCTGCATTAACTACATCTGTCTCGCCCAGCTTCTTGCCCTCTTGGACTTGGCGGGATATGTTCGACCCGGTGAACTGCGCAGCAGAAGCAAGACCCGCCGCACCCGCAGCCGCTAAACCTTCAGGAGCCAAAAATGCCGCAGCAGCCGGAGCCACCATGTATGGCAGGGAGCCGCCTGCCAACTCACCAATCTTGGTAAACGGGGCTTCTAAGAAACCTTCTTGGGTTGGTGCAAAGGTTTTCTTTTGGTAGGCTTCTTGTTCAGCTCGGTACTTTTCCGCAGCAGGCAAATCCATGATGCCCGCACGCCCAGCTAAACCGGCAATGTCCCCCTTGAGAGAAGAAACGCCTGCTTTGAGCGCGGGCATGAACCCAGACTTGGGCTGTTCTTCGGGGGCTTTCTGCGTTAACCCAAAAGCTTGAGGATATAGTTTTTCTGCTGCGCTTAACGCCGATGCGGGGTCTTCGCCCTCTTTTAGCGGAAACAAATTACCATCAGGAAGTCTCACGTATTGGGGCATATATCACTCAACAGAAAGTGCGGCAGCGACCCGCGTTACGCTAAAAACATTATGCCTTATTAGGGCCGTGCCAGAACTCCGGTTGTAATAGGCTCTTTGGTTGTAACCACAGACGCGCCCTGCGGAGCCATTGCCGCCATAACCCCTTTAATTTGTTTTGCAAACTCTACTGGCGGTACTGGGTCAACGCCCATTTTGCTGGCGTTATTTGTATAGTCAAGGTACATTTTGGCGTACACCTGACCCGTCTTGTCTGCGGTAATTTCTTGCATTTTTCTAAGACCTGTTTCGTAATTGCCGCCGCCTAACAGGTTTGTAATTGCTCGAACTTCTGGCGGCATCGCATTTGCTTGATACAGCGCTCGGGCATTTGCCCCAGCTTGTTCCATACCAGTACGTTTATTTTGTTGCTCTTGCTCGAAGACGGTTTTACGGTTAGACGCCATCGTGGTAAATGTAGTTTCGGCTTCCTTGCGCCCAAGTTTTCCGTCTTCCATAAGCGCACTGAGGCCTAACTCTTTAGCTTTGACGTAAGTTTGCGCAATGCCTTTGCTCATCTGGCGCAGGTCTTTATCGTTGGCTATGCCTTCTGAACGGCGCAATTCTTCAACTTTGGCAAAAGAATCGTCCAGCTTATCCCGCGCTTCGGCAAGTTTGTCCAAGCCAGCTTTGTAGGATTTAACCCCGGTCTGAGCGCCAGCGCCAATATTAGCCAGCGCGTTAGGGGATGTGCCTGACATGATCGCCAAGCCAGCCTCCATGATAGACATACCTGACAAATCGGATTCTTGTTTGGACAGGCGTTCTTCCCGGCCTTTAAGGCGTGTCTCATAACCCGCCATTGCGGGGCCACGTTTTTCAATGTCGGCTATGGCTTGCGTTTTTTCTTGCTCAAGCGCTGTCCGCTCAGCAGTAGTTAATTCACCAATCTCTTTACCAAAACGGTTTTGAGGTGTGTACGCATCCCGAACTTTTGCGTACTCCGCAGCTATTTTGGTCGGGTCTGTTTCGGGAGCCCCAGCTTGGCTGGTGCGCGTGTCAGTTTTCAAAAGGCTTTGCAAGCCTGAGTCTGCTTTGGCTGCTGCCGCATCGCGTTCACTTAATGGGGCGCTTACAGAGGTCAGTTGTTTTGCTGGGGGGTTACCGCGCCCTGCACCTGCGTCTGTAGGCGGAAGTACTGCGGGTTTTACTGTAGATACTGTAGGCGTAGCAACTGCTTCGGGGGAGTTTTGGTACGTTTTATCTACTTCTTTAAGCCGTTGCTTTTGCCGGTTTTTTACGCCCTCATCGGACATAAACATTTCCATGTACTTGTCAAACAATGAATTTTGAACTGCTTGCGGTTTTCTTTGCACATTACCAAAAGGCATTGCATCACTCTCCGGTAGCGGTTTCATAACCCCTGTAGCGGGGTCTTTATACATATTACCCATAATGATTGCGCCTTCAGGAACGCCACCAACAGCATACCCCGCAATTCCGCCGTCAGCCATACCCTGCATATTAGGCGCAGGTAGCTGCGCGATGCCTTGTTGCTCAGGCAGTTGACCCTGTGCTTGGGGCATGCCCTGTGGGGGCGGCATTGCCTGTGGAGGCGGTGCTGGGGGCGGGTTGATGGACTGAATTGCCTGATCGACCACCTTGGGCTGAGGCATCTGCCCAGCCTGCCCCTGCTGCGCGGTGCGCAGTTTCTGGCGGCGGTTGTTCTCGCTCATAGCCAAGGACATGATGTACGGATCGTCCTTGTTCATCATTGCGTATTTTTGCAATGCTGCGTCCGGCATCAGCGCTAGGCTGTCCGTTACGTCTTGTATTTGACCGATGTCCATGTTTTACCCCCGGCTCATTTGATACATTGCCAAGTCATTTAGACCCGCGCCGCGTTGCGCGTGGATAGCTCCGCCTGCGGCTTTTTTTGGTTGGCCCATTTGGTACATCCCATACGCCGCAGTCCCCGCGCCTGCCAACTGACTTACCAACGACGGAGCAGGCTGCGTTACAGTGGAACCAAGGTTACCAATGGGTTGCCTATTAACAATGTCAGACATAAAACCAAGTTGTTTGTATGGGTAGTTCTGTTCATTCGCGTAGTTTTGCTGACTTGTATCTATTAAGTTTTGCTCTTGCTGCTGTTTCTGCGTACCAAACGCATTTTGTAATTGCAAATTGCCAGTTGTTTGCCCATACAAATTCTGGCCTTGGGAGCCCAACGCGCCGTAGCCTTGCATGCCTGCTTGCAGACCTTGCAAACCCAAGTTGGCACCGAACTGTTTAGAGCGTTCGGATTCTTGTTGCCCTGCTAGTCCATACTGCGCCCCCAAAGAGGCGGCTTGCATTCCCTGTCCAGCACCGAACTGACGGGATTGCTCTTGCTGTTGCTGCGTTGTCAGGCCCGCCTGCTGGTTTGCCAGTGCCGCTTGCATAGCTTGCTGGGCGCTCATGCCCTGCATTTGAAGTTGAGCCGCTTGGTTCTGCACAGCAGATTGCTGCTGATTAGATAGATTTGCCAATGATGTCTGAAGGCCAATCTGCCCCGCTCCAAGCTGCTGAACACCAAGATTTGCAGCTAAGTTCTGCGACCCAGTAGTTAAGCCTGCTTGCTGGTTGGCCTGCTGGGCCTGTAAACGCGCTTGTTGCTCCGCATTAAATTGTTGCTGGGCTTGCTGATATGCCGCCTGCGAACCTTGAGCTTGGATATCCCCCATCTGCTGACCAAGATTGCGCTCACGCTCAGCACGCATAATGGCATCTCGACCACCGCCAAAAGCGCCAGCTTGAGCGGCTTGTGCTTGTTGTTGAGTTCCTTGAATGCCAGACTGACGCGCCGCCTCGCGCTTTTGTACATCCACCACATTCTGCATGTAGGGGGACATGTATGCATCTGCGGATCCGGGCTGTGCAAAACTTTGTGTGTTTACACGTTCCGCTGGCCCCATCTGGTAGTTTTGCAGTTGTGGGTTATACCCGGTCTGCGCGGCATCCATCTTAGGTGCGTTCTGGGCCTGTGAGTTTACTTGTTGGTAATTAAACTGACCGGGCTGATATGCGCCGGGAGCTTGGAACTGATTGCCAAATTGTGTTGGGTTATAAGCTGTATTACCCGCCCGCTGAGCTAAACCTTCAAGACCGGCGGCTGCGTTTTGCGAATATTGATTTTGCTTAAGGTCTCCTGCGCCAGCAAATGCATCTGTTTGCAGCTTATTAAAACCGGCTACTTGGTCACCTTGCAAGCCGTGTTCTTTTGCCCAGTCTGCGTAGCTTTTATAGTTTCTACCGGCAAGTTCTTCCGCACGACCCATTGCGCTTTCAGAATACTTTTTTATTGTCTCTGTCGGATAACCCTGTATGTTTGTCGTTGTTACGGTTTGATCAGCCATGATTGTTCCTTATGCTGGAAGGTATTTATCTGCGCGGCTATTAGCCGCAACTTTGTCTTTGCCCGTAGTCTTAGAGCGGGACTTCTGAACTCTATCCATCATTGCGTACAGCTTACGTGCGCCAGCCTCTGTAGAGCCGTTGCCCAACTCAGAAACAATACGCGCCGGTACTACAAACTCGCCATCAGCTAAACGGGCGGGTTGCTTTTCCCCGATTGTGGCAGGAATATCGTCAGACACACCATCGCCCGGGCCGCGCAGTAGTCTGCCGCCATCAGAGTAGGAGCCAAGGTTATACATGCCGCCGTCAGCCAGTGCAGCAATACCGCCGCCGTCAGCGTAGCGTTGGTTTAAATAACCGCCGCGAGCAAAACTACCGGTTCCGTCATGGCTGTCATGAGCCTCTCCAGAAGGATCACGCCCAGTGTCTGGGCCAAAAGAACCACGATCCATTCCAGAAAAATCAGTGTTGTTTATTCTGTCTTGTACTTCTTTAGTAGCCGGAGTTGACGGTGCATTACTTACAGATCCTCTGTCCATTCCAGAAAAATCAGTGTTGTTTATTCTGTCTTGTACTTCTTTAGTAGCCGGAGTTGACGGTGCATTACTTACAGATCCTCTGTCCATTCCAGAAAAATCAGTGTTGTTAATTGCATTTAATACTTTTGCCCTTTGCCCCGCTTCTGCCTCCGCAACGCTTCCATATCCTGTGGTGTCCACAATAGGCGCATTATTTGCAACAGGGTTAAGTAATGCGTGAACCAGCCCATTTGAGTAGCTGTTTACGTCTGGGGCATAGTTACTTACGGAAGAACCCATAGCAGCAGCCCGATCAGCCGGATCACCACCGCCATAGCGTTTCTGATCTTCTTTAATTTCTTCTTGCAGAGTCTTGGTAGCTTCTGCGGCCTTTGCAACTGAGCTTGGGGCAGGGGGTGCATGGTAAAACAGGAACGGGTTTGGCCCTTTACCCATTAAATAGTCTTGTGCCCTTTCGGAGTCGCTACGTGTTTCGTTTGTGGTAGGAAGAATTGGGTTACCATTTACGTCAACTGCTTGCGTAACATTGCCAAAACGAACTGGTTCTTTTAAAAAATCTCTAGGAACGCTCCCACCCTCGTCATAGTGCTGCATTAAGCCGCCATTGGCATTGCCAAAACGAACTGGCGGTGAATCTTTTATTTCATCCCCGGTGTAAGTTTTGTAAGCATAAGACTGCCCTGTTGCGGGGTCTACTTTATACATGTACCGGTTTCCCACCTGTTGTTTGGGTGCCGTCGTTTCTTCTTCGTTACCAAAAGCATCCGCCACTACTGGTGCGGAGGCAAGTCCAAGGTTCATTAAATTACTTTTTACAAAGTCTGTGGGCGCACCCATTGCTATATTAGCGCCTGCCTGTAAGCGATCTACTGTTCCTATTGGGCTTGATGGTGAAGGAGCGCCGGGAATCCCAGAGGCACTAACCGGGGGGCCCATCGTAGCGGCTTCGCCCGCAGCACTTAAACTACCTTCCAAACCTGCGCCGCCATAACCGCCTAGTCCAGCCATCAAACCTTTTTCCAAACTTCCTGTGGCTAGTCCTGTAATGCCGCCAACCAAAAGCCCTGTACCGGCTGCGCCGCCCAAACCAAACATGCTGCCCACCGCAGTGCCAACACCGGGTGCAAATGCGTTTAAAGCAAATCCTGCAAGAGCGGGGAGTAGGCTGTCCAAGAACCCAGCTTCAGGCAAACCAGTCTGAGGATTAATGGTTAAAGACCCACCATTTGCCATAGCCAAAGCCTGTAGCCCCTGTACCTCACGGGGTGACATATGAACAAGGGTCGAGTCTGGGCCGCGCCCTGTTGCTGCCATGTGGTTGGCAAGTGTGTGTAGGCTCATGTTTTTACTTTCAAAACGTTACTAGCCGAGGTATCGTAGTATATATCGCCCACCCTCAAATAGGCTAAATCAGCTTCGGTTGGCAAGCTGGGAGTGGTAGTGTTACCTGTGGGAAAAAAACTAAGGCCAGCAATAATGTCTGTACCGTTTCGCTGGGTGCTGGCTGTCATTGGGGCAGGGTTGTCTAGCTGGTTAAAGTACAGCCGCAATATGTTGGTTAGCTGATTTATAAGCGCCGGGTCGTATTTATCCCCTGTTGCAGCAGGCATCTTGGGGGCGACTACGTTCTTCTGTGCCATATCACCTACGTCCGTCAGGTCTGAGGTCAATTCTAGGAGCGCCAAGCTGCCACTGTACGCCTATGGTGTTAGAGGTAATCTTCATCTGCATCTGCCGCCCACGAATACGGATGTAAAGCTGTCCCGTAAACTCATCTACGTTAATTACAGAAGGTGCAGGCCCGCTATTCACCACATTGGCATTGCCCGTCTGCGTAACCCCGGAGCCTGAGTTGTTTAAACCCTGTAGGTACATGGTGACTTGCGGGGTTGTGCCAGAAGTTGATCCACGGAACGTTAGGTCAGGAATCATGCGGTACACAAAGGCAAAATTATTTCCGTCCCCAATGTCGTATTGAGAGGAAGTAATGGACGCTTCAATAGGCAGTGTAGTGCCTGTTTCGTTATCGTCTACGCCATCTTCATGGTTAACAATGTTATAGCTGTAAGTAGCCGCAAGTGGAAAGTTTCTTAGCCCGGTATCTAGCCAAGCTGTGCGCGCCATTGAGCCATACTGCCAGATGTCTTCTGCGTAGTTATAAATAACGTACTTATCAATGGTTGTGCTTGAGGATGAGCAGTAGAACCACCAGACTTCGTTAAAGCCTTCGTTGGTACTACCAAATATCTGGTCATATTGCGAGGCGTTAATGTCGCTGTAAACATATTGGCGCAGATCACAACGCAAGGTTTGAACCCGCCCATCGTATTTATAGAACTTGTCTATGCCCATCCAGTAGGTAATGCCAGAAGCCATAGCCGCTGCGTTGGGGCCAGCAATGGAAACATTGTCTGCAAGAAGCTGAGAACCCCACACATAGGGCGGGCCAAGGTACTGGAGTGAATAGATGGCTTGGTCAGTCCACACCAAAATCTCTTGGCGGCTTTGCAGGGTAGTAACAATTTTGGAACCATGCGACAGGCGAACACTACCGGCTTGATTGGTCACCGCTGGGAACCATGTAGTCAAGGACTCTTGATCTGACCAGCGAATCAACATGGGATCAAGGATGGAACTGCCGTAGTCATTTGTACCAAACACAATCACAAACCGGCTGGCATCGGAAATATTAAATGTGTTTTGGAATAAAGGCGTGTAGCCATCTGCCCCTGATAGAGAAGACAGCAACATGCCGCGCACAGAAATGTTTTGCGTGCCTGACTGAGTGCCGGATGTGTTTAGGGTTGTTGATAACGTGTAAGTAAGGCCGGTTGGCGTACCTGCCGTGGTTGTGACCCCTGAACCACCAGCGGTGGTGGATAAAGTAAATGTTGTAGAACCGTTAGTGGCAATGATGTAATACGTTGTTGGATTGACGTACCCCGTAATAGACCCTGTACCGCCGTATGCGCCACTGAGTACTAACGACTGACCAACCGCCAAAGTAAGACTTGCGGTGGTGCAGCTAAACTGACCCGCCACTCCGGTAATAACTACACTTGATAGCGTTGCACTTGAAGTAGCAGATGTTGCCAAATTAAATGTAACGCCGCTGGTATTTGCAACGTAGTACGTTATCCCCGGTATTAAGCCCGTTGGCAAAGCCCCGGTTGTAGTTAGGGTAAGGGGAGTTCCGTTTACCAGCGTTACAGAGGTAGCGGTAACCACACATGGGGACGCAATGGTTAAAGTAATTTCAGGCTGACGGTAGCCAATAGCTGCATCCCAGTAATACAGCGGCGCTCCACGGGGGCCGTAAACTAGGTTCTGCCCCCAATTAACTTGGTTCCAGATACGCAATGCATCAGTAGCGGAAACCCCAAGACCCCATGTTCCAGAACCCCAAGTACTTGCACCCCAGCCACTTAAAGGTGTTGAATAAGACGGGCCAGTATTAACTTGGTAGACAGCATAGACTGTTCCACCACCAGTAGCCGCAGTAGCTGCTGAAGCGATTGTGATGGTGTAAGAATTAGCGTTAATTCTGGTAAGTTGGTATTCACCAGTAATAAGCTGCCCACCTACAGATGTGCCGCCATAGTAGGTAACGTAGTCACCATTAAGAAAACCACCAGCGGTATGGGTTACTGTAACGGTGGTTGTCCCGTTTGTAGTGAACGGGTTGGTCAGGGTGTACTCACCCCGAATAGGGGTAATGTCGTAGTACGCCCCGCCGTTTTCAATGTAGAACTTTAAGTTTGTGCCAACGCCAAGCAGGTTTTGGGAGGTTAGGGTTACCCAGTTCCAAAGGGAACGACATACCCCAAGAAAAGTATTACCTGAAATGCGTTGCCATCCGCCAACTTTCTCAGGCGTGCCTTGACGGAACCGTACTTTATCGGACTCATACCAACCACCTTCATTGGTATACCGAGTGTTTTCCCGGTTAACCCCCGGCTTGAGTTGAAGCTTTTGTAAAGGCATCGGTCATCCTAAAAATAGGGCACGTTCATCAATGCGGCGGTTTTGCAACCCTTTAAGGATTTTACCCCCGCCCATGCAATACTTCAAGAATTCTTCAGCAGCGCCCGCTTTATCCCCGCGAAGTAGTTTCTGGCGAAGCGTTGAACGTTGGAGTGTTCCCAAACCGCAGTTAAATGAAAAGCTAGTAAGGCCATCAAACATACCCTGTGTAAGAGGGACAGGGCAGAATCGTTCCACGCCAAGCTCAAAACGCTGTAGGTCTGCTGCAAGAATTCCATTGACTTCCTCCATGCTGAACTTACGATCATCCTCTAGGCGCAGGGGAAAGGCATCGCGCTCCTCTAGCTTTAAACGCCCTTGTTCTGCATAGATTACATGCCCGACTCCAACAGTCCAAAGGCGTGCGGGGCATCGGTATGGGCGTTGGCGTACACCTTCATGGTGGCGGATGACTCCAAGGGCTTTATCAGAGACTTTCATTTCTTCACCGTCTGAACGCAGCCTACCTTGTACCCCAGATCGCGCCAGTCCTTTGCCGCTTTTTGGCAAGCGGCCTCGTACTCAAAGTAGCCAACAACTAGGATTGAGTTCATATTAATGCCTGTGACCAACACAAGTGTCCAAATCATTTGCCAAACGCTCGGCCCCCGAAATGGAACGCGATTATGCTTGCAAACAAGGCTTGGGTATTGCTGTTCCACAGCTTCTCAGCAAGATCAGGGAATGCAACGCCGTTGTTGTAGCCGTAGATAAACAGGCCAACATCCACAAACACCAGCAACAAAAAGAAGCCTAAAGTGATAAAGCTACGCACACCGGCCCGCAGGTTCTTCATCCACTGGCTTGTGCCATCGTTTAAACTTTCATCGTGCTTGTATATAGCGTTCATCTCAGCAGTCTGGGCGTTGACCAGATTCTCATTGGCCTTGGCGTTGGTTTCCATCTCAAGCTGGGCGCTGTGTATTTGCTCCACCCGCTCCTGCGCTTCAAAACCTGCCTTGCGAAGTTCCAATTCGCGCTCAATCTGCATGGCGGCCAGCGCCAGCTCGTGCTTCTTGTCATTGCGGTCCTGGAAGAAGTCCAGCAGCTTGGGCAAGCCGCCCATCAGGAAAGAGATCAGAGTAGAAAGAATAGTCAGCAT
>Ga0209087_1000286_pt1 | contig 33608 bp, 54 predicted proteins | sample S_130805_EF_Meta_FD_187321 | JGI IMG/M metagenome (GOLD analysis project Ga0209087, IMG submission 187321) | Freshwater microbial communities from Lake Simoncouche, Canada to study carbon cycling - S_130805_EF_MetaG (SPAdes) (version 2) | ecosystem: Environmental > Aquatic > Freshwater > Lake ... | reverse complement strand
GGATGAGGAAAGGAATTATTTAACCTATTGCAGCAGATACACCTTGCAAGAGTTTCAGCAAAACCAACAGGACAGGAAAAACTTGCAGCAGTACCAGCAAGAGCAGCCAGCCCTTTTGACCAACAGCCATGAAAGCGACGACTATGACCACAGCATATGACGTCTACGGCCGCAATCCATATGCCAGCTGGACGGTGGAGGAAATGCGCCACCAGCAGAAACATCGCCGCGATTGGATTTATGATTATGTTCAACAATGGAAGGATAGAATCAAACAGGCCAGCACCGTGGCAGACGAAATCCACAGCGGTTGCATAGAGTCCGACCTGCTATCAGCAGCCAGCCAATGGTTCCAGTACGCTACCGCCGAATCCAAAACAAAGGATTACATCAACCCGCAGTTCCTGGAATTCGACCGTTTCCTGGGGTGGATGCGTGATGCAGTCAAGGCCAAGTGTATTTTCTACCGCCGCGAACAGCCCGCCTGGGTGGATAGCGACAGCACCCTACGATACTACACCCGCGACCCACGCCATGACCGCTACATTGCAGAGAACATCAACAAAGTTATCAGGCCTGCTCCTACAACGCACAAAACAGGGCAAGACGTGTACCTTGATGATTTTTCCTAGGCGATGTACCAAACGCGGGGCAAAATGATTGTAGCCCCCCTTAAAATGCGAAACGGTAAATGGGTAGGGGGTTGCCTCCAGCACAAGGGGGTCACCCCCAGCACAATCGACCACCAGGATCGTCGCATTGCAAAATAAACTGCAGGATAAAATCTGCAAATCGCAGATTAAAGCAAAATAACAATCTTATTTATCAAGGCTTTACAATTTTTATTGCAGATTAAACTGCAGGATAAATTGCGGGTTGCAGATTAAATTGCAGATTAAATCGCAAAAAAAAGGAGGAGCCGAAGCCCCCCCTGCTAGTTCATGGATGCAAACACCAGTAAAAAATCCACCACTAGCCGCTGGTGTTTTATGCCACCTCCAGCTGGGCAATGGGTTAATCGTTAGCCATCAGCGCCCCATAGGCGGCGTTCAGGTGTTGAATGGCAACAATCTCGCTGTCCGTTAGGCTGCTATCAATGTCGCCAGGATTGAGTTTATAGCGGATGATGTTGGCGATTGCATCGGCAAGGTTGAAATTATTGGTCATTGGCCTGTTCCTTTTCCAGTTTTTTCAGTTTTTTCTCAAGCTCAATAACCGTGTCCTCTAGGTTATCTCGCTCAGCCGACAATTCCAGATTTTCAGATTGCAAGGCCTCGATTTTTTCTTTCAAAGCCTCGGCCTCTGTTTCTAGCTTGTCTTTATCCCATTCTAAATCGTCCAGTTCTTGCACTAAATGGCGCAAGGTTTGTATCAAGTCTACAGCGTCAAAATTGCCAATCCTCAATCCAGCACGGCCAGCGTGATAGTCCAAATCATACAGGTCATTGCTGGTAAGGTGTGTTAAAACGGCCATAATGTCCCCCTATTGGCTTGGTGTGGTTATACGGTTTACATTGGCCATCGCGGCCAAGGTATCAGCGGCCAGGGGGCAATCAAAGCCCTTGGCAATCAAGGCCAACACAGCCTGCATTGTAACAAGGTTATCCACAATCCTGGCCTTAGCTGCTGGCCAGCTTTGCTTGTGGGTGAAATAATTGGTCATGGTTTAATCCCTATGGGTTTTGGTGATAAAAGGCGTAATTTCGCTTGAGTCAAAAATCCAATCATCATCGTCTTTGTCATAAATAAACACGCTAACCTCTTTGGCCAAAATCATATGAAAAGGCGTTTCTTTTTCTTTCTCAAGCTCAAACTCTTGGTTGAAAGCGTCCATGGCTGTTTCATAGTCGCTTGTGCAACTATCAGTTTCAGGATGCCATTCACCTTGGTCAAAGTCCCACGCGCAACATGCTGCATGTTTGCCCTTCATGTCGGTTTTGCTCCACCAAATGCGGTAGGTTTCGGTTGTTTTGGTTAGGTTTGTCATGGTTGGTTATCCTTTGTGATGGTGTTAGGCGGCTTTGATATATTTTGACGGGGAATAACCGCGTTTGCTGCACCTTGGCGGCATAACGATGTACCAATCGCCATTCCTCTTGAGTGTTCCTGTTTTTAGGTTGTCACCCATAAGGCCGCCCGTGGCAATCATAGCAACTTTTTTCCCTATGTTTGCTTCAAGCCAATCTATGGTTGTCGGTATAAAGCCCATCGCCGCCATTCTCTCTTTTTCTATCGCGGGCGCAACAATATCATAATTAAGGCAATAGATTTTATATTGTTGTTCCTTAGTCATGGTGAATCCTAAAATCCCGTTTATTTTTTCGTAAGCCTCTCGGTTGTAATCCCAAGGGTAAATGGATTTTATTATCTCAATTAACTTGTCGTCGCTTGGTAATTGGTTGGTCATGGTCGGTTATCCTTATTGGTTGGTGTTCATGGGGTCATAGCCAAGTGCTTTGATTCGCTCACTTGCTGGCCAAGTGTCCGCCAATTCTGGCAGGTGCTGTTTGCTCTTGCGGTGGGCGTATTTGTAAAGCCTGATAGCGTCCTTCGGGCTTTTTAAGCCATCGGATAGTGCAACATTCTGCACGTCATACCAAAAAACAATTGGTTGAACATTATCATAACTTCTTTTTAATAACTGAAGCGCGGTCATGGTGTTTAATCCCTTGTTGTTATCAGCCTTGGTGCTGATATGTTTAGAATATATGATTTGCATAGTTTTTCAACACAAAAATGCAGATTCTTGAAAAAAAAATTAAATGGGGTAAAATAGGTTGTTGCAACATGATTGAGGGGTTAAAATGGGGACTTGCTACACTGTTTATATGCTTGATGGGCATGGCTTTGAATACGTTAATCGCTCGCCTGAATATGTGCTTAACAAATTAAAAGAACGTTTCCCCTATGCAAATCCTGTGCATCACGGCAACATGATAACATTCGACGCGGACAAAAAGTACCCTGAATCTGCTGATTTTATAGAGTTTGTATATTCTTTATGTGATGCCGCCTATTATCAAACGGATAATAATTGCGACATGAACCGTATACCAAGAGAGGCTTAACCATGACTGAAAAAAAACCTTTTGGAAGGCCAACAAAGTATAAAGAGGAATTTTGCGAACAGGTCATCGAACTTGGCAAGCAAGGTTACAGCAAGGCGATGATTGCTTCGACACTAGATATTTCAAGAGAAACTTTAGACCAATGGATTGATTCTAAACAAGACTTTTCTGACGCTATGAAAATAGCCGTCACTCACAGTCAATTTTGGTGGGAAAAAACAGCGCAAGACAATTTAGGCAATAATCAGTTTAATTCACCGCTTTGGTCTAAGTCTATGCCAGCGCGTTTTCCTAAGGATTATTCGGATAGAAGCAAGGTTGAGCTTACTGGTGCAAAGGGTGGTGCCATTGAGCATAGCGTAACTATTGCAGGAATTCTTGAACAGCTTGATGGAAGCACTAAGGGATTGCCAGAAGTTACTTCAGATAATAAAGAATAAGATGGAATACAGCACACTTGTTTATTAAACATTTTGGCCAAGCATGACAACACAATCAGACGCTCAAAAACTTAAAGAATTACTTGGTGACCGATTATGGAGGCTGAATAATCTTTATTGTATTCGTGATAGCAATGGCCGAGAGGTTAAGTTTGTTATGAATGAGGCGCAACAATGCCTTTATAACAACATTCATTACTTCAACGTTATTTTGAAGGCGCGGCAATTAGGATTTTCCACTTTCATTCTAATCTACATGTTAGATGCGTGCCTGTTCAACAGCAATCACGCCGCTGGTGTTATTGCACAAGGTCTTACAGAGGCCGCAGACTTGTTTGATAACAAAGTTAAGTTTGCTTATGACAGATTGCCAGAATGGCTTAAGAATGAACGCAAGGCGGTATCAAACAGCGCGCGCAAGTTAGAGTTTTCTAACGGCAGCAGCATTGTGGTAGGAACTAGCTTGCGCTCTGGTACGTTTCAAAAGCTGCATGTTTCAGAGTACGGGAAAATATCCGCACGATTCCCCGATAAGGCTTTAGAGATTAACACAGGGGCTTTTAACGCCGTGGGGTTAGGCCAACAGATATTTGTTGAATCAACTGCTGAAGGGCAATCGGGGATGTTTTATGACCTGGTGCAACAGGCCAGGAACTTGGAATATCAAAAGGTTGAACTATCGCCTCTCGACCCAAAGTTTCACTTTTTCCCCTGGTGGCAAAATTCAGAGTATCGCTTACACCCTGTTGATACTGAAAATACGATAATTAGCGAAGAAAATCAAAAATACTTTGATTCATTAAAAAGCCAGGGAATAGAAATTGATGATGACCAGCGGGCTTGGTACGTCAAGAAACGCCAATTGCTTAACGACAAGATGTTGCGGGAATATCCTAGCACACCAGAGGAATCATTTAGCGCAAGCATGGAAGGCGCGTTTTACTCTGAACAGATGACCTTTTTAAGAAAGAATGGGCGGATTGTTAATGTTCCCTGGGAACCGCGAGAACTTGTGCACACGTTTTGGGATTTGGGTAACCGCGACTTGATGGCCGTATGGTTTTTCCAGGAAGTAGCCAGAGAGAAGCGTTTTATAAGATACTTTCAAGCGCGGCGTAAAGACTTGACAGAATATGCCAAAATTCTTAGAGAATTGCCCTATTCATACGGCACGCACTATTTGCCCCACGATGGCGAACATAACAGACTTAGCGCAGACAACAGGTCTATTAAAGATATTTTTGAGTCGCTGGGCGTAAAACCAATTAGAATCGTGCCAAGGTCAAAAGACAAGCGGCTAGATATTGAAACAAAATGTAAGCCAGCGCTAATGGAAATATGGATTGATGCTGTTCACTGTGCTGATGGAATACAGGCACTTGACAACTACAGGCGGGAATGGAATAGTAAAGAAGCCAGATGGGATGATGAACCGCATCATGATGACTTTTCTAACGGCGCAGACGCATTTAGAACATTCGCAGCAGGTTATCGTCCAGAGGCGCAATCTTATGGCGTTCAGTCTGTGCCAGTTAGTGTCAGAATAAGAACGGCCAACACTTCCTTTATGAGTGATTAGGCTGTTTTATGCGTGAACGCATTAAAGAATCCGAAAAAGAAGAAAATATCGTCGAAGAGGCGCGTGAATTATATCAGCGCGATTCAAGCTATTGGAATGGAATCTATGATAGGGCAAGGGATGACCTGTACTTTTTATCGGATGCAGAAGATGCACAATGGGAACAGGGAGATTATGCAGAACGCAGGCGTTGGGGTAGAGCAGCGATTACCGTGGATAAACTGTCCCAGTTCGTGCACCAGGTTGCCAACGAACAACGGATGCAAACCCCATCCATTAACGTCATCCCCAGCGACCAAAAGGGTTCTTCAGAAGTAGCTAAAGTCTTTAAGGGGCTAATCAAAAACATTGAGTTTCGCAGTCGTGCCGATAATATTTACGACAATGCGGGTTTGTTTGCCATTAAATCATCTATTGGCTTTATACGGGTCGACCATGAATTTTGTGATGACGGAACATTTAATCAGCAGTTAGTCATTAAACCTGTTGTCAATCCATTCTCAATCTTTATAGATAAAAATTCCATTTACAGTGATGGAAGCGATGCAAAGCATTGTACTGTTTTGGAACAAATAAGCGTTGATGAATTTAACGAACGCTGGCCTGATTTTACGCCTTCAGACTTTGCAAGCCCCAAAAGAAAAATAAAAACAGAGAAGGGCGACGAAAATGTAACCGTTGCGGAGTTCTTTAGACTTGTTAAAACTCGCAAGTCTATAAAAGCAAGCAATTCTGATTTTGGCGAAGTCATTAGTGACTATTCAGAAGGTGATGAGGAATCGCCAGGTTTTATAAAAAAGCGTGATATTACCGAAATAAAAGTTGAGCGTTATTGGTTGTCTGGTCAGGATGTATTAGAAAAAACCTCGTTTCCTGGAAAATATATTCCCATTGTGCCTGTTTATGGTGAGGAAGCGTGGATTGATGGTAAGCGGGAATTATACAGTTTAATTCGCAGGGGTAAGGGTGCACAGATGCTGCACAACTACCTCAAGTCGTTAGAAATCGAAACGCTACGCAAGCAACCGATTGCACCAATTATGGCGGCGCAGGGAACGGTTGAGGATAACATTGACGATTGGCGTTCACCATCTAAAGCGGCGGTGTTAATTTATAAACAGACGGATATTGACGGCAACCCCGCCAACATGCCGACAAGGTTATCACCACCTGGATTGCCGAGCGGTTTTGCACAAGCGGCAGCCATGAGTGTTGATGATATTAAATCTGCCCTTGGTATTTATAACGCATCTCTTGGCCAAGCATCTAATGAAACATCTGGCATTGCTATCAATGCTAGGAAGATTGAAGGAGATACCGCAACATTCCACTTTACCGATAACCGCAATAGGTCAGTCGCACAGGTTGGCAATATATGTGTCAATGCAATACCAGAGATTTACGACTTGGCACGGGTTGAGTTTATCACTGGCGAAGAAGGCAACCACAAACAGATTGGCCTTAATGGGGCAATGGTTCCTGGTCAGGAAGAAGTTATTGACTTAACAAAGGGGAAATATAGCGTTGATGTGGTAACGGGTTCCTCTTACGCAACAATGCGCCAAGAGTCGGCGGATTTTTATCAGAGATTCATGCAATCAGCGCCCAATGTTGGAATTTTAATGGCAGACTTAATGCTAAAAAATTCTGATATTGCTGGCGCAGATGAAGCATATGCCAGAATGAAACGCATCATTGAAATGCAAAGTCCTGGCCTTATTGAAGATGAAAACGAACAGCAAGGTCAACCTGGCCAGCAGCAAGTAATGGCCATACAGCAACAGGCGCAACAAATTATCACTCAATTGCAGAAACAGAACATGGAATTGCAGCAACAGTTGCAAAGTAAAGATTCTGAATTGCAATTGCGGGCTATGGATATACAATCTAAATCACAAATAGAACAAGCAAAGTTAGCTGTAAGCAATAGCAAAAATGAAGATGATGCGTCTATTAAAGCATTGGAATTATCTTTAAAACAGCGTGAATTAGAAATAAAAGAACAGCAAGTTGCTGCAAACATTGCTTTGCAAACGCAAGGTCAAAAACTTGATTATTTGATGGCGGCGATACAGCAGATATCGTCAGTTTTGCCTCAACACGGAATTGGTATGCAAGAAAGCATGGCCAATCATCGGACAACTCATGTCGATGAATATCCTGGAGTACAAACCTATGACTAACGACAATTCTTACATTGACGCTTTAATTGCTGAAGCAACGGCTGAAACTGCGGCATCTAATGCAGCAAGCACCGAGGTTAAAGAAAAAGAAGATGTGGTTGCAGATAATGCAACAGCTGAAGATGAAAACCCAAAAAGCGACAATGACAATAGTTTGGAAGAAAAAAAAGAAGATTCCAGTGATGATGGTGACGATGGTGACGATGGAGATGTTGAATTTCCTAAGAAGGCCAAAAATGCTTTGCGTTGGCAGCGTAAATTGGTGGCGAAAGAACGTGAAAAAAACGCTGAATTATCACAAAAGTTAGCAGAATTAGAACAATTAGTTACAAAATCAAACGATAGTGGTTTTGACCCAAATGCTCCGCAAGAAAGCCAATTTGAAACTTACGGCGATTTTTTAAAAGCTCAAATTCGGTATGAAATTAAGAAAGAAGATTCTGTTCGTGAACAAACATCACAATATGAACAAGAACAAACTAAAATTGCTCAAGAAAGTTTTGCTCGCGTTCAAAAGAGCACAGCAGAATTTGTTAAAAATACTCCAGACGCTAAAGAAGTGTTTAAGGAATATGGGGAAACGCTTGATTCGTTCCCCGCAGAAATTCAACAAGTCATGTATGAACTTGGAGAAAAATTGCCATTGGCAGTCTATAACTTAGCCATATCTGGCAAGCTAGACTATTTGGCAGAAATGTCGCCCGCTCTTGCGGCGATTGAACTTGGACGTGCCACTGCTCAACAGCCCAAAGCACAGTCCGTAAATAAAATCTCTAATGCGCCTAATCCTCCTGCCCATGTTGCTAAGGGCGTTGGTTCAACGTCATCAAGAGATGTCAGCGGAAAAATGTCTGCTGATGAATTGTATAAATGGACAATGTCTAAATAATAGAAAGTTACACTAATGGCTAATACTGCTAGTAATATTAAGGATGTCGGTACTATTGTTGCAAAAGTCGGAGCAAAAATGCTCGCAGACAAATTGCAATTTCTTAAAAGTATTGATGTCGAACCAGCAAGTTCTTTTGGAACTAACAACGATTTTAATGTTGGTGATACCATTAACATTAACATTCCTGCTCGTTTTTCAGTTGGTACTAACGCCAACATTACCTCAACCCAGCAGGATATTGTTGAACAGCGCCGTTCCCTAACCTTGGACACTCGTGCCGTAGTCGCAACCAACATGACTTCTGCTGAATTGCAGAATCAGTTGAAGTTGAAACTATGGATGAGCCGTGTTTTGGATGAGAAAGTATCGGCAATTGCTCAATATGTAGAATCAAACTTTTTGAACACTGCTAAAAACACTGTGTACAATACGGTTGGTTCTGACTCGGCTATTCCTGGTTCTGCCATTTTTGATACCGACACGATTTTGCAAGCTCGTGAAAAAATCAAAATAAACTTGGCTCCATCTGATGATAACCTGTATGTTCTTCTTGGTAGCAAAGGTATGCGCTCTGCTGTTAATGCCCGCAAGGGGCTTTTCCAGAGCAGCTCTGAAGTTGCTTCTCAATATAAGAACGGTTACATGGGTCAATCCGATGGGTTTACGTTCCTGGAAAACAACCTGGTTCCAACCCATTCCCGTGGTACTCAGGTAAAAGCCAGTATTACGGTAACCACAACCAGCGTTGAAGGTGCTAGCACCCTTGCGCTTACTGGTGGTAGTGGTCAAACCCTGAAAGCTGGTGATGTTATTACCATTGCCAACGTGTTTATGGTTCACCCCATTACCAAGGTTGTTACCCCTGACCTGCAACAGTTTGTTGTGACTGCTGATAACACGGCCTCTGGTACTGCCTATACTGGCGTACAGATTAGCCCTGCTATCTACACTTCAACATCTGGTGGTCTGCAAAACGTCAACTCGCTGCCACAGTCTACCGCTGCTGTTACCCTTTGGGGTCAACCAAGCAGTGCAACTCCTGCTGGTAACTATCAGACTGGCCTGGCGTTCCATCGTTCTGCTTTCCGTTTTGTGTCGGTTCCTTTGCCGACTTTTGATGGAACTCATAACTGTAGCGTTGAAACTGTCGATGATATTAGCCTTCGGGTCTGGATGGATACGGATATTCGTACCGACCAGTTGCTATGTCGTGTTGACTTCTTGGGTGGTTTCCGCGCCGTTCGTCCTGAATGGGCATGTAAATTGCCGTTCTAATATAGTGGGGCGGGGGGATAAAACCTTCCGCCTCATTAACTTTTATAAGGAGACAACTATGTCATCAGGAGTATTAGCAGGAAACACCTTTGGGTCGTATATGCTGCAAGCCAGTTTAACCCCAGCGGCCGTTGCTACAATCACCACAGCGGAACAAACATTTACCGTTCCTGGCGTTCGTCCAAACGATATTGTGTTTGTAAACCCACCATCACTAGTGGCTGGTGTTAGCATCGCAACCGCTCGTGTGTCTGCCAACGATACGGTAGCCATTACCTTTGTGAACCCAACGGCTGCTAGTGTTACGCCAGCATCAGGAACTTACCTGTTTGCAGTGTTTACACCAGAAGCTCGTAGGCCTCAAAGCATTATTGGCGGTTAATATGGACGGGGGAGAAATCCCCCGTTCTAACGCAAAGGATAATCCATGACCACAACAACAATCCGTGATGTTATCACAAAAGCACTACAGAAAAATGGCGTTTTGACACAGGGACAATCCCCTTCTGCTGGTGAAGCAAGCGATGGTTTTGACGCATTGTTAGATATGGTGGATTCATGGGCTAACGATTCTTTGTTGTGCTTTGCCAAGGTTACAGAAAGTTTTACACTGACTTCCAATGTTGGAACATATAACATTGGTACAGGACAAACATTTAATACCGTATTGCCAACAATAATCACTAGCGCATATGTTAGACAAGTAACTACAGATTATCCTTTGGAACCAATAAATGTTGATGAATACAATAATTTATTGCAAGATAAAAGCATATTAGGTCTACCTACCGCTATCAATTATGTTTCTGGCTATCCTATTGGGCAGATACGTCTTTACCCAGTTCCATCAATAAATTACACATTGTTTTTAACATCAGAAAAACCTCTAAATAGTTTTTCATCAATAGACACAGTTATTTCACTTCCACCTGGATGGAAAAGGGCGATGGTTCACAATTTATCTTTAGAAATATCGCCTGACTACAATCAGCCAATAACGCCTGCAATGGCTATGTTGGCAAAAGAATCTTTAGGAAATTTGCGGCGTACTGTTATTAGGAACAGAGGAACTGATTCTAATTACGGAACTTATGGCCGACCCAACATTTATTCTGGCGATATCTAATGAAAACAGGATTAGTTGGACCATCGTATCAAGAAGCATCGCTACCGTTTGATGCACAACGGTCAATTAACCTATATGCTGTAAAAAATGAATCTAAGACTGACAGTAGTACGGCCATGTACGGAACGCCTGGCCTTACATTATTTAGCGGAATTAGCACTAATGCCATAAGAGGCATATTTACCAGTGCAAATGGAAGATGCTTTGTTGTATCTGGAACAACGATTTATGAATTGTTTTCTGACGGCACAACATCAAATCTAGGGACGTTATTAACATCTGGTAGCATTGTATCATTTGATGAAAGCCCCACGCAATTATGTTTGTGCGACGGAACATCGCTTTACATTCTTACATATACAACTAATGCCTTTGCTCGTGTTACTACCGCCAATTTGCCAGCCGTTGGAAGTGTAACTTTTTCTGACGGTTTTTTTGTCGCAACTGCCGTTGGAACTGGTGCTTTTTATAAATCTGCCATTTATGATGGGTTTACATGGGCTGCATTGGATTATGCAACAGCAGAATCAAGCCCAGATAATTTGACTAAAGTCATTAATGCGTCTGGCCAATTATGGCTATTTGGCGACAGAACAACAGAAATATGGATTAATACTGGCGGCAGCAAGTTTCCCTATCAGAGGATTTCTGGTGGGGCTATGGCTGTTGGCGTATTGGCTCCTAATACAGTTTTAAGCCTGGATAATTCTGTATTTTGGGTTGGAAAGGATAAAAATGGCGCTGGTATGGTGTTCAGGGCTAATGGATTTTCACCACAACGTATTTCAACTAGTTTTATCGAAAGAGTGATACAAGCTGCACCAGATATTGTTAGCTTGCGGTCATATAGCTATCAAAGGAACGGTAAAGTATTTTACATAGTGACAGGCGGTGGTTTGGGTACGACACTTGCTTATGACCTAACAACTGGATGGTGGCACGAAAGAGCTTATCTAAATAGCTTAGGTAATTTTGAACAGCATTTAGGATGCTGCGGAGCATACGCATTTAATAAATTTTTAGTTGGCGATAGAAAAACAGGAAATATCTATGTTTTGAATGAAGATTCTTACACAGATAACGGTGATGTATTGTGTCGAGAAAGAATTTTTACACACCTAGGTGACGAACAGAAAAGAATACGCTATAATACGCTTGTAATCGATATGGAAGTGGGCGTTGGCAATCTATCTGCCCCTGGTGTAAACCCATTAATTTCCTTGCAGTTAAGTAAAGATGGCGCAAAAACGTGGTCTAATTGGATTACTACATCTGTTGGTGCAACGGGCAATTACGACAAAAATGTGGAATTTCGCAGGCTTGGTATCGCACAACAAATGACTTTCAGAATCCGCATTACTGACCCAGTTAAAGTTGCTCTTTATGGAGGATACCTTAAATGAGTTTATTTCCTCCGCCAAATTCTCAAAACATTGTTAATAGCAATAAAGATTTAACCGCTCCATTGCAGTGGATTTCTTTTTTTAATCAAACTTATACTGGCGATGCTGGTCAATCTTGGTTACCAACATTTACAAGTCTTACCACAACTGTCGGCAGTCCAACGATAACGGGTTATTACACACAATTATCAAAATATGTTTGCCTATTTAACATTGTTGTTACTCCTGCATCTGGTGGTACTACATCGGCAACTGCTGGCACTACTTATGCGTCGAACTTTCCCTTGACCATGAATGGCGATGGTGTTTGCTGGGCTGTAGCAAATAATCTTGGAACTTCTGCTGGAATGTGTACGCAAATAAATAGTCGCGTTTACGTTCCAACTTGGACGACTGTTTCTAATCCTGTAACAGTTATTGGATTGGTATTAGCATCATGATTATGTTTTTGGGGAATAAATAAATGGGATTTTTTTCAAACATACTTAAGAGTCCAATAGCAAAAATTGCTATTCCAGTTGCGGCTAGTTTTATTGCCCCTGGTATTGGAACGGCACTATCGAGTGGACTTGGATTAGGATTGGGTGCTGCTGGCGCAACCGCATTAGGGGCGGGCGCTCTTGGAAGTGGATTAAGTTTAGCTTCTGGTCAAAACATTGGGCAAGCATTGAAATCTGGGGCATTAAGCGGTGGGTTATCTTATGGCGGCAGTATGCTTTCAGATGGTCTTGCTGATACAGCATTAGGACGTGGCCTTAGCGACTTGAAAGCTGGTGCAGCAGATACAATGCTTGGACGTGGAATTAGCGGAATTGGAAGCGCCATCACCAGCGGGTTAGGTGATGTTGGTGATTATTTAGGAATTACCAGTCCATACGCTACTGGCGGAGCTGGGTATGCTGCTAGTCCTGGCGGCGGTAATTATTTTGACCTTGGCAAGTATTCTACTGGTGGAGCTGGTGCTGTTGCACCGTGGGTCAATCCCGATACTGGTGCGGCTGTTGCGGGTGCTGCTGGGGGTGGTGGAAGGTCAATTTTTAACAATGTTGGCACGATGTTACAACTTGCTGGTGGCATTAATAGCTATGCTGCCAATGAAGGCGCTCGCAAGGCATTAGAGAATTATCAGAATCAATACATGGCGCAATTACAGCCATACTCCTCAACTGGCCAAGCTGCCAACACACGGCTATCGGAATTATTGGGGATTGGTGGTAATGCTGGGGCTGCGGGTTATGGCGATTTAACAACACCATTTACGACTGCTGACTTGGCCAATGACCCTGGTTACAAATTCCAGTTGCAAGAAGGAACAAACGCACTGGCTAATTCTGCTTCTGCAAGAGGTGGTTATTTAAGTGGGGCTGCTTTAAAAGAACTAAATAACTATGCACAAGGGTTGGCATCCACAACATTCCAACAAGCATTTGACCGCGAAACTGCTCGCAAACAGAATCTGTACAATCAAATGGCTGGCGTTGCTGGGAAAGGTCTTGTTGCTGCCAATGCTATGGGCGAGCCTCTCACCAACATTGGCACGGCAAATGCCGCTAGTACCGTTGGAAAATCCAACATTATTGGTGGAACATTGGCTAACCTAACAAGCCTGTCTGGGGCTAATAAAATCTTTGGCTATAATGCAAATGGAACGCCGATTTTCCAAAAATCAAACGCAGTACCATCCCTTAGCAGTTTGTTAGGATTAGCATAGATGCCTATTGACCCTTCAAGCATTTTTGGAAACATTAAAACTTATGCCGATTACCAAAAGGCAGAAGAAGATTTTGCTCTTAGGAAGGCTGCTGCACAACAACAGCTAACCACTGGGGCTATTGATGCAGAAACTAAGAAAAACACTTACGCATCTCAATTATTGAGTGCTGCAACAGCTAATGGTGACCAATATACTTATGATGCAGCAAAGCAGCATTTGCAAAATTTAGGTGTCGATACATCTATGTTTGCTCCCGATGTTCAATCTGGCGCACAACAAGCGCAAGCATTGCGGTTAGCCACATCTCCATTGGGTTCCCTATTGCCAGCATTACAAAGAGAAAATGCAAATGCTATAGCAATGGCCAATTTAACGGGACAAGTCCCGAATTTAGCCAGTACATCTTCTCTTTTAGCTGGAAAACAATTACCACAAGGTCAACCAGCACCAATGCAACAGCCTGGCGTTCCTACATTGCCACCTGAAAGTACCCCAGGAGGACAAGGTGCGCCATTGCCACCTCCACCTATGAATATACCTGGCGGGCAAGGCGGTTCTCAAATGCCTCCTTCTCCTGGCGGCAATCCTCCTTCCCAAGGTGAATTACCAAATATACCAGGAATGAAAGTCCCTGAGTGGAATCCGCCAGCTTATAATCAACAACTTACTGCTGCCGCTAATGAAGCTGCTGTTAAACAATATGAACGCTTCTATCAGAATCAACCAGAAGTAAAGGCGTATAATGAGTTTATGCAAACTCAAGCGAAGCAAAACGCTGAAAAACTTGGAAAATATGGGGAAGCAAAATCATCATTAGACCAGCTTAGAACAAATGCTAATCAATTATATGGTTTTATAGATACGGCGCAAAACATAATAAAAGAGAATCCCAATTTATCTACAGGATGGGGTTATGCCGCGACAAGTTGGGCACCAAATTCAGCAGGTGGAGCATTAGCAAATACACTTGAAACTATTAAAGCAAGACTTGGTTTGAGTGAATTGGAAAAATTACGGGCGCAAGGTGCAACTTTAGGCCAAGTGACAGAAGCAGAACATAGATTATTGCAAGCGTTAAATGGTTCTCTTGACCCCAAACAGTCTTCTCAATTAGTGGAAAATCTTAAAAATATTAAAGAATTTTATCCTGTTGTTGTTGCTCAAAAAGAGGCAGCATTTAATCGAGATTATGGAAAATTTAATCTTGGAACTGAACAACAGCCAACGGGACAGCCGACATCGCCCGCCACAAATCAGACAGCGCAACCATCGGGACAACCAGCTAATGTTTCACCATTATCTAGCGCTGAAAAAGCTGCATCTATTTTTAATGCCAAAAAAGCTGTGGCTAGGGGGCAAAATCCTAACATAATAAGGGAAATGCTTCTTAATTCTGGCATTGACCCTCAAGAGGCAGGTTTATAATGCCAGTCTTAACTTTTGATAACGTCCCTATGGAAGAACAGGCACAAAATGCCAAATCTAGGGTTTTAACATTTGAGAATGTTCCTAAGGAATCCTTTCAAGAAGGCCTTGGCAGAAAATATGATGAGCGCATGGCTGAAATTGAGCGTATTCGCGCAAGGGAACAACTGTGGCAACCATATACCAAACCAGCGGTCGAAGGTGAATATCGTGGACAAGGGTTAAACCCCATTAGTGCCGCCGTACAAAAGGTTGGCCAATATGCTGGTGTGGTAAATGATATTGTCGGGCAAGAGGCAAAGTACCTTTACAATGCAATCCCTGAATCCGTTAAAGATAGTGCTGTTGGGCGTGCGCTTGGTGGAACGTATCGGTCAAACTTATTGCCAGGTGTGGAATCTTTAACTGGCGTTAAAACGTCACCAGAGGCCGTTTTAGGTGCTGCTGGACAAACTGTTGGCGCTGGTATGGAAGCATTGCGACAATATGCTCCTGATACCGCCGCAAACTTAGAAGCGGTTGCAAACATTGCGGGTGCTGCACCTGTTGTGCAGGGGGCATTGCGTGGTGGGCAGGTTTTAGCAAAGGAAGCTGATATTGCCCTTGGTCGCACAATAAGACCAACAGCAGAAGAAATTAAGAATCTTTCTGTTACCCAAGGTTATAAGCCGATTGAGGCGCAAATTGATGCAGAACGCAATGCCGTAAATACAGCTACAGCAGAGGCTACCAGGCAAAAAGCAGTGGCTGATGCAGCATTGGAATCAGAAAACACCCAGAGAGCTGCATTGGGATTAAAACCCAAGGTTGCCCCCGAAACTGCTGTAACACAGCCATTAACATTTAGCCCCGACGCATCTCAACGTTTTGTTAATAAAGCAAAATCATTTGCATTGACCTCTGATTGGGCAAAAGAAATCGGAGGGGAGCCTGTCGCCGCAGAATTAGGAAGAAAACTAGATAAATTTTCTCAAAGTGGCTTTACATTAAATGATGCGATTGAAGTCGATAAGCAATTAACAAGTCAATTATCAGAACCAAGATACTGGAGTATGGCTGATAGAAAGTACACGCCAGAGGGTAGGCAATTACAAGAATTAAAAGGTGAATTGCGGGATATAATGTTTAATCCCGAAAATGAAAAATATCTTGTTGGAAATAAAGAGCTTATTGATAATTACAAAACAGCATTAAAAGATTATCGAGCTCAAGCTGGAATTGATGATATTCAAAGCATTATTTCGTCAGCAGAAGGAAGGCCAAATGAGGCTTCATTTATTAGAAACAAAATTATAGCGATAAGAGATAATAAGAGATTAATGAACTCTTATACGCCAGAAGTGCAATTCGCCATTAGAAAGGCCGCACGACTTGGTGTTGGAAAAGACTTCTTGGCAACTGTTGGTGGTCGAGCAACATCTGCTCTTATTGGTGGGGCGGCGGGAAGTCAATTAGGGCCATTAGGAGCAGTAATCGGTGCGGGAGTTGGTGTTGCCCAAGGACGGCTTGCTCGCGCTGCAGCGTTAAGCAGCCAAGTGGGTTCTGCCAACAAAATTATTGACGCAATAGCCGCACAATCCAGTTTGCCCACTGTTCGGCAAACCTTGACGCAACGTATTGGTCAAAATTTACCAGGATTGGCACAAGGTGCAGAATCAGCATCTCAAATGTTTCCAGAATTTATAAAAGAAATAATGAAATTAAAACCTGAAGAAGCAAACAAAATTTTAAGAAACTTGGCTGTTGTTTCTGGTGCAAACCAAGTTGTCAATCAACAGCAAAATAACAGTGGAGCGCAATAATGGCCAGTTTACTATTTACTTCACCATATATTGATAATAACGGAAATTCCTTATCATCTGGCAAAATTTATACTTATGCGGCAGGAACAACTACACCAAAAGCAACATACACAACAAGTGCGGCAACGATTGCAAACACTAATCCAGTTATTTTGGATTCCAGTGGCTTTGCTCAAATATGGCTCACAGGTTCATACAAAATTGAAGTGCGCGATTCTAATGATGTAGTGTTGCGGACATTAGATAATGTCAATGATTATCCTGCTGGTTCATCTGCCAGTACAGAATGGGTTGCCAGCACACTAACACCGACGTTTATTAGCTCAACATCATTTAGCGTATTGGGCAATCAAACAGCAGACTTGCAAGTCGGTCGTCGTATCAGAATTACAGATTCCAGCACATTATATGGAACAATTACCACATCAGTATTTACCACCTTAACAACGGTAACTGTATTATTAGATTCTGGTGCAATTACTGGAATCATAACGGCATTTGCCCTTGGCTTTGCCAGTGTGAATAATCCTAGTATTTCACCAAGAACTATTGCTGGATTATCAGGTGTTTACAACGGAGGAACAGCGGGAGGGACAGCTAACGCACTGACCCTGACCGTTCCTGGACTTGGGTCATCGTGGGGGGTTGGGACTACGTTTGTGTTTAAGCCATCGGCAACAAGTACAACCAACTCAACCGTCAACATCAACGGCGTGGGTGCAGGAAATATTGTAAGGCCAACTTCAACAGGAACGACAGCTACCGTTGGCGGTGAAATTATCAATAATGTTATGTGCGTATTGGTATATGACGGCACAAATTATGTTCTTTCAGGTTCCTTTTCAGGGCAAATAGCTGGAACCACTTGGACTGGTCCATCAAGAACAAGTGGAACTACTTACACCAACACAACGCCTTATTATAGAGCCGTGCTTGTAAACGCTTTATCTACAACAGGTTGTGTTGTTACCGTTGGAGGTACTGCAATACTAAGCCAAACAAACACACAATACATGCCGATATTTTTTCTTGTTCCGCCTGGTGCGACTTATGTTGTCACCGCTGGAAGCGGAATATCATCTTGGGCGGAATTAGGATAGGAGCAGATTATGGGACTTTGGAAAAATTTAGAAAATGCAATTTGGGATGATATGGACGGCGAGGCCATCGGCTTGCCAAGCTGGCCTCAAGGGTTAATCCCTATTACAGAGCAAGAGGCGGATGATATTCGCAATGGTAATTCTTACACCTATCCCGCAAAAACAATCACCCTGCCGTTTTTGAGCGGGTGGAGCAAAACATTGCCAGAGCATGTGTTTACCAAAACCACGGTGGAACAGGCGCGTATTGATAAGCTGGCAGCTGTAAGGGCGGATAGGGACGCGCTACTTCAGTACAGTGACCTGGCAGCGAAAGAAGGCGCTAGTAGGGTTGCGGATAGTCAAAAAATCCTGCAGCCAAACCTGCAATGGACACATCAGCTTAGAAGCCCATTTTTAGAAAATGCAGAAACCGACCTGGCCGCAATAAATACTGTTGATGACGTGCTGGCTTATGAAGCTGATTTTGACCCTAAACCTTTGCGGGCATCTTATGTTGTTTTGACAATGCGGCAATTTGCCTTGGCAGCGGTTAATTCTGAATTGATGGATTACACCACGGCTGCTGACTTTTTGGAAAACAAAGTCATTCCTGCTGGCATTGAGGCGGTACTATCAACACTGCCAGAGGAGGATGCTAACAACGCCCGCCTGACGCTAAAGGCCATGACCGTTATTCCCCGCGACGATGCGATGGTATCGGCTTTGTTTGGTGCAGCATTTGGCATGACCAGCCAACAGCTTGATAATTTTTTCCTGGCAGCTTTTGAGGTTTAAGCATGGCAAGCCCCATCGACACTATTGTTAAGTTCCTGGAGCAGCAAGACGACCAGGGCAACGACTGGTACGGCTGGGCATCCAACCAGCTATCCCACGCCTTCCTAGGGGTGTTCTTCTCTGGGTTAGTCTTGGTGTTGGGCGGGGCATGGTACTATGCGATTGCATTGCTTGTTGTGTTGGTGGTAGCTAAAAAACTGGCGGATTGGTCAAAGCAAATTCTCACTTGGAAGATTGTGCGCGACACGATTCAAGATATACTGTTCTTTATCAATGGCGGTGTTTTTAGTTTAAGCATTTTGTACGGCAGCATCATATTGTTTGTTTGTGCCACCGCTTCAGTATCAACCTTGCTTGTATCTGGCATCGTTTCAAGAATCGTTCAATCCAAACAGGATAAATTGAACTTAGCATTTAATTTTAACCAGCTTAACTGAAGGAGCTAAAAATGGCTTATATGCCCTTAAATACAATGAATTATGCCATTGCTATTGATGCAACATCAAAAAGCGTTGTTTTGTCGGAATCTGAACGGCAAGCCAATGTTATTAAAGGTGTTAATGCAAGCACAAACCCTGTTTTTATTGCAACATCATCTAGTGCCTCCGCCACCATTCAACACCCAATTTCAGGAACGCCGCAAAATGGTAAAACCGTTGGCGCTGGACAACCATTTGCATTTACAAAATCTCCGACGGATAATGTTGTGTTGGCCATTCAGCAAGTAGCTGGAGTTGGCAATTTATTCTTTTCCGTTGGTACAGAGTATTAATCATGGCTAAAACAACATCTACCGAGATTGGCGAGCGCGTAACGTCCTTGGAGGCAAATTCTAACTGGATTAAAGACGGAATGAAATCTCTTGAGGATAAATTTGCTGGATTTACAAAAGAAATACAAAACCTTGAGTCATCACTTAAGGTTATGTTTACTGATGCTAAGGAAGGCTTTTTGCGTCAACACAATGTTGAAATGAAAAAGTTTCATCAACGAATTAGGATTTTGGAATCTGCCCTAATTTTTTTAATCATAATAGATTTGTACTTTCTTACGGGGGCTTTACTTGATGACAAAAAAGCAGTAAGATTGCAAGAATTAGCGCGAGGAGCAATTTATAAATCCGAGCCAACAACGAGCCAATAGGAGCATATTATGGCAACCAAGAAAAAAGTAGCGTCATTGGTTAAAAGCGGCATGAAATCCGTTAAATCAAAACCTGCTAAGAAAATGTGCTAATATGTCACGAATGACTGGCGGCACTAAAAAGCCTAGCAAGCCTGTAAAGGTCACTATGAACGGTGGCATGAAAAAACCAGGAACGAAAAAAGGTTAATCCATGTGGATGGCCATTGCCATAACTGGCATTCTTGCGCCAAGCTTTATTGGATTGCTACAACAGGGCGATTATGAAGCCCTGAACTATTTTGGCATTTTAACGGCTTTGGGAATGTTGGGGTATGGCATTGCAAACAATCCATCGTTTCATATTTGGAAACGTATTCCCGCTGCAATAATTGTTATTATGTCCTGCCTATGGGTTGCTGATACGGCATCAGGCTTTTTGTTCGACGTGCAAATCAATTATCCGTGGTGGGGTGTCATCGAATTTTGCTTTTTATTTGTTGTGTTCCTTAATTCTTTCATACAAGGCCTTACAGAGAAAACAGGGTCGTTTGCATATGTTCGTAAGCCGCACTCCTTCCAAGACCTTGTAGCGACCATTTTTGGAGGTTGTTTTGTGACGACCGCTGTTGAACATAACGGTAAATTTTACGGATTCCGTAAAGGCAAGCTAATCGAGCTGGTTGATTTTGACAAAACCAAGTATGACCGCCGCAACATTTCGGTGAAGCTGGCCGAGCGTGTCGTTGCCAATGTTGGCAAGCCTTGGCGGCCTTGGCGTAATTGTGTTGTGATTCATGGGGGAAAAAATGTCTGTTCTAAGTGACGTTTTGCAGGGTGTTTCGACAACCCTGGCTACCGCTTTAGGTGGCCCACTAGCGGGCGCAGCGGTAAGCATGTTGGGGAAGTCTATCCTGGGTGATGAGAACGCTAGTGAAGATAGCCTTGTAGCTGCAATTACAAACGGTTCGCCAGATGTTTTGGCCAGGATTAAAGATACTGAAGCCAATTTCAAAATTGAAATGGCCAAAATTGATTATCAAACTGCTAAGTTGGATTACGACGATAAAGCCAGCGCCCGCACGCGCGAGGTGGCAATTCAACAGGCTGGACGAACCAGTTGGGAAATGATTGCTATTGCCATTTTCACGATGGCATCACTTCCCGCTTGTTTGTATTTGCTATTTGTGGTGGATATGCCGCAAAGCGCACAAAATGCTATCATGATTTTGATTGGTACTATAAGCTCAATGGTAAGCACTGTGGTCGCTTACTATTTCGGTTCCAGCATTGGTAGCAAGCAAAAGACTGACCTGATGGTAAAATGACAGCGGGGCATTTACTAGCCATACTAACTGGCTTACTATGACAAGTAAGCCGCCTACTATGTCAACTAAGGAGCACGCTATGCAGAAAATGAACTTCGGAGAAGCCCTGGAAGCCCTCAAAGCTGGCAAAAAAGTTAGGCGCAGGGAATGGGATTCTTTTTTGTTTATTAAGGAAGATGAAGATTACCCATTTCCCGTTATTTATGTTGACGTTGAATTTTTGGAGCCAGAAACCTATACGCCACAACACGATGATTTATTGGCGGAAGATTGGGTTATTGTAGATTAACTAACGGAAGCCATTAGGAGAATAGCCATGCAAGCAAACGTAGCGCATCAACTGCAAGAAGGGCTAGATTGCCCGCACTGGAAAATCATCACGGTTTACAGCAAAAGCGACTGTAAGAATATTACAAAGGCAACTGCACGCCAATGCATGGATTGTGGTGAAATTTTAGACAAAGCAGGTTCATAAGGAGAACGAAATGCCATTGAAAAAAGGCTCAAGCAGTAAAACAATTTCCAGTAACATCAGGACAGAGATGAAGGCGGGAAAGCCACAAAAGCAGGCGGTTGCCATTGCGTTAAGCCAAGCTGGTAAAAGCAAACCGAAGAAAAAGTAATGCCAATTCCCAGCCCAATTATCGACTTCATCCTAGAACATGAAGGTGGGTATGTTAATTCAGAATTTGACCCTGGCGGAGAAACAAACCTTGGTATTAGCAAGAGGAGCTATCCTCAGCTTGATATTAAGAACCTGACCCGCAAGCAGGCGGCAGAAATCTATGAGCGCGACTTTTACAACAAGGTGCGCGGCGATGACTTGCCCGTATGGCTGGCTTTGTTGGTGACAGACTTTGCGGTGAACGCTGGCATCGGCACGGCGGTCAAAACATTACAACGCCTGGTTGGTGAAACTGATGATGGTATTGTGGGAAAGAAAACCATTGCCGCCTGTGTCAACAAGCCCCCGTTTATTTTGCGCCAAGCGTACAGCACAAGCCGCCTTGGTTACTATGACAACCTGGTAGCCAAAAAGCCTCTTATGGCTAAGTTTATAAAGGGCTGGTATCGCCGCACGCGAGAATGTGACAGTCTAGCCAGCAGCCTAATTTAGATTGTGGATATTTCCATTTTGGAAATGACCACCCTTTGCAGAGTAAGCTTTCTTGATGTATATTTACCTTAGAGGCTCTGCTCACGTCATCCTCGCTTAAGACTCTACCAAGAGCGCTTGGCCGTTGGTTTTTGTTCGCCCGATGTTAGCTGTGCGGCAATTTACTGGCGGAAAAGTGGGTGGTAGCCCTGACTGAGGACTCTAACAACTGCTCACGGGGCTATCACCACCTTGTTGCATTATAGATTTTCTTGATGTATATTCCTTTTGGACGCTTGGGTTTTCTTCCTCCTGTTCAATCTAGGTAGGACTGTTCCTGGATAGATGCCCAAGTCTTGTTTTAGGTGGGGACTTTTGGTTTTGGACGCTTGGTGTATTTTTTCTAGTTGCGCCAATAAAGCAACGCTATTGAAAAACAGTTTGCACTAAGTGGCGGTTAATAGCGCAGCAAAAGTTCCCACCTTTTAACAAGTTTTGCGAAAGGTGGTGCTGGAACATTGCCGCTGCGATGGAACAGCGCCACCTTCCACCAAGTTAAGGTGCATCCATGACCATTCTGCCGCTTCTACCTTTTGCCACTGCCCTTGTAAGCCGACTGCGCGGCAGGGGAACACTGGGCAATCAACCTGACCGATTGATTGTCGCCCTGGTGACGGGGCTACCCATTTTGATTGCTGAACAATACCTGGCCTATGGGGCGTTCTCTTTCCTCACCTGGGCGGCATTTACACCTGGCTGGGGTGCTTGGATGAATGTTCGTAACTGGCGGCAATGGTTTTTCATGAGCTTGCGCGGGGGATTGATTACCCTGCCCTATGCCTTCCTGCCATTCTTAGGGTCGTACAGCAACTCAACCGCTTTGTTTGCACTGAATGGCCTGGCAATGGGTTCAATCTACTTTGTTGGTCGCCGCATGAAGGAATTGAAGGCGCTGGATAGCTTGTCGGACGACCCAATCGCAAACAGTGAGGTTTTGTTTGGGTTTTATCTTGGGCTTGTGGCTTTGCTGGCGTACCAATTATAACATTGACAGCATTGCAAGATTTAGATAATCTACAAAAGAACTGGTAAAATCCTGACGCTCGACAACTTCTCCGTGTTGAACGCTCTTTACTGTTCTCCCTTGGTGCGTGTAGCCCCGCGATAGCAAACTGTTGCGGGGTTACATGTTTTTAATCTTTAGCAAAAACAATTCCCAACGCGCCTCTGGTATTGTGGCCATGCTGTTGCCGCTTTTGGCCTCGTAAGTCTGCCACGCCCGCACTGTAATGCCGACGATTTTAGCCGCCTGTTTCTGGGTTAAGCCAGCACGCAACCTTATTTCTTTAATCATTAGCTGGGATGGTCGGGTCATTCTTTCTCCCCCTTATTCTCTGTAAGCCTCTTGCAACCATGCGTACAATGCATACTTGCTGCCAATTAGATGGTTAAGATGCCCCATTCTAAAAATGGATACTACCAGCCTCCCCGTTGGCTCAATCCCAACAATGCAAACGTGGCGGCCATCTTTTGTCCACACCATGACCACATCACCATCGGGCTCTGGCACAAGCTCTGGCTTTTCAACATCATCAGGCAGCTTCATGACAAACTGCTTGGCTCGCAGAAAACTTTCTGCATTGACTGCGTTGGCTCCATATCCATCCCAATCTGGGTGCTGGTCAAAAAGATTTTGTAAACACTGCACGCACACCGACCCATCAGTATTGGATGTATAGTTCCCATGCTCGCATGGGTTGCGGTCTGGGTGATAATCAAACCACATATCTCTTACCAGTCCACCCCAAACATCACTGAAATCTGGCTTAGTCATTTTCTTCTCCATAAGAAACATTATAAATAACATAAGTTGCGATGATCCTGTCGCCTTCCTCGTCTTGTTCCCATAATTCTGTTTGTATTTTGCCGATAGCTTTTTCACCAAGTGGGTGGGGTGTCATGCTATGCAAAAGGCTTTCAAAATATCCCCAATCAAAAGAAAGACACAGTTTTCTTGCGATTCCCCTAAATGGGGTTACAAAGTCTTTTCCCCCTATTCCGCGTGCAAACCCCCCGAACTCCATAAGTCCCAGGTGCTGCCTTATCTGCCCGCATGTGCTGTAGCAGGTCGCGCTAACTCTGTATGTTTTAGTCATCCTTCTTCTCCTCTGTTGGGGCAGCTGTCAAAGTTTCCAGTGAAATTTCACTGGCAGTTGAGGCAACTGTTGGCGTGCTACCCCAAGATTCAGTTGTTGCATAATTTGCAACAACTGCCTCTGATGACAAACCGTCGGTCAGGTCTGGCACAGCCCCACGCATCTTTTCCCACGGGCATTGGTCACCCGCCACAAGGTCTTGCAGCCAGCTTGAAACGGCCAGCACCAGAGCAAATGGCGCGGTAATAATTGCAATCACAATCCACAAAAATAGTCTGATTTTGCTTGGTATAGAAACAGGCTTTTTGCGCTGTTCCGCCAATTCCTTTTGGCGTGCCTCAACATCAGCCTCCGCTTTCTTTTTCATTGCCCATTGGTCAACCGTATATTCGATCCCCTGAAAAACGATTTGACCATCGCGCTCTGTAATTTTTGACTTAGCCATCGTTGTCTCCTTTCTATGAACTAATGTTTTCGTGCACGGGATACTTTTCCATAACAACCATAAAACTTGATGGGAAAAATATGCCAAACCAACAACATAAAAGGCTAAAACAACAAATTTATACGATAACACCTGAAAAATTGACCAAAAGAAAACCACAGACGCAATCAGTCGCCAGACAATGCTTGTCACTCTAATGCTATATTTTACAACCATGCTCTCCATTCTCCTTCCTCTTGTTTTCTTAGTATTTCCACAAATGAATCTATCAGCATTTGTCGCAATGCTATTGCATCAACAGACAATTCATCTTTTGTGGCAACGTACTGTTCCCATAAAAAATTGACCTCGCACCAAATTTCTTGTAGCTGTTCTTCAGTCATCGCTCACCTCCTGTTTTTTCCTTATCAAACAACGATTCAACCATCAATCAGTCCTTTTAAGTAAAATAAAGCAATAGTAAGAACTACTGCGAATGCCGCGCTTAGTAAAGATGCGCAAAAACAGAACTTATCTAAGGATACAAGCATGTCCTGTTTAAGTTTTTCGACATTTGCATCCAAAATACTCTCTAATTCTTTGTAATCATCAAACATCACTCACCTCCTTATTAGCCAATTCCAGCAGCACGTCGGCGTGGCATGGCTCATGCAACGAACACCAGCAAGCCAGGTTTTTACCCCTAAGCTTGTCAAGATAACTTTGTGGCGCGCGATTAAGGGCGCACTCTAAAAACATTTTTGCCGCCACAAAGTTACCAAGAGCTTTAGAGCAGTATGGATTCCCCCACTTAGTCGGGCGGCCAACATAGACCACGGGCAATCCGTTGGGGCTGGCGGCTTGTAGGTTAAAACCTTTGGTGCGCTTGCGCTGGATGCGTACTGGCTTAGTCATCAGTCAGTCCTTTCACTTCATCCACTATCGTTTGTGCTGCGTCTGCCGCTGGCTTTGTCACCACTTGCGCCATATCAGCCAAAACTTCTACAGGGGCGGTAACCACGCGAGTCACATCCTCTAAAACATTAAAAACGCTCTTAAACATCAATCAGTCCTTTCAGTGCTTTAAGGTTGGGTTCCAAAGTTAAAATGTCGCACAGGTGACACACGGAATTTTCAGGGCATTGGTCGTGCGATGACGGCATAATATCCTCAATCGCCTGAACGGCGGCTTTGATGGTCTGCTGTGTGTTGTTGTAAAAACGTAGCCTCGCCTCTTTTGCGGATTGGTAATCCAGGGCTGCGCGGGTGTAATCAACGCCTTTGACCGCCAGGGTTTGCAAAAATTTATCCTCTGGTTCGTTGATGTTTTTCCAATTTTTGCTATCAGTCATCAGTCAGTCCTTCTTCCATAAAAAAATTATTTAATAAACATGCAATTCCTGGGTTGTATTTTCCAGGCGATTCGCCGCATTGCGTTAGGGCAAAATGAGAATTTTCCCTCTGAACAGCGATGGAAAAAACAACACTTACTCCGTCATTTTCTCGCCGAAACCATTCAAACAGAACATGCCAACCCTCTCCTTCAACAGAAACGGTGGGCAATTCTGTCGAAGCCAGAGTCTGTTGGCTAAGGCTGTCAATAAATTCTGTGGCGCTTTTAATGACATCGGGCTGGTTTTTCCCACCTATTTCCTTAAATTCAGCCACAGCATCTTCTAGCATTTCGTGGTATTTTTTCCTGGCCTTTGTTGCGCGTGTTTTTTCCAGTATCTCAGCATCAAGAATAAGTTTGCCCATCAGTCATTCTCCCCGTTTTCCAGTGATTCACTGGCAGGTGTTTCAAATTCTTCAGCAAAGGTTTCTTCTATCAATAGCAATGTTTTATCAAGCGTTTCAGACGATAGTTTTTGACCTTTTGCAAGAGCAGCCTTCAGACCTTCATTGCCTTTGGCTGCAACATCCTTTTTAACCTCACTGGGGAACACTTCCTCAACGGTGGTATCGCCATCCTTAATCGACAATGTAACAGCCCGCAAAGCCGTTAAATGCTCCAGCGTCAAATCTTCTATCCCCTTAAGCTCAAACTTTTTAAGAATCATGTCGGCTGTAACGCCAAACTTTTGCATCGTTTCAATGCACAATCCCCTGCGGCTGGCAAGGGTTTTTGAATCACCCATTGTTACTTTCCTGGCCTCCTCAAACACGGGATGCCAATATGCTTGCGGCACAACCTTCAATGTAGCGTTTCGGATAGCCTTAGAGATTGCAGCGTTAATCGCCACCACAATCATATCGTCGTTGTAAGTTTTGCCATATTTATCGGCAATCCGTTGTGTCACCACCACGCTGATAGCCGTGTTGGTTTCTAAGTCATGGCACATCCCCTGCACCTCGACAAACTTATTTGTTTGACTGATAACTCTGGCGGCCACTTTAGCATTACCCCATGCGTTCAAAATAATCTCCGCGAAACGACTTGATGCGCCTTCAATAATCTTACCACCGCGCGGCAAGCCATAAATGCAGGATGAGGCAACACCTTCGTTTAAGGTTGCCATTTGCAAGGCCGAATCCATAAAGCGTTTAATGCTTCTTGGGTATCTTTTAGCCGTTGCAATTTGGCTATCAATCTCTGAACGCGCCACCAGCTCCATCGGTGTTGCCTCAATAGTTGCCGGTGCTGCCACCACTTCTAATTGTGAGCTGTTTGTCATTTGGTTTTCCTTTCGGTTACTTGATCAAAAATCTGCGGGTGGGTTCACCCTGGGTTGTCACTTGTTCGGCAATGTCGGGGAATTTCTCACGCAATAGCGCACTGTTGACGCGCTTTGCACCAGCTTGCCCCTTCCATGTTGCCAAAACCTTTCCTTCAGCATCCACCAAGGCCTCGCTGTCCTTAATGAATCCCTGAACCTGCACAGCCAACAATTCCTCATGGCTGTTCAATTCTTTTTGTTGCGCACGGATTGCCTTCAGTTGTTGCATGGCCGCCAGTGTAGCATCATCCGCCACAATAGTCGTTCCCATTTGGCTAAACTTGTAAAGATTGGCTGCATCAACATAAGTCACTGGTGCTGGCGGCACGCGATTCTCAACATGCTGCCAGAACACCGCCTCGACGTCGATAATCTGTTGCTGCGCCTCTTTATCAGCTTCCACCGCATAAAGGATAGGCCGCGCCCCTCCAATGCTTACATAAACGTGCGCCAGGTCAATGCCAGCAACCGCCATACCATGTTGCACCTGCGCCAGGTACGCCATCGGTATTCCATCACTGCCAACAGTATCCCAATCACGCGACCAGCGGGCAGTCTTAAGTTCCAGCAGAATCCTAACGCCATCTTTCTCAACAATGCCGTCTGGGTTGTACCGCATAAACTGGTGCTTAGGGTGAACCATTGCCTCTTTCGGTTGCAACACTTCAATCTGCATCTCGGTTGCGTATTGCTGCAAAAGCACAGGCTCCATTGCGTTGCCCTGCATTTGCTCCCAAGTTGCAGCTTGCACCATATCCTCGGTAATCGTCTGAATTTTCTGTTCGTACAATTCCAGGGGCGTTGTCCAGTGCGATAAACCAAGGGCGGCGGCGGCATCACTGCCGCCTACACCTTTCTGCCTGTCAATATGCCATTGTAAGTTTTTCATGATTTATACCCTGCATTCCCAAGGCACAGCACAGTCGCGGTCAAAATCAAAATCTTGATACTCCGCATAGAATCCCTTAACTGTTTCTAAAATGTCGTCACTTTCTGTGCTGAGCTTAACAAAGGTAATGCACTCGTATGCCTCAACAATGCCTTCCTCTTCACAACGCATTTGCAAGTCTTTGTCTGCCATATCGCTAGCTTCTTCAATGGTTTTAGCGTTAATTTCTATAATATCGTCTTCATCAACATATTCGTCGTCGTAATAAAAATTCCAATATTCCATAACAGTTCTCCTTGGTAGGTGGTATCCTTGGTGGATATGTCTTATCTAACACGAAAAAATTGCGTGTGTCAACAGTTTTTTTTCTATTTGTCAATTTAATTTTTCCAAACAAAAGGCTTGTAATCCTTAAACAAGTGCTTCCAAAACCATTCTTCCCCATATTCTTTTTTAAGGGAAAGCAAAGGAATAACCTGGTCGAACGAAACGCTTGCCATGTATTCGCATTCTTTTGCCTTGTAAAGATTTATATGCTTTCCATTATTTGCCGCCCAATCAGTTGCCAGCATATCGTCAACCGCAGCGCAAAAATGGCTTATTATGTCTGCGTCAGTCAAACATGGTGTTCCAATCAATCTTTCTAAATCCCAGCATTTTATGCGGAGGCGAAATTTAGCAATAATGCGGGGTTTCCATACTTGTTCCCCCTTATAACTATCAGCAATTTCTTGCGCTTTTTCCCAAATTTCTGGTGCAGTTTTGGAAACATGGATAACTAATGCATAGCAAAAGGCACATTTCCCTTCATGGGATTTAATTTCCCACTTTTCCATTACAATTTCTTGCAACTCTGAAAGTTGATATCGCCTTTGAGGTTTGTGACTTAAATCTACAACTTCTTTTGTTTCTGGCGCGGCATTTTCTATCGCTTTTTCCTTTTTCCAAAACATTGTTTTCTCCTAAAAATCTTGTGGTGGGTAGTAGTCTTCGTTTTCCGCTGGATAGTCCAAGATGCGCCAGCTTTCTTGCGCCCGCTTGACCTTGCTATCGGGAATGGCGGCAATGCCACCGATAAACACCACGCCCAGGATTAAGCCAGGCAATAGGCGCAACAAAAATTGTTTAATAAAATTAACCATTTTTAATCCATCCTTCGACAAAACTATAAAATTCAAGAATACTCCACACAATTGCGTAGAAATACAAAAGCACCCAGGGTACGCCAACAAAAAAAACACGGCTTATGCTACAATTTTCTTCGCTTAGATATTCCCATCCCTGGCGGTTTTCATTCCACTCTGTGACCGCCCACTTGGACATTTGCCAAGGTAGGGTGTTGTATTGGCACTTTATACATTCTATTTTGTAAGTAACCATATCAAGACAAATAAAAAGTTTGCCTTCTCCACCACAACGCGGGCATGGTTTAAGCTGTTTCATCGGATAATCCATTCTGCAAGTTTGAAAGCGCCATACAGGGGCACAGCACAACCTGGAACCGCTAGCAAACAATTCCAAAACACGCGCCACCTGGCCTTGCGTTTGGATTCCTGTTTCTCACGTTGTATGCGCTTCCAATCTAGACTGCGTTGCAAGGAAGCAGTTAATGCTAACTCTGGCATTTTACTCTTGCCCATAAGCGCAGCTGATTGACGTTTCTCCCAACCTGGGATTTTATTTCCATCAGAGTCAAAGGCCACTACCTGCGGCTGATTGCCCCAACCCCTCATCCATTTGCGGTTTGATTGTTCAGTCATTGGCTTTCTCCTTATCCTTAGACTTTGGCGGTGATAACAGTTGGCTAAGCTCTGATTGCCTTCTGTTAATAATTTCCATGTATTTGTTATAAAAACTTGGGTCATTAGCTTGTAAATTTTGCCTAAACTGAAATTCCTCCGCCCAATTTCTATAAATGTTTGGCGTGCCAGCAATACATTTTTCCATCATAGCAACCCACGCTACAATGTTGACGCTTTCGTTAGTCATCGGTTTTCCCCCTGGTTGGTTGACTGTTTGAGGATGGCACCGTTGTCAGCCCGTGTCAATAAAAAAATGTATAAAAAAACTATTGACGCGGCATATATAATGTGGCTAGATAATATGGTGTTTTATCTTAAAGGAGTTAAAAATGGTTACAGAACATGTTGACGGCAAATGTGTAAACATTCGCCTAACCTTAGAGCAAAAGGCGTTTTTGCAAAAATACGCCAGGCAAGAAGGCCGAACAATGACAACGCAAATCCAGCATATGATTAAGAAGGCAATGGCGGAGGCAGAAAAAAATGAACATTGATAGCTACTTGAAAAAACATGGCATTAGCTTTGCTGATGCGGCCAATCAACTAAACATTAGGGCAGAAGCGTTGCGTGCTTACAGTTCGCGGGCGCGGTATGCCAACCCTGAAATTCAGGAAATAATAATCGAATGGTCAAACGGTGAAATTTTAAAAGAAAGTTTCAAGGAAGCCTACCGCTATAATGGCCATGTTGGCAGTGAGCCAAAAGGTGAAATACCAAAAACTAAAGACATTTTGGGTCTAATGCTAAATGCCTTTGGCGATAGGGTGCGAGAGGTAGAAAAGGGTGTGTATGCACTGGACGGGAAGGTGACCACAACGGCAAGTTTATATCAGATGACACAAGATATGCTGGTGCGCGATGGCAGCGACATTGTGATTGAGTACCCTGGGGTGGTACGGCGATGACACCGCAAGAATGGTGGCGACTAGTTAAAGACGCTGGGTTTGATGCAACAACAACCAAGGTGCTATATGCGCTTAGCTTGGAACCATTTGACAGCAATGGCACGATGTGTAGGCCACCCGTGACTTACGCATCTTTTGCTCGAAAAGCTGGGGTAAAAAAAGGCGATGTTTGGCTGTCTATTCACAAGGCTAGGGGAGCTGGTTGGCTAGTGGACAAGGGCAACTACTACCGTAGTGCGGATTGGCTTAACGTTTTATGGACATTAGCCGTGGGGGATAAAAATGGATAAACCTTTTTCAGTCAGCTTTGTTGTGCCTGGTCACCCGTTTGGTAAGCAGCGCAGCCGTTCAACCAAGAGCGGCAGGCATTACACGCCACAAGAAACCGTGCGCTATGAAAACCTGGTGATGATGCAGGCAATGCAAGCGATGCAGGATAGGCCGCCAGTGGACATAGACGTGGGGCTAATGTTTGTGGCCGTGTTCCCTGTTCCTGATAGCTGGTCAGCTAAGAAACGTGCAGCAGCCCTGGCGGGTGATATACGCCCAACCAAAAAGCCAGATTTGTCGAACATTCAAAAGGCTTTAGAGGACGGTATGAATGCTGTTGTCTTTAAGGACGATAGCCAGATAACAGAATCTGGTGGCAGCAAGAAAATCTATGGCGAAGTGCCATGCGTGAAGGTGTGTGTGTACGACCGCAAAGCTTTTGATATTTCGATTGTCGTCAAGGGCGCAAAGTTAGAATCTTTTTAGAATTGCTATTGACTTACCCTGCAAAATGCGTATGGTGAATGTACTGTTATTGCGCGGCAGTGAAACCCTATTTGTGAAGGTGTGTGGCGCAATCGCACACTTTCACTAATGGGGTTTTTTTATGGCCAGAATTAGAACGGTAAAACCAGAGTTTTTTAGGCATGAGGGATTGTTTGAGACTGAAAAGTCCACAAAGCTACCCCTTAGAATTGCTTTTGCAGGTCTATGGACTGTTGCCGATAGGGAGGGTCGTTTCAAGTGGAAGCCCAGGGCGATTAAATTAGATTGCTTGCCATTCGATGACGTGGATTTTGAGGCAGTTTTAGAGGCTTTGCACTCTCATGGATTTATCAAAAAATATGAAATTGATGAAGAGCTTTATGGGTGGATACCTGGATTTTCTAAGCACCAAGTTATTAACGTTCGGGAGGCAAAATCATTATTACCTGCGTGTGATAATGAATATCTGGTGCACGCACGTGCACGCACATTAACTACAATTCACATTGATAGGGGAGTGAACATAACCCCAAAACTTCGTGGATTGGTTTTTGCAAAAGACGGAAACCAATGCGTGCGCTGTGGAAGCACACAAGACCTAACAGTTGACCATATATTCCCTCAATCAATGGGGGGTACTCACGCCATTTCTAACCTGAGATGCCTTTGTAGAGCGTGCAATTCTGCGCGTCCAGTCGCAGGTGTTGCCTTTATTGAAGACCTTAGTCGTGACGGCTTAACCCTGGATGACATGCCACGCATGTGCACGCACGTGCACGCACAGGGGGAAGGGAAAGGAAAGGAAAGGAAGGGAATGGAAAAGGAAGGGAAAGGAAGGGAAAGGAACACAGCAATCGGTTACACCGACGAGTTTTTGAATTTTTGGAATTTGTATCCAAGAAGGGACGGCTCGAAACAAGAGGCATTTCAAATTTACATTAAGGCAATCAACAAAGGAGTTGGCCATGAAATCATTGAAAGAGGCGTTAGAGGCTATGCAAATTTCGTTAGAGCAGAAAGAACAGAGCAACGGCATATTGCCCACGCTACAACCTGGCTTAACCAAGGGCGATGGGATTCTGACTACACAATCAAACAGCTTGCAGCGCCCCGAGGAAAAGGATACGAGGCAGCAACAGCAGCAGCAAGAGCACTCGCAATGCTTGACGAGCGAGACAACACCATCGAACTCAAAGCAAACAGGCATGAATAGGACTGATAGAGCGGCATTAGCTAAATATATCGTTCAGTGTTTTAACACTTTGGATACTTTTGGAAGAACACCTGACCAACTAGCAGATGCTTGTTTTATGTTTGTTAATAGGCTTGAAAAATATCCGTTTGATATTGTTTGCGAAGCGTTTGGAAGGTACATGGATAGGAATAGTAAAATGCCTACCCCAGCCGATATTATAAACATTATCGACCCGCCTCCTGCTAAGCCATGTTGGAACACTGTTCGCGCCATTGAAAATAAAATTAAGGAAAATCTGTTTGTTATGGATGAGGAAAGGAATTATTTAACCTATTGCAGCAGATACACCTTGCAAGAGTTTCAGCAAAACCAACAGGACAGGAAAAACTTGCAGCAGTACCAGCAAGAGCAGCCAGCCCTTTTGACCAACAGC
>Ga0209087_1000285_pt1 | contig 33618 bp, 46 predicted proteins | sample S_130805_EF_Meta_FD_187321 | JGI IMG/M metagenome (GOLD analysis project Ga0209087, IMG submission 187321) | Freshwater microbial communities from Lake Simoncouche, Canada to study carbon cycling - S_130805_EF_MetaG (SPAdes) (version 2) | ecosystem: Environmental > Aquatic > Freshwater > Lake ... | reverse complement strand
ATGTTAGACATCTTAACAGGGGCAATCGGTGCGCCTGGTCGGTCAAACTCTTGTACCGTTGCCAGTTGACCGCGCAACCTGTCTCGGTGCGCCTCTTTCTTTTTGTTCCACTCTTGCTGTGCATACTTAACGTCAGAATGCCCCATCTCAATTGAATCGGTGCGCTTGAGGTGGTCACGCCACTGCTTTCTGCCCTCAATCATTACGCCATCAGGTGACATGAATGGGGCAATATCGCCCATCACTGCGGTGTATTCGCCAGATCGACCCTTAGATTTTTCGTAGGGTTCGCTGCCGTCAGATGGAAATACCCATGTTGTTCTCACATCATCTCCAAAATCATTGCAATATCTTCTTCATCACGTTTTAGCTTAACACGCACTTCAAGGTCTTTGACCCTTTGCATGAGCAAATCATAATCAATTTGTTTTCTGACTGCAACATCTATTGTTTGCTCAGGCGCTGAGGTGATTTCTTCCCGCACTTCTGGCGGCAGGCCAAACAATGCCTCTTGCAGTTTTAGCTTGCGCTGGGTCTCTAGCTTTCTTTCTTTTGCCCATTGTTCATCACGCTTTTTATCGTCAAAGCCAAAGTGACCGCCTAATGGGATTTCACTGGGTACAGGAGCTGCCGCATCTGGAACGCTTGCAAAAGGTGTTTGAGCAAAAGCTGATATGCCAAACACTTACGCCCCCCATTTTGCGGCGTTATCTACCCAAGTCGGGGCGCTGGTAGCGTTAGATTGCAAGACCTGTCCGGCAGTACCCACTTCACCATTAAATGCGACTGATCCATTGGTATTGATGGTTACTGCGTCAGTCGTGCTAACTGCGCCATTGATAATAAAACTGATCTTTTGATTGTCCCAACTACCCAAAACCAATGGGCCACCAAAGGATTCGACAAAACTTGCCAACGGTACAGAAAACCCATTATTAGGGTATCCCGCCGCCGTGTAACTGTAATTTGCGTTATTTATTCCAAGCTCGCCATAGGCCGTATGACCGCCGTCATTGACCGCATAACTTGCATATGATGTGTTGGCTGTGCTTGTGTTTTGCAGGCTTGTGTAAAGGTATAAAGGCTCACTTGCCGTAAACCCTGCAATCACTCCCGAATCAGTATGACCTGTTGTATCCCCAACATTTAAAGAGCCAACATTGGTTACGCCTGCTGTGTAAGGTATCAAAACACGGTTATTGGCATCCTGATTAACCGATTTACCCGCAGGGTAAGTGACAAACACATCTTTTGTACCGGCAATCAGATTAAGTTTTGAACCAGTAGATGACGAAATAATCGTGTCTCTACTGAGAGTCCCACCATAGTATTGACCGATACCAACTTCCCATTGGCTGGTGTTTGATATTGTGTAATAGGTCGTATTGTTGTTGCCAATGACCGCAAAGGATTGATAACCATCAACCGCACCGCCTAAAGTAATTGTGCCTGTGCCTGTTGACGTGGTGGTTTCCCTTACCCGATCAGCAAGAACTAAGCTCATGCTGTCTCCACGCCTATGACAAGACCGTCAGCACCCCTAATAACTTTCTTGGGTGCGTTAAGCCTTTGCATGGCCTCACCAATGTTTTGCATAGTCTGACCGTGCATATTTGCCATTTGGTCGTGCATTTCCACCATTCTGTTAACGGCTTCTGAAATTGGAGCACCTAGCTCATTGGTTATTTGTGCAGCCGCTGCTTCAACAACTGGTAAGTCGACGCCAGGGTTGCTACCAATCCTTGCCACCATGATCTTAGTCGCTGCGTCAAGTTCTGCTTTCCATCGCTCATATTCTTCCTTTCCAGCCATTTCTCGGGCTTTAATTTGTAATTCATTGTTTTGCTTGGCGGCTTCAAAGTCCGCTTTCATTTGCGCCAATTGCATATCAGCCTGTGCTTTTGCCTGTTGCATCTGCATCTCAAGCTGTGCCTGTGCTTGCGCCAATTGTGCGTCTGCTTGCATCTTCATCTGTTCAGACTGCGCTTGTGCTTGCATACGCATTTGCTCTGCTTGCTGTTCGGCTTGCATTTGTAGCATTTCGGGCGGCGGGCCAGGCTGTTGTTGAGCCGCTTGGTCTGCCTTGTCTTGCAGGGCTTTCATTGCCCTTTCGACCGCGCTCTCCAATCCCCGACCGGCTCTAAATCGGCGTACAAGGAATAACAGCATCTCGGAAGCCATTGGCAAGGTCTCAGGCGCTTGGCTAATCATAGGGATTGCCTCACGCAAGAACAAACCGATAGCTTGGATGGCTTCTTGTGCGCCTTGCTTTTCTGCTTGCTCATCAATCTGAGCCAAGCTGTCAGCCTCAACCGCAATATGGAAGTCGCGAATGGTGCTATTAGATAGCATCTCCAACGCCGCTTGCAACATCTGCGGGTCTTGACCATCGGGCGTGTTCATCACGCCAGACATTTCGACAATCAGCTCGGGCGGGTAAAACTTACAGATAATTTGCGCTTTGAGCTTAAAGATGTCGGTAGCAAACTTAGCTACATCACCTTGGCTACTCTTTAACCGCAAGCTACCAAAGTTAGCCTTGAGCTGTTGAGCACCAAGGGTTTCTTGGGCTTTGGACGATCCACGCAAGATGTCCGATATGCCCATGATCTCGTAGATCGACTGCTTGACTTGTTCTCTGGCTGCGTACAGCTCCCGCAAGGTCACAATGATCTGCGAGGTGTCCATCATGTCGATAGCGCCCTTTAAGCCGCCCTTTTCCGACATTGCCGCCCACCCAGTAACAGGGAACAGCTTGTTATCCACGCCCTCGCTGAACATCCGCGCCAGCTCTTTAAACTCAGCATTGAACACACCGACCGCTTTACAAGCCTTAGTCAACAGGTAAATGCGTTGTGTCAGGTTATCCAACTCTTGCGCCTGATCCTCGTACTCACAGTAATCAGGTACAGGAATCATTGTGCCGGTGGTGGTGGTTGCCATCAACGGTTTAGGGCATGGAAAGAATTCTTCCAGCTCTAGCGGGTCATCACGCTCATCTAATGCCTGTGGATAACCTTTGGCAATCCAACAAACCTTAGCCGTGCGCTTGTTCCAAATCTCATAGACCATTGCTTTTTTGTCATAGGTCATCTTGGCGGTCAATGGATTCTTGCCGTCCATGTCGGTGTTTGAGCTAGTCAGGCTTACGTTGTTGAATACGTCACCAAAGCGCTCTACACCCTCCTCCTTGGTCATGTAAACAGCGCGAGCTACCCACCAAACCTCATCCCATGTTCGGGCGGGTGAATGCAAGAAGTCTGACCAGTAGACGTAATCAATAGGGCTGTGAGCCGCATCAATGCGCTCTGTCGGGTCTTCAATCGTGTTGTAAACCTGTGATTCGTCTTGCTCCACACCCTCAACCTCGGGGCGGTCATTGACGATTACAGGCTCATAGCGAATCCATGCTGTACCGCGACCAGGCAACAATCTGTCTTGCACCGCACCAGACATGGCAGCGTCAAAGTCACCGAATTGCGTGGTCTCGTACTCCATGACACGCTCAAGCATTGTGGAAGCCAATCGACCCACAGGGTCTTGATCCATGTACCGGCGTGAAACTTCGGGCTTGGCTTGTCTGCCGTACAGGGCGGGAAACAGCACTTGGATGTTTGACCACAGGATGTTGAACTTCATCCTTGGCATCTCAATGGCATCACGTTCGTCCCGATACCGCTTGACAACCTTTAAGCCGCGCTTTTCCCATTTATCAAATATCTTGATGGCGGTCTCAATCTGGTCATGCCAGTACGGGCCTGGGTCTTCGCCCTCATATGCGCCGTTTTCTTCGTACATAATCAGTTACCGCTGGCAAAGAAGAATGTCACATCCAATGTGCCACCCTCGGTTGCGTGTAGGCTAGTTCCTACGTTGGCGGGAAATGGGTGATAACCAACTGCCGGTGTAATTGTGCCGCACATAACTGTACCGCTTGCGCCACCGTCTCTAAGCACCAAAGTGCCTGAGCTGGTGCTGTTGACGTAAAAGCCAAGCAATTGGCATGGGCCTGTTGTGACTGCACCTGTGGCGGTGATGTTTTTGTATGCACCGACTTCTGCTACTGGCTGGCTCATATTCGCTCCTCTTTATGTTGCATCTCAAAGTCCCACAGCTCATCAAGTGTGATGGTTTGCAGGGTCTTGCCCTTGGGCGGTGTTTGATCTCTTGCCTCTTGTCGATAGGCTACTGCCAACATTCTAAACGCATCTGCGGGGTGTGAGCACCAGTCGTGGCGCGGAGTTTGACGAAAAGTTTTCTTATCTTCATCGTATTCCCGCTGATATTGCCTCAACGCTTCCAAGCCCTCATCGCATCTGGAATCAAAATAACAGATTGGCAAAATCATCCGCACCGCTTGGATGCCGTCTTGTATGCCAATCTCAGGCACTATTGCCAACTTGCTTATGCCGCCCAGATGCGCTGCCAATTGCTCGACAATCGACTTACCACCCGAGGCCAAGGTTTTGGCTCTAGCATCATGCGGTAGGTGGTGGCGGGTATATCGGTAGCCCTTGGCTATGACCGCATCGCAGATTTCCTCAATGCTTGCGCCGCTGACCGCGTAGTAGTCCATTACCCTGATCTCGCCCCGCACTACCTGATAAAACCAAATGGCAGTGTCGTCTCGGTAACCTAAGTCCCACGCCGTATATACAGAAGATTCAGGCTCAAACGGCAACTCACATATCCTGCCCTCATCATCAGCCAAGCGCATTTCATGACCAAAGAACGCACCAAGGATAGCGGCATCAAAGCTGCATTCATACTCTTGGTCGTACTGGTCTTGGCTTAACTGTGACCGAGCCGCCTGCAATTCTGAGTCTGGCAGTATTTGGGACACGCTTGCTGGTAGCCTTAACAGAAACCAATCAGGCACAACTTGGCTGACCTTGTAAATATCGTGAAACTGATTTTTGCCCTTTGGCGTACCACCAAAGACCGCCCAGCCAAGCCGGTCTGACAATGTGGGGCGAATGACGTTACCCCAAACGCTGGGCTTAAAGTCACCGTATTCGTCAAGGTATACGCCGTTAAATCCTAAACCTCGCATGGCATCTGCATTGTCTGAGCCAAACAGCATGATCTTTGCGCCGTTAAGCAGCTCTACCGCCAAATCTGATTCATTGGTGGTTTTAGTGATTGGTGCGGCGTAATGCTTAATGTAGTCCCATGCCACTCGTTTAGCCTGGCTGCGAAATGGGGCTATATAAGCATATTGCGCCCCTCTATGACCCTCGGTGATGGCTCGTTTGATTAGGTCATTGATTGCCGCCACGGTCTTGCCAGCCCTACGGTGGGCAACCAAACACGACCAGCGTTCTGTTCTATTGTGGAAAGGCATAAATGCTTCCCGCGGGCTATACGGCAGTATTATTTCCCTGCTGCCCACTTGATCACCAAGTCTTGACCCTCTGCGCCTGTGATTTCTTGCTTAACGGTTTCAGCCCAGCGCATCTGCGTCTTTGTCCACCAGATCAATGCGGTAGTGTCGCCCCCTGTGGCTTTACCAAACAAGGTTTTGGCTATTTGTCCGTTGGCTTTGGCCTTACCTAAATCTAATTCGGTGCGGTAATACTTGCGTAAAGTCTTGTCGTCTATGCCCACAAGAATGGCTATTTGCTCATGCGGCAAGCCTAATCCGCTGGTGCTTTCGACCATCCTGCGGGTCTCATCGGTTGGCTTGTGCGCCTTTTGAGGAATTAGTGCCATCTTTTATATAGGGGAACTCGTTAAGCTGTTACGGTGGATTCTAACAACAATACGGCTTTTTTGCCTGTAAAGTCTTCCCACCGTTTAACAATCACATCGCAGAATTTTGGGTCAAATTCCATCACAAATGCTTTGATCCCGTGCTTTTCAGCAGCAATCAATGTGCTTCCAGACCCGCCAAAATAATCAGCAATGGTGTCAGATGATAATTTGAAACGGCGAATAATCCATTCCATCAATGCCACGGGCTTTTGTGTTGGGTGTACGCGATTCTTTTTTTCTGATGATTTGGTAAATTGGCGCACAACACTTCTAAAATTTGCCCATGCCAACTCGCAATCGGTTTGATCGGATTGACCATTGTCCTTGTCCCAAACAAGCCAGCATTCGCTGTCGGGCAATGCGGAACAATAATAGTTTGCCCCCCACCAAATATGCTTGGCTTCTGGATATAACCCATAAATCAAATTGAATGCGTCTTTTGCCACGTCTGGCGAATCATCACCAAGAATATCAATTTTGTAATTCTTTTTAAGCACAGACGATTTGCTAACAGCATTCATTCCATACGGTGGGTCTGTGTGTATCAGATCAGGATATGTACCCTGCATTAACTTTTCAACATCATCTATAAATGTTGAATTACCACACATCAATCGGTGATAACCAAGTTGATATATGTCCCCGCGTTTGGTTGTTGGCTCATCAGGTACATCAGGAACAGCATCCTCGTCTGTTAAGCCCTCAACCACTTCTGGCTCAAGCAATGCGTCTAGCTCTTTAGGGTCAAAGCCCAGCAATTCCAATGCAAAGCCATCTGCCAGCAAATCGTTAAGCTCAATGGTTAGCAGCTCGTTGTCCCAGCCAGCGTTAAGCGCCAGGCGGTTGTCGGCAATGATGTAGGCTTTTTTTTGGGTTTCTGTTAAGTCTGACAGCTCAATGGTGGGTACTTCCTTGTAGCCCAGCTTCCTTGCCGCCATTAGCCTGCCGTGGCCGGCAATGATGCTGTTGTCGCCATCTACCAATATTGGGTTAGTCCAGCCAAACTCTTTAATGCTTGCCGCTATTTGTGCCACTTGCTCATCGCTGTGGGTGCGGCTGTTGTTGATATAAGGTATTAGGCTGTCAACCTTTTTTTGGGTGATTTTCATTTACCGTTATCCATCGACCGTCTCCCGCATTTTGATCAAGCCGTTCATTAGTCGGCTTTTGGTGTTAAACCATTGCTTGCTGAAATCACAATCTTGGTAATGCTCAAACTCAGGTATGCCAAGCGTGTAATGGGCAATTCTGGCATTTTTGTTGTCCTGTTCGCCAATCAATACGTTCCATTCTTTCGGTAACTCACCGATAAGTGAATCGGGCAACCAACCGAAACGGTGTAAGTCTGAGCCGCTGTGGTCAGCCACAAAGTCAGGTGTCAGCACTCGGTTTCTTAGGTGGTCACAATTCCACAGAATTAGGCTTGACCAGTTCTTTCGGGGATAGTCCCTGTTCGCCGCTTCCATTGGTGTGCCAATGTATTTCTTTGGGTGCTTGGTCAGGTAATTGTGCTTAACCACTTGCACTGCCTTGGTCGGGTCAAACAGCTTGGCAAGGTCATCAATGTTAGACAGCATCAGCATATCGCTTGCGTCCAAAAATATTGCCCTGCCGCTAAACTTGGTGAAGTAGGGTACAAGAAACCGCTGATAAGTAAATGCGTTTGTGCCGTCCCGCTGTGTACCGTATAACGGTGTTATGGCTACCGGCTCGCTGGTGCGCTCAATCAGGCTCTGGCAGAACACATGGTAGCCAACAGCTTCCCTTGGGTCATAGCCAGCAAATATCCTGATCATTTTAATGACAATAAATAGATTGTGCTATCAACCAGTGCGGCAATCTCATCCACAATGTTTTGCAAATGACTGTCGTCTGGCAAAGCATCACGGTTTTTTTCAATGTAAGTTTTGATGCTGGCAAGGTACTTTTGCGGGTCTTTGGCGTTGTGAAAGTTTTCAGGAAAATCCTTGATCTTTTCGTAACAGCCTGAATACGCCTCTGCGTAGTTGTCAGCCAAATCGACAATGGCTGGGTAGTATTTACCCAAAGCCTTATGCGTGGCATATGAATCGGTGCTTAGGTGCATGAAATGCGTCACCGTTGAGCTGTGAAACAGCGTGGAAATAAAGTCGGCTACGTCTTTTTTCATGGTTATCCTAAAAAAAAGCAGGGGTCAATGCCCCTGCAAAGGAGACAACTGCGGCTCAATTGTAAACGCTGGAATCGGCACGTCAACAGGCCAAAGTCCTTGAATGTACAGTTTTTTTACGGTGGCAATGTGTGCTTGTTCCCACATTTCTTGCCGTTCTTCTTTGCTCATGTCTTTGCCTTGGTCAATCTCGTAATGGCATTTGAGGCACAGCGCAGCCACCAAATTGTCGTCAGCCTTGACGCCCCGACCTTTGCCACCACCCCAATTTGTGTGCGCCGCTTGCACCATATTGCCCGACCCACAGGATTGGCAATCAAGACCCGCTACCAGTTTGAGTAACTTTTTTGACCTTACATATTGATGTTTTTGGAACATGGATACACTTCTTTTTGGTTGCCGTTTTAAATGCTTGCGGTGATTATTTTGGGTCGGCCTTGTGCCGATCCCCTTTTTATTCCTCTAATGCTCGAAACTTAACACCTTGCTGTGCGCCAAACATGGATGACAGCTCAATCAGCTCGGTCATTTCTGCCACGCTCATTTTGCTTGTCCTTGCGCCAATGACCACAAACCCGCCCTCAATGCCAGGCACGATCTTTTGCTTTTTCAGCGCAGCCGTCAAAACATCTTTCCATTCTTCCTTGTGTAGCTTTTGACCGTACCAGACCACTTGCTGGGCAATGTCCTCAAGGTTTGCCCACATTAGCCGGTTTTGCTCAAGGCTTCTCACTTGTAATCCTGTTCAGCCATTTGGCAAAAAATAGAACATTCAATGTTCTGCTCACTTGGATAATGCCCGTCTGTAGGTTTTAATTCATCCAAATAACGGTCTTTAAATACCGTTTGCTTTTTAAATCGTTCAAGTTTTGCCATGCGATCAAAGTGGTCAGGAAAATCTACCTTAATTTTGTTCCAATACCCCATGCCGCCTTTGACACACCCAATGCAATTGTTGTTGTTATATCCAAGGCGATACATTGCAGGCAATTCAATATTGGCGTTTTTAAGCATAGCCAAACAATCTTCTTTGGAAAGCCCTTTGTCAATTAAAGGAGTCCAAATATTTACATCATTGTTGGCATCAATAAACCTATCAAGCCGCGCCTGTTCTTCTGCCGTATAACCAAACACTTGTCTGTCAGTTTTTTCCTCAAACCTTTGGCGAACCTGTTTTTTTAATGCTCTAGTGCATGGTGCGCCTTTAGGTGTGCGAATGTAGTTTTTTTCAAACACCTTGTAAATTGACCCCTGATAGAAATCATTTCTCAAAATTATTATTTCTTGACCAAACCAAATTTCACAATCTTTCAAAAACCGCTTGTTGTCAAGATGTTCCTCTGCCACTTCTGTGTAAGCAATGATTAAAGGTAATTTGCCATTATTTTCAGCAATTGCCAATTTTGTGGCTACTGCGCTTGCCGCCCCGCAACTAAACCAACAAACAATTCTCACTTGATCACCCCAATCATGCGTAAAGCCGCATCAGGGCTGTCTACAACCGCCAATGCGCCCCCTAACCAGTTATGATGCCACCGTAGCTGGTCTTCAGTCAAAAGTCGCGCAGACGGCGCTTTAAAGCCGTCTTTAACTTCCATGAGCAGGGTTTGGCCTTTATAGCCCACCAGCAAATCAGGTACACCCTTTCCAACACCAGCCAAAGACTGCACCGTAGCGCCAGCCGTTCGTAGCGCCGTGACCACCGCCTCTTGATTTGCATCAATTTTTGCCGCCCTCATTCATGCGCCTCCGCAATTCGTCCACAGCTTTCTGACCACGTTTTTTTACTAAGTCGGATAAGGTTTTCTGCCACCATGCCCATGCTTCGGTTGCGCCCTCCTCCTTGATCTTTTTCCTGTACCGCTTGATCCAATCTCTCGCCTCGGTTTGGCGCAAGGTCTCCTGTATCTTTAAGCGCTGTTCTAATGACTGATTGGCTAAATTGTTCGCCGTCTTTAAGTCGGCTAAGGATTGAATTGGCGATTTTTCTGTGCTCATGGTTCATTTTAGAATTCTTCCCCGAAATCGTGCCAGCTTTTAGCAGGTGTCTTTTTCTCATTTTTATTCCATTGGTGTTTTGAGCACTTGGGTTTTTCGCCATCAGAGTTAACTGACCAACGGTTTGGACAACCTTGGACAGAACACATTAAACGCAGTGTGTCATCAAAAGAATCGTCTTTTTGCTGAGTGAACTTAGTTATTGCCATGATATTTCCCCTCTACGATTTTTGCAAAATTGCTTGGTTTTAGTATCCATTCCAAGTCGGCAACAAATGCCCGACCGTCCTTGCTGTTAACCCTACCGGTCAAAAATCTGGATTTGCCAACAGATTGGAAAAACTCACTCCACCAGTTAAGCACATCAGATGCGGTGATGTCTTGCGCTTGCGCCAGCTCTGCCGCCACCTCCCGCCATCGTTGCCGTAGGTAACCAGCTCGGGTTTCGTTCCAAACCTCCACTCGCCGCATTGTGGGCAGATTCTGGTGGTACAGCTCAATGACTGCCTTGTGGTCACAGCCAGGTAACTTTTTTGCTGATTCAAGTTCACCGTCAGGTGGACATAAAGAGGGTTTTAATTGGTTATTGGTTATTGGTTCTTGGTTATTGGTTAGTTGAACGTCCGTTGAACGTGCGCTCATCCTCCGTTCAGCAGATGCCTTACCAGCCCTTGATGCCTGATCAATTTTGCTGTGGAAATGCTTAATTTCTTTGTCTGCTCGTTGGTTTATCCACCCATCATCGGATAAGTCAAAAAACTCCTCAAGCACAGTTTTGACCTCTGTCTCTTGGTCACGCATACCGATCTGCCGTGCAACAGACGCTATACCGCTGTTCAACGGTCGTTCATGTAAATAGTAAAGATCAAGAAGTCGGCGATAAGCCAAATCTTCCATTAAATCAAGATGCTTTGTGTGACTGAGATAGTCACCAATATTGAATTGGTAGTAGTGCATATAAACCTCACGTTGTCGGTCGCCGTTACAAAGAGACTGTGGCAGGGCGGTAACGAATCGCCTTTTCCCCCGCTAAGGGTAGCCAAGTCCACATTTTAATCCAATACAAACCACTGTGGTCGCAAATCTTTCAACTGGCGCAATCGCAGTTCTGGCACAGCTTTCCACAAACACACCGCCACTCGACTAATGCCAAGAATCTTTGCAAGCTCACTTTGTGATCCTGCCAACTGAACTAATTGCTGTTTTGTCATGCGGTAATTCTATGTTAAGGCATCTAAACAACAAAATCCCCACAAAACAGTCAGGAATTAAATAAAGTGCTTGCATGGTTGTTAATTTACCTTAACAATGCACCCATGCCCCAGCAATTTCGCATAGGGTCTTTTAGGAGTAAATATGAAACACATCGAAACATTACCTTTTAACGATGCCCGCATCATGGTCAGAAGCGGTTTAGAGCATCTGCAAGTCACGCACTTTGATATGACCGAAAAGATGGATTGTTACTTTTGCCCAGTTAGCGGCAATTTGTGGCACTGCTATCTTGGTCAAGTTGACCTTTACAACATCCTTGCCGACACCGTGATTGCCCAGCTTGAGCGCGAATATGCGCCTTTGATTGAAAGGAACGACTATGTTTGATATTGAGAAATACAAAAAACCCACCGATTGGGCGCAGATTGCCCTCTGGATTGTTTCGGTAGCCGCTATTGTGGTAGTTTTGTTTGACCTTTTTGTTTGGAGACCGTAATGAAATACGCATTTTTACTACTGGCGCTAGTGGGTTGCAGCCACTTTACCGAAACAAAACTAACCGAACAAGAGCTGATCATGGATAAACAAATTCAACCGATGGGCAGAAATGAAGTTATAGACGCAATCAAGCAATGCGAAAAAAATGGCCTCAGAGCCATCACGATTTACGGTAAACGCAAGATCAATGGTTACACCGCCGAGACACTGGTGGATGTGACTTGTGGCCCAAAATTTTATTAAGGAGACAACATGAAACAAATTGCAACAGCTCTGGTTAAGGCGCAAAAAGCCTTTGGCCCAGCCCTCAAATCATCCACAAACCCGCATTTCAAGTCGCGCTATGCTGACCTGGCTGCTTGCGTTGAGGCCGTAATCACAGGCTTAAACGACAACGGCATAGCCCTAATCCAAAAATGCTATGACTGCGAAAACGGCGTAATGGTGGAAACAATGTTTATCCACGAATCAGGCGAAATGTTGGAATGCGGCATTCTTCATGTGCCAGCCAGCAAACAAGACCCACAGGGCTACGGCTCTGCCCTGACTTACGCCAGACGCTACAGCTTGATGGCTGCTTGCGGTATTGCGCCCGAGGATGATGATGGCAACCAAGCCGCCCGCAAGACCGAAATCAAGTCCACGGTCAATGAAAACCAAATTCTTGACCTGATGGCGGCAATGGATGAAGTCATCACCCTCAAAGAGTTACAGGAAGCCTATAAAGCGGCATACAAGGCCACAAACGGCGAGCAAGCATGGCAGGCTAAGGTCATTGCCAAAAAGGACGCTAAAAAAGCCATGTTGGAGAGCAAATAATGGAACAGCGCACAGAAGAATGGTTTGCCGCCAGATGCGGCAAGGTCACCGCAAGCCGTGTGGCTGACATCATTGCCAAGACCAAGTCAGGGCCAAGCGCCAGCCGCGAGAACTACCTTGCCCAATTGGTTTGTGAGCGCATGACCGGCAAGCCTGCCGAGTCTTACAGCAATTCAGCCATGCAGTGGGGTACAGACACCGAGCCTTACGCTCGGGCGGCTTATGAGGCAAGGATGGATTTGTTGGTTACTGAGGTGGGGTTTGTTAACCATCCCCGCATTGCAATGGCTGGCGCTTCTCCTGATGGCCTGGCTAATGAGGGTATCGTTGAACTGAAATGCCCAAATACTAGTACGCATCTGCAAACTTTGCTAGATCGCAAAATTCCAGAAAAGTACATCACGCAAATGATGTGGCAAATGGCTTGCACCGATACGCCTTGGGCAGACTTTGTTTCATTCGATCCACGTCTTCCGGAAAGACATCAGCTATTCATCAAGCGCATCAACTATGACCCCGAAATGGTTAATTTGCTTGAGAATTCAGTCATCCAGTTCTTGGGTGATGTAGACCTAAAAATCCAACAATTAGAAAGTTTGCCATGAGAAAAATCAAAAACATCGTTGTCATTACCGGCACATACACCAACAAAGACGGTCAAGAAAAGAAACGCTACCAGACCATTGGCAGTTTGTTTGAGGATGGTGAAAATTTTAAAATTAAGTTAGACACCATACCTTTGGCAGATGGTGGATGGACAGGATGGGCAAACTGTTATGACTTGGAGGAAAAGACAAATACAGGAGCAAGAGATGACATTCCTTTTTAAACGCGCACGGTCACTTGATCCAGTGACTAGCCACGCCGCAGCCGACCAAATTACCTTTGCAAATCAGCACTTTGACCAGATTGTGGATTGTCTCCAACGCTTTGGCGCTCGGGGCAAAGACGGTATTGCAGAGCTGACCGGCTTGGATGGCAATCAGGTAGCCAGGCGGTTACCTGAGATGGCTAGGCTTGGCATGGTTGAGCTGACCGGCAAGACCACCAAGTCAAAGTCTGGCAGGGCTGAACGTGAATGGCGGTTTGTGCCTATTCAGCGGGAGTTGATATGACACAAAAAGCATTGAAGCTGGCGCTTGAGGCGTTGGAAACTGAGGTGTCTATCGACTGGACAAACAATGATGAATTCAACGCGTCAGCAGAAAAAATGCACGATGCCATCACATCCCTACGCCAAGCCATTGCAGAGTTGGAAAGCCAAGAGCCTGTGGCGTGGTATAGGATCGAAGATGGAATTCGTATTTATTACGAGACAAAAGCATGGGATGACTGCGTTCCACTTTTCACCCACCCACCACAGCGCACAGAGCAAGAGCCTGTGACGTTGCCTTGTTGCGGTTATAGGGATGCAAGTGCAGTCAAGTGGAATCCCCTTAACGGCGTTGTGCAATGCCACAACTGTGGGCAGAACTACACCACACCACAGCGCACATGGCAGGGGCTGACGCAATCAGATTTCAACGAAATATATGATTTGTTTGCTAATAAGGTTTCAAGCGATTTTATATTTGAAAAAATGTATTCAACCATTGAAGCCAAACTCAAGCAAAAGAACGGCTACGCCAAGGAGAAGAACACATGAGCTACCTTGTTGCGTCATTACCGCCCTTACAGTGCTTTATTAAGGCCGAGTTTCTATACAACCACACCAAAGGGCATGGCGAGCTTGTGCCTTGCGTGTGGGTCAGTCTTAAAGCCATCAGAGGGCAAGTGTTTAGGATTGAGTCGCTATTGACCGAATACGGCGCTTTGTACGACAAACTACCCATCCACGCTTATGTGTGGCATGAGGATTACAGTGGCACGTTGTCAATCGACACGCTCCAGCTATGGGACTGCATGGGCTATCGGTTTACCATTGTTGAAAAGATTGGCCTGCGTAACCTTGGCGTTAAGTTTCTTGGCAAGGATAAACAATGGCATTTTGGAACTTATATGTTTACCGTAGACTTTTGTGCTGACGGCATGGATGTGGACACCGGCTTTACCGAAACCGCCGAGGAGCACAAGAGCTTTAATTTCATACGCCTAGACAATGGTCAGTTTGCCGCCCAGCCCAACAACCGTTGCCTGTGGTATGACCAAAGCCTAATCCAGCAAGCCAAGTTTCCTGATTTCCAAGCAGCAAAAACCATTTATTCAGTCGATGGCACACGCAAGTGGACGGCTGGAGATGATTGGTTTTATTCAATAAACAAACATGATTAGCCGCATCATCTTGTGTTTGTCAATGATGGGCGTTGGCGGTTATAACCTATTGCCACCAGCGCCTCTCAATGTCTACCAAATGCAACGCAAGTCAAAAGAAAAGTCAATTAGCGAGCTATGCCAAAAACCTAAAAAAACCAAAAACGTACAGGAGATATGCGACCGATGGAAGAAGTAATCATCACCATTGCAATTTTGTTCATTGGCGCAATTGTTGGCATTGGCGTTGTTGTTGCCTTACTGCACTTTTTTGCAGATTAAACATTACGCTCAAAGTGCGGGCAATCCACCAAATTGGAAAAATTACCGCCCCAACGATTTTTGACATTTAAAGATTCCCAATACACACCCAAAGGCGCAATAGTGGCCTTGTCCCAGATAATCTTGCCATCTTTGAAAAAGTTTAGGTCAATGGCGCAACGCTTGAGGTGGATGGATTTCATTGTTTTAGAACGGCCTGTTTTGACGTAAATGGCTTGCTGTTCTGGTGTGCGGGATAGCTCCCCACCAGTAACCATAAAACCTTGTTCTGTTGCGTATTGAATCAGTTTGCAAGCATCCAAAAGGAATGCGGCTTGTTCGGTGCTTAGGCTCATTTTTGTTCTCCATCTATTTCACCGTGCGACAGTTTTACGCCAGCTAATAAGCCAATAAAGCCACCAACAATAGTTTGAAATGCTGGGCTAATTAGTTTGAATATTTCTGCGTTGTCAACTTTTTCGTCAAACAATCCAGCCATTAGAACGCCAACCATGCCAACAACAACAATGCACAGGGTAAAGCTGACCATCAGGGTTACAAGGAAAGTTAATTTAGCTTTCATTTCTTCCTCATTTCTGCAAGTTTTTCCACAGTCCTGCCGCCAAAGTAAGCGCCCATAATCAGCATCCCCCAATTACCCAACAGGGTTACATAGGATTCATTTGCGTTATAGCCAAACGCACTCATCATGGCAAACAAGAAATAGCCCATAAAGATGGCTATAAGGCTCATGGGGCGTATGTTTTTGGACAACCAAGAGTCAGATGACATATCTGCTTGCCAACGGTCTGTAACGTTATCTGCGTCACTTTGCGCGGCCCTTGCCAACAGGTCAAGCTCGGCTAGTTCCATCTTGGCTTTTTCAATGCCCAGCTCGAGCAATCGTTCCTCATGTGCGTATTGCAGCTCTCTTAGCTTGGAAACGTCTTCTGGTGTAGGGTTGTCAGGAATCTTTACGCCCAACGTGTTTTCGACCACTTCCTTGCCTTTGGCTTGAATGGCGCTAGATAGCAAGCCAAGGCCGTTTTGGGCAAGTGTGCCAAGCAATGATGCGACTATGGGAATCATTTTTTATTCTCCAGTTGAGTAATGAGGCGGCGAATAATTGCCTGCTGTTGTTTGTTTTCTTGTTGCACGACTAGCATATCAAAGTACATTGATGCCATCAAGTATAAGAACAACGGCAAAATCAGCATCACCGCAATCAGTGAAATCAAAAAAACTATTTGCCCGTTGTCATTTGTTTGATTGACCATAGGAGGAGGTGGAGGTATATAGTAATCGTTAGCACTGCCCCGATTATTAGCGCCTTGTCTTGCAGATTGCTTATTGTTCTTTTGCGTTGCCATTTGCGTTGCATCTCCATTTGGCGGTCAAGTTCAATCTGCTTCTCGTTTTCCTCGTTTAGTTTTTTGTATTCTTCCTCAAACCGTGACCAGACTGCACCAAGCGCTGGGTCTGTGTGGTAGATCAAAAACTCACGCAATTCTACCGACTGTCGCTCTAATTCAATCTGGTGAAACACATTTTCAAGCGCTTGGGCTTTCATTGATTTTGTTTTGGGCGGGTCAAGCTCTTGCCGCTTAACGTCCTTTTTGACTTCCTCATGTGCGTCAAAGAATTGCCCAATGAATCCAGAGATTTCTTTGGTGATCTTGTAAAGGTCTGTACCCGCAGCTTTGGCATCCTTGTACAGAGCCACGCCCTGCTTAATTCCGGCTATTGCAGCAAGCGCCAGCGTGATCGGCTCGATTTCACGTTCCTAGAGCTTTAAAACAAGCGTCAACAGCATACCAATGATGGCGGCACATGACCCTATCAAAATCTGCTCAATGCGCTTTAAACGGGCGTTAATGCTGTCGTAGCGGAACTCGCACACCTGTTCGTGCGTGTCTAATCGGGCTTCAACGGGTGTCATACTGCCACCTCAATCCATGCCAATGTTGGCTCATCCCAAGAATAACGATTGTCATCAATAGGCATTGGAGTTGGCGCAGACCATAGGCAAGTTTCCTCACTCATAATCCATGATGGATACGGTTGTGGCGGTATGAACGCATCACGGCCTAAGTCATAGGTATAACCAATGCCAGCATAATTCTTACGCAAAGGTCTGCCCTCTGGGTGTTGACCACCGTGTGTGTTGTAGCTGGTTTGTACCCAACCGTGCCCAAAGATGCCAGAGTCGATGACATCTTGTTCGGCAACAATGACGTTGACTACTATTCCATTTTCTACTTTTGCAAAGTGTGACATTTGTTTCTCCTTATGCCGTGTATGAGCCTGAACTGTTATAGGTCAGAATTGTTCTTGTTCCGCTGGTTGTGACTGTGGGTGAGCCTGTGGTTGTGCCTGAGTAGTTGACTGTTGGAATGGAAAGAATGACTACGCCAGAACCACCAGCGCCGCCTGCTTGAGCCGTGCCTAGAGAAGCATAATCACCACCGCCACCACCGCCACCCCTATTGGCTGTGCCTGCGGAGCCAGCAGAAGTGCCATTAACAGAAGCATTGCCACCACCGCCTGCACCACCAAGCCCGGGCGTTGACAAACCAGTAGTATTGACTGCTCCACCACCACCTCCAGCATAGGTGACGCTACTTCCAGTTATGCTGCTTGCCGTGCCAGCGCCGCCATTTCCACCAACTTCAGCACCGGGAGTGCCGCCTCCATTAGCGCCAACTGCACTAGCACCACCACCGCCAGATGCGCCAATATTACCGCTTCCAGGTACAGAACCTCCGTTATTTCCTTGAGATGGGCTAGTGCTTGGAGTATTACCCGAACCACCAGATACGTTAGAGTCTTTACCAGACCCGCCGCCGCTACCACCAGAGCCGCCTTGGAATGCAATCTGTGCGCCGTAACCACCGCCAGTAGATGTAATGGTGCTAAATACTGAATCAGAACCTTTTGCGCCATTAGTTCCCGGAACTCCCGTCCCAGCAGTGCCTCCTCCACCTATTGTGACTGTGTAGGAAGTGCCTTTTATTAAAGTAGTAGTGCCTGTTCTAAAACCACCAGCACCGCCACCGCCACCGCCATTGCCACCGCCACCACCACCACCAGCAACAACTAAATATTCAACAAATCCACCAGTTAAAGACCCGCTAGAAGTAAATGTGTGAATAGTGTTGCCACCAGAAGATGTGACTGTGCCGCCAGTAAATGCTTGTGAGCCAGCGTAAGAGATGATGACTACGCCTGAACCGCCTGCACCGCCCGTTCCTGATGACGGGCCACCACCGCCACCACCACCACCCAAATTGACAGTACCCGCAGTTCCATTGGTATTTATTGTGCCGCCAGCGCCACCGCCACCTGTTCCTCCAGCGCCCCCCGCTTGAGCATTGTCGCCACCACCACCACCGCCACCACCGCCAGCGTAAGTAATTGATGAACCAGAAATACTATTAGCAGTACCGTTACCGCCCGCACCGCCAATGTTTGCGTTTTTGGTATTTCCCGCTTGTGAAGAACCACCGCCACCAGCACCAGCTCTTGCACCCGATGGACTTGCAGGGGCGGCAAGACTGCCACCAGCAAAACCTTGAACTGGAGAGGTAACAGGGCTTGACGCACCTCCAGTTGTTGCGGTTTGGAAAAAACTAGCTGCACCGCCGCCAGAACCACCATCAGCACCATTGTTGATATTTGTATTGGCGTTGTCTGAGCCGCCACCACCGCCACCAGCTGAAGTGACAGCAAAAAAAGCAGAATCAGAACCGTTAACGCCTTTTGCGGCAACAGAAGTTGACCCAGCACCACCACCGCCAACAGTAACTGTATAAATTGAGTTGGAATCAATTATTGCTGTGGCTGTGCGATAGCCGCCAGCGCCACCGCCACCGCCGCCATCACCGCTGGCTGAGTTTTCTGAACGACCACCACCGCCACCGCCAGCCACTACCAAGTAACTTGCTGTTATAGATGACAAAGGGCTAAGTGCGCCAGAAGATGTGAATGTGTGAATGAAGTTACCGCCTGATTGGGTAACAGTTCCACCACCAAATAATTGTGTTGCGCTTGTGTATGAAATGATTACGACACCTGAGCCGCCTTGTGCGCCACCAGTAGTGCCACCGCCGCCACCGCCACCAGTATTAGCAGTTCCAGCAGTTCCCGCCGCATTAATACCACCTGCACCGCCTCCACCAAGACCACCAGCGGCTACTGACCCAGTATTTCCACTACCACCACCACCGCCAGCATAGTAAGTAGATGTTCCAGTTATAGAAGATGTTGAACCAATACCGCCTGCACCTGCGGAGCCGGGTGTACCTGTGCTTGCACCAACCGCACCAGCACCACCACCGCCGCCACCGACACCGTTAGTACCTTGGTTAGCGCCACCACTGTTACCTTGACCGACAGTTCCGCTTCCACCAGCACCTAAATAATATGCACCCCCACCGCCTGAACCGCCTGATTTACCAGTTGTGCTTGTACTATCACCACCGCCACCGCCTCCAGTGGCTGTAATGCTGTTAAAAACAGAATCACTACCATTATTTCCTCTACTGCTTGTTACTGCCGTACCGCCAGCGCCTACAGTAATGGTGTAGGACAAAGTTGGAGTTAAAACTGTTGTGCCTGATAGTAATCCGCCAGCGCCACCACCGCCGCCAAATGTATGACCACCGCCACCTCCACCAGCCACTACAAGGTAACTAGCAGTAACCGATTGCAGTCCTGTCCACCCAAAGGCGGCTAGTGCAGCAGCACCAATTTTGGATAAACGTGGCATCTGCGTGTCCTTATGCGAACTTGGTTACAGAAGCTAAAACGGTGAATGTGGCAGACCCTGTTTTGATAATCACATAGGTGTAGCTATCAATCGAGCTTGCATTGCCACTTGTCGGTGCAGAGCCACCTTGCCACTTGGGAGTAACGCTGTTGCCGTCAATTGTTACAGCAGAGTTGTAATAAGCCGTTCCAGTATTGGTTACCAAAAAGGTAGCCGACAAAGACTGTCCTGTGGACATCACGCTATCCAAAGATGTGCTTACATTGCCTCTGAAATTGACCGTGAAGTTACCTGATGAAGCAGTTGTGTAATATAGAACGACTTGGGTCAGCGCATCAAATTGGATTGTTCCTGTGGCTGCTGTTGCTGAAACAGTCGCTGTTTCTCTAATCTCAGTAATCAAAGGATTAGTAATTATTGGGCTAGTAAGAGTTTTGCCAGTTAGTGTTTCTGTACCCGCAAGCGTTGCCAATGTTCCAGTAGTGGGAAAAGTGACGTTTGTAACGCCTGTCAAAGTCCTTGTGTAAGCAAAGTTTCCAGAGCCTGTAACAGTCATTGCCGCATTGTTTGCAACCCCTGTACCGCCTTGATCAGCGCCCAAAGTACCCGTGGATACCAAACCCTTAGATGCGTCAGTAAACACAGGCTTAGAGGCTGTCAAGCTAGAAAGAATTGGCTGGGCAGTTAACGTCACTACGCCTGCAAAATTAGCCGTTGTACCCACATACAGCGCTTTAGCTATACCCACACCACCCGCCGTAATAATTGACCCTGTGGTGGTGCTAGATGAGTCTGTGGTTAGGCTTGAGTTAATACCTGCCGCAAACGGTATGCGAGCCGTTGTAGTGGTCTGACCGTCCTTTGTGATAGCCGTGGACAGACCTGTTGCCAAGTCCGCTGTAAGGGCGTTAAAGGCGGTCGAGGATATGACCGTGCCTGCAACTACTGGTTGCCCAGAAGTGTTTATTTGGAATGTGCCGCTACCGTTGTAACTCATTTCTGTCCCCCAATTGCGTATGGATTAGATTGTGCGCCTAAAAGAGCCGCCAATCTAGCTTGTTTTGCCGTCATAGGTATGGCCTTGGAAACCGCTTGCTGACCTTGTGTCAAAGCATTTGCAAGTTGACCATATTTGTATGAAGTTTCACCCACCAATCTAGGAGATGAAGCCAACAGATCAAGCGTTGCTAACGCTGGCCCGCCAGCACCATATGCCAAATAAGCAGATGGAATATTGGTAGCGCTTTGCAAACCTCTTGGCAATTTGCTGCTTAACGCTTGACCAGCTAATGCAGGCATCAAATCTCTACCGCCAGCGCTTTCTAACTGTTGGGCAAGATTGAGTCGTTGACCGTAATTTGTGTTTACGTTGTTACGCATCAATGACTGAAGTTTACGAATTGCCGTATCAGCAGATGCGGTTTGTCCAAGCGACAAAGCTCGTTCAATTTCTTTGGTCAGCTCGCTTGCATCGGTGTATTCTTTCATCACCTTTGCGTAAGTTGGTGCTTGTTTGCTGATCTCGTTTTTTACAGAATCATAAATTTGTTTGCCAGCGGAATAAGCTAATTTTTCGTCTTTGCCTAACTTGCCAAAATCTTCCCAAAGGCTTTGCTTTAGATTGTCAAGACCCTCTGGCGTGTGGTACTCAGCAGGATCAGAGTTTTTCCAATCATCAATTTTGGCTCGCATTTTTTCAACAGTTTCAACCGCAATTTTATCTATAATTTTTCCTTTATAAGACACTTTGCTTTGAGCATTTTGCAAGGATTGATCAATGCCTTTAAAGTCAAGCACAGATTTATCGTTCTTGATGTCAACCATTCCAGAACGGTAATCTTTTTGCTTGTTCAAATTCATTTGGGCAAGATTGGCTTGTGCGTCATCAAGTACATTGGTTATCGGTACATCACCGCGCATATTTTCTAGAAATGTCGTGTTTCCTTGGCGACCCGCTTGCACCGCTTGCTCAATTGCTTCTGTTCCTACGCCTGTCTTCATTCCAAGACCAGACTTAACCAAACCGCTTGTCAGGTCATAAGTTTTGCCAGCAGTTTTGCCTGCCAAATATAATGGATCAGTTATGTTTGCCGCTGTTCTTAATGTTGGTGCAGCTCTTGACAGCATAGGCGTTTTTGATGCCAAGCCAGCGCCACCAGTAAACAACAACGATAGATCAGCCGCAGCGCCCACAGGGTCTGTTGCAAGTGTGCCTTTTAATTGTTCTTCACCACCATATCTTTGACCGACAAATTCTTTGCCCGCCTGTAATGCAGCTTTGCCCCTTTGTTGCACATTTTGCTCTGCTTCACGCAAAGCAGGAATTTGAAACAAAGGATCACCCATCAATTTTTGTGTGCCGCCTACTATTAGTTCGCCCGCGCCTCTTACGGCTTGAATGGGGTCTGTAACTACGTCATAAAGCCCCATAGCTAAATTTTTTGCACTTTGGGGTATGTTGCTTAGAGCCTCGCCAGGCACATCCATCCAAGACCGTTTTTTAGGCGCAAATGGATCAACATCAACCGGCTTTGGTTGAGCTGCAAATGGGTCAAATTCAACAGGTTTGCCAGCCATCTCAATCTCCCCACTGTAAGTATTTGCCTTTTCTTGCTGGATCAGGCGAATACCATTTGCCATCTTTTGCTTGCTTGACATCAGCCGGTGCGCCTGCTGGTGGATTGTTGCCAGTTTTTACGTCTGGAACAAGTTTGGCGGCACGACCAGATTGAAGCCGTACTGATTCAATGGCAGTTTCTAACCGTTTTTGTTTGTCTTTTATGGTGGGTGGATCATCCCCAATTTGCGGAAAAAGAAATTCTTTAAATTCCTTAAATTGTTGTGCGGTATATGAAGCCCCAGTAGAGGCCGTTAAAGCCGCATCCACAATATCTTTTTGTGCCGTTTCTATTTGTTGGCGAGGCGTTGACCTTATTAAGTTAGCAGCAGGCTCACTAAAACCTTGCACAAAACTTGACAAATATTCTGGTTTTGCAGCATCAGGATATTTTGCAAGAACGTCTTGCAATTGTTTTGAAGAAGATTGCATTCTTTGCAATAACGTGCCAGCTTTACGTTCTCCTTCAGTTAAAGAGCTTATTGGATTTGCTTCTTTGGCTTTTTCTTCTTCTAGTTTTGTTGCTTTTGCTCTTTTTTCTTCTTCTATTTTTCGCGCTGTAGCTCGATTTTCTTCAGCAATTTTTGCTTGCACATCAGCTTTTCTTTTAACTTCCGCTAAGTCAAATGCTCTTTGATCTTGTGGCGACAACGCAGGCACTGAAGCCGCCTTTGGCACAACAGCGGGCGGCACTAACGCATTCACCAATGCAGGGTTAACTACAGGCTTGGGTTTACCTTGCGGGGCATCGTAAATTACTTCACCAGTGTATTCAGCCATTATTCCCCCACATACTTTTTGCCGTTTAACTCAAAAACTACTTTGCCGTCAGGAGTCTCGCCAGTTCGTTTCGCACCAATCGGAACACCTTTAGGCAACCGCGTAAATGTAGGAGGTATGCGTCCTACGTCTTTAGCTTTTTCTGCTTCAACGTCAGTTGCATAAAGTTTTAACTCTGCTTCTAATCGTTGTGCATCTGTCATTGCAGGTTTTACTGCGCCTTGTACAAATGATGCGGGAATATCAGCCGCATTGGTATTTACCCAACCCATAATCTCTTGCCCATTAGCATCAAACTTGCTTGATTTTTCCCATTTTGGCAATATTGCTTTAGGCTTGCCCGGTGACACAATTTCAACTTTTCCATCAACCGTTCTGTACAAATCTTCTTCTGGGTTGCGACTTTTAATTTCTAAAGCCTTTTCAGCTTTTGCTTGCTGTTGTGCTTGTTGTTGCATCAAAGCCTGCGCCAACATCATGCGACCTGAGCTGGTCTTCATAAAGTTTGGGTCGCTAAGTAACTCAGGGGACAACAAAGGTATTTGTCTGTCAGGCGTTCCCGCAACCGCAGGCGTTACCATTGTTTGCGTAGATTCCAATGGCAATTGACTAATTTGCGCTCTTTCATCTTCGCCAATTTGTCTTTCAAATGGGCTGATAGGCGCATTGGGGTCACGGATCATTTGTCTTGCTGCAACCGCCTGCAAATTTTGATTAGCAATGTTTGGCTCGATTGTGCTGGTAGTTTGCTCAGGCACAGCGGGCGTACCCGGTATGGTTTCATATTTGCCAGTATTTCTCAAAATCTTAGCAAAGTCGCCCATTGTGTCGGTTTCGTACTGTTTCTTTTCTTGCTCGGCTTTTTCAAGATTTTTGCCAGCAATGTAGCCTTGCAATAGCTTTGCAAAACCTTGCAAAGGGCTAACCTTTGCGCCTGGCACGGTAGGCATCTCAATGGGCAAAATTGCTTGCTGTTGCATTGCCTCTGCCATCTTGCGGCGGCGGTCAAGCGATTCTTGTTCGGCGGTTAAAGGGCTTAAATTAATTGCTGGCATCAAAGTCTCCCGTAATCAACCATCAAATATCCGCTTGGGTGCTCTTGCACCGCATCTGGCATCACTTCCATCAGCTCTTGAGCCATCACACCAATCTGGCGACCGCCAAATATGTCGTATTCGTAAATACCAACACCAATTGGGTGAGTACCAAGCCTGACAATGTTTGATTTCAATCTGCGGTCAGAAAACGTGCCTTTAGGCGCACCCAAAGCCGCGCCACCCAACGAATACAGTCCTGCGGTCGCTGCATTGGCTTGGGATACTTGTTGGTTGTACTTGTTGGCATCAAATGCCCCTTGCGCTTGTGTGCCTGCAAATATTGGTGCGGGTGCTACGTTAGCGCCAGAGTAAGCCCCAAATTGAGGGTTTTCAATTTGTGAACTACTCATCAGCGCATTGATTTCATTCAATGGCATCTGGCGACTTTGAATTGCTTGCGCTAACGCTTGTTGTTGGGCAGTATTGCCAAATTGACCGGTTTGCAACGCTTGGTTATATCCTTGAGCATTTGCGCCAATATCAAGATTAAGGCCCTGTAAAACCGCTTGCGTTCTAGCATCTGTCTCTTGCTGACCAAGAAGTTGAATGGCGTTGTCGTAAGCCTCTGTGCCTGGTCGCAACCCCTGATTGATCAATTGGGTTTCTGTGCTCACCCTTTGTTTTGCCAAAGATGGCTCAAGCCTTGACATGATGGCTTCTTGGCCTGTCACGCCAGCATTGATTGGCATCTTTGCCACATTGCTTAAATCTAATGAAGTCTGAACATCAGGCCCACCAAAGCTGAACGGCTTATCAAGCACATTAGACGCAATGCCTGTACCTTTTTGTGCAAGATTTGACAATGAAAGATCAACGCCTTGCTGAGCCTCTAAAGTCTTTTGTGCGGTCGGTGTAAGAGTTTGGCGAACAGTTGGAACATCGCCGTCATAGCTTACTAATTGAGTGCCGTAAGGTGTATAAATATTGGGGTTAGACAGTTTTGCCGTAGCCCTTGCAGATTCAACATTGGCTGCGCCCTGCTCAATCGCCGCGCCCTTGTAATCAGGCGTTGGTGGTGCTGCTGTTTTTTTTCCCATATCGTTCCCCCAAATATTTGCAATCTTTCTTTGCCAATGTGTACAGGATCAAATCCCCATTAGCCATGCCGTCTTTGATTCGGGCTTCTTCTGTAAAACCCATTTTTTCTACCAAAGTGACACTTTTTGAATTTGTTGCATCTACTGGAACAATAATTTTTTTGACATCGCAAACCACAAAAGGATAGTCAAAAATCACCGCCAAGTACCTCGGTGTCAACCGACCAGAAATGGCAATATGGCAAGTGATTGACCGCCTATTCCAATTCTCGTAAATCACACCGGCAACAAACTCGCCGTTTTTTTTCAATCCGATAGACCGACTTCTTGCTTCGTGATAACCACCCTCAATCTTTTCAGCAGTCCAATGACCAGCCGAATGATCGGAAGTTATCTCAAAGCACACCACCAGCCTCGAATACCAAGTCGGTTGCGACCCACTGCAATTGTATGCCTTGCGTTGCTGTTTTTAACAACGGCGCAAAGCTATAACCAATATTTGTTGCACCTTGCCAATCAGCGCTAGGCACAAGCCCTGACCCCCAAATGGCAGAATCCCACAATCCTGTGTCCCATAAGCCATAAATGCTTGTAGAAAAGTTAAGCTGTGCGGCTTCATCCGCAAGGTTGTAATCCACGTTCACGTTTCCAAAAACGCTTGGTGATCCATCGCTTTGCAAGTGGTAGCGGATCATTTTGCATTGCTTTTGCAAGGCTGTGCCATAGGTTTGGAATGATTGCAAGCTAAAGCCATCAATGTCGGTAGAGTCATCTGATGTGCCATTCCACGCCGCCGCCACATAACCGTCACCGCCAAAATAGGGGTTGTCGTTAAACAATTCCCAACTTGTTGCCGCCCAACCTGTGAAATTACACCAACTTTTTGTAATGTTGTTCATCACATACTGCTGCTGATACCCTGCTTGAATTGGCACGTTCATAATTAACTGGTTTTCTTTAGGGTAATACAGCAAGCACCACCCAAAATTATCAGAATACGAACTAACCGCTTGACTGACCGCATACTGGATTTTGTTGGTAATTGATACCCTTGGGTCAAGCCTTGAGCTTTGCAATGCACCCGACATCGGCACAATGCCATCTTGCGTGATGATCAGCAAATCCCCGCCAAACTTTGTGTAGCAACGCCTACCAATTGGTGCGCCTAGCTTCCACAAACCCACCATTGATATGCCTGTCGGTGTGGTCGGGTCGGTTAATCGCCAAAGGATCAATTCGCCCTTGTTGGTGATAAACGCCAAGTTGTCGTCTACACCATAGCCAGCGTCCAACGTCCATGTCATGCCCGCCATGATGTAGCCGCCTTGCTGAACCAAGCTGGTCATATCCAGCGCCACAGCCGCCCCACCAATTGCATTTATTGGCAAATACCAGACTTTGAGACTACCATTTTCAATAAGCCAAATACGGTTTTTAAACAACAAAATGTTTGAACAATTAGCTGTATTTACGCCAGTAATATCATACGGTGCGCCGTCTCCATCCTTAGCCCATGATGTACCGTTAAAGATTCTGAGCTTGTCTGCACCATTGACCGCCATTAAATATGAGCCGCCAGCGGTGGTAATGTTGGTGTACTGAAATTTTGCATTAGTCAGACTGCCAACCGCTGCCGCACCAATTGCGCCAGGATTAGTTGCGTCATAAATACTGCTTACGCTTGCGGCAAATAATTTATTTGATGAACCTGACGAATACGCCATTAGGCTGTCAACCGTGCCAGGGAATCCCGTGGCGTGTTTGGTGTAGCCGTTTCGCAGAATAACTGAGTTAGTGCCAGGCCAAAAGTTCTGCAACGTCACCGCATCCAAAGGATCCATTGCCCCCAACGCATCGCGGGCATTCCAACCCCCAATTGGCGCGGCAACCGTAACAGTTTGTGAGGCTTGCTGGCGCGGAGCTTTGGAAAATGAATTCAGCATTTATTTCTTTTTTTCTGGCTTGGCAGTCTTAGCAGCTTCTTTAAACGCTTTGGCAGTCGGTGCGCCCTCAGTGCCAGGCTTTCTCATTGTTTCGCCTGACCCTGCGGCAATTCTTGCCCTTTTGTCTTGAATATTTTTGTAAAGTCCATCTAGTTTCATGTCATCTCCTTAAACACTAGGCCAATTGCCATCTTGCACACTCCACGGCCCGACCAGTTGGTTCATTCCTACTGGTGCAAGCGACATGGCAGAAACTGGTTGATCCTGAGCTTTGCAATAAGCCAACGCCCGCATGAACTCGCCCAACTCAATGGAGTAGTCCAGCTTTTTGGCTTTCAAGAAATAAAACTTTAAACCCGCAAGCATCAGGTCATCAGGGAAAATACTGGTGTCGGTATCCAGCGTATATGCTGACTTTGAGCCTTGCTCTGAGCCTGCCGCACATACCCAATAGTTAGACACATACTCAAATGAGAAGTTGTAAACCGTGGTCAGGGCTTGGAAAATCCTGAATTTGTTGTTGTATATCCGAAAGCGCTCGCGTGGGCCAATGGAGATAATGCCGCCTTGCAAGAACTGCCAATCTTGTGATGACTTTGGCCCGAGGTTGCGCCAATGGTCTGTCCTGTCCCAATTGGTGTCCGAAATCATGCGGTCGTAGCCATCAGGCAAGTCGTAATCCTGTTTGGCAAACGTCATTGAAACCGAGGATGTGGAGGTGGCAACCGGCGCATTTAGCGTGACTTGCGTAGAGCTGTCAATCGTCAAAATCTCCGCGTACGGTGTTTGCCCTGTGCCGGTAACCACATTCCCCACTTGCAAAGCCGCTGTGCTTGGAATGTTAGTGATTACTCTTGAGTTTGCCGTTATATTGCCTGTGGTGCTCACCGCATTCTGGGTTTGCCAGATGTAAGCCTGCACCAAGCGCTGCCACTCGTAATCCCTGACCAAATCCTTGCCCAGCCGTTGAGCCAAGGACAATAGCTGAATGGTTTGGTTGTTTGATGAGCCAATTACTGCCGTTGGCTGAGTCAAACCCAGCTCTCCCGATACTTGATCAACCAATTGCAGTAATGTGTAGCTCATATCATTCCTCTACGGTTTCTTTTTTGGGTCGGCCTGCTTTTTTGGCAGTCAACTCGTTGATCATCTCACGCAATTGAGCAATTTCAGCGGCTTGAGTCTGCATAACTTTCTCAGTCTCAGCCCTTACGTTGTCCATCAGTTTGGAATCTTTAGCCGCCAAAATGAACGTGCGAGCCTTGTCGCGCAAGTCATTAAAGCCCATGATCTTGTTGCCCACTGAGTCAGGAAGCTGTGCAAACTGGTCAATTGTGAAAATGTGCAATGCGTTGAACTCAGCTTTTTGGGTGTCGCTAAGAATAGACCATGCTTCCAAAGGTGTGCCAGAAACGCGGTTTTCTTTCTTTTGCTCAAACCTTGCCCACTCAATTGGGTGATCATCTACATCGGTCGGGCGCATGGGGCGGTCAACAACCAAGGTGGAGTCGCCGGGTACAAGTTTCTTCAAAAACACCTTTTCATCAAAGATCGGGCGATTTTCTTGCGCCGTCTTAAATGAGTTTTGCACTTGCTTGGTATAGAAAAACACCGCCATCTTGCCTCGGTTGTCTTCCATCCAGCTCTCGTTTGTCCAGCCTGCCACTTCGTTTTTCATGCTAATTCCTTGAGTTTGAAAGCAGTTTCCTGCATTAGTCCATCACCGTAAAACACCACTTCAGCGTCTTGCGTTTCTATGAATTTCTCCATTTCAATCGCAGATTGAAGCATCTGGTGCGTTGTCTGGAATGTTCTCAAACCAACTCTGACCATGATTTTAGTCTGATCTTTGCCAGTGTGAGCACCCGCGTGACGGTTTTTTACAAACGAACAATCCATGCCATGAATGTCAAACCGGCGAAACCCTAAAGCCGCCGAAACATTCATAGCCCGCATTCCTACGCTCGAACCGCCACCTATCAGGCTTTCCATTCCCTCGGGGTGGTGCTGGGCAACCCATGCCACCGTCTCGAAATCATCTCCATTTACCAAATGCCATACCTTAACATTTTTCCCCTTAAGGGTTTCCCAAAAGTTTGGGTGGCAGACCGAGGCCATCAGGTACTTTGTGTTTTTCTGAGGCTTTCTCAGCATCTCGGCCTTGTGCGCTCTAGGGTCACAGTCCACATGAAAATCAGGAATAACTCCCCTCTCCACTAGATAGTCATGCGCCCCTGAAACCGTCATGATTGGGTGCTTGAGCTGCCGCCAAGTGTCCTCAAGGCTTGGCCCATAACACGCAATGGTCATGCGCCGGTCGTTGAATTTGCCCTTTTTCTTCAGCAACGGCAAGTGCATTGACTTTGCCATTTGCTCATGGCGCTCGGTGTTGGTTAAGACCCCTTTAAGCATTCCACCCTCATGTCACGAAATGGGAAATGGTATCTTGGCTCGCAGAACGTAATATTCTGCATTCCCACGGTTTCCAACATATCTTGCAATGGGCGCTGAAACCAACCCCAACGGTGGCACATTTCCTCGGCTTTGTACTTAGGGTCACCCCATAGGGCATAAGTGGTCATAAAGGGCTGTAACGGCTCTTTGGTGATCACGCAGTTGGATACATAGGCAAACACCTTGTCCATGCAAGGAAGCTCTAGGATCATTTTGCCGCCTGGCTTTAACACTCGCTTCCACTCACTCAGTAGGTCGTAGACTTCCCACTCGTAAAAGTGCTCTAAAACGTGAATTGCCGCCACCGCATCGGCTGAATCGGTTGCCAACTCTAGTTTTCTAAGGTCGCATTTGATGTCGGAAATGTCGGAATGTAGGTCTACGTTTACCCAACCGTCCCATTTTTTCTTTCCGCATCCAAGGTTGTAGGCCGTCTCGTAGCTGTCTTCCACTTGTCGATCAGTGTTTGAGGCGAGAATTCTTCCATCACGAACTTCTGCGCCTTGGAAATAAGTTTTTTCATGTCCTGTTGTTTTGTCCATTCGATGCCCTCTTTGATGTTGCCGATGTAAATGGGAAAACCCTCTAAGGCGGGATGCGGCTCTGCAACCACAAAACACCCTTGGCGAATTGCCTCAATTGCCCTGTTTGCGCTCTTGTAAGGAGCTGTGGCAGGGATCACCACTATATCGGCTCGGGCAAATTCTTCCAACATAGTCTCATGCGACCAAGGAATTGCCCCATCAAAGTTTGACACCACCCGCAAAGGATAACCCTCAAGGTCGGGCAGTATGCGTTTTAGGCTTTCACGGTTGACATGATGCCCATACCAAAGCAAATTGACCCCATTACAGTGCGGTGGCATCTCGGGGTACTCATAAGGGTCAGGAATAACAGAAGTATCCCGCCCCAACTCTTTAATTCTTCTCGCCATTTCGGTGGTTGAACAAGTCACCGCATCCGCAAGACGCAATGCCTCTTGGTAGTGCATCCAATCAAAATGGTCATCACAAAAGTCCACCACCACCCATGCGCCTCGGGCTTTGGCTCTTGCCATCACCATCAACTCATTGGCTTGCGGCTTGGTAAACACCAACGTGTCAGCGGTCAAGTCGTTTTGGCTTGCCCAATCACCCGCCGGTATCTTGGAACGGTAGCGCCAGCTCGCGGCGTTCTTGTCGCCCCAATGGATAAACGATGTGCGGTCGTTTAGCTCGGTTTTGACATCAATGATGCCGCCCAACTCCATTATGTTTTGTTCGCGCTTTTTGATAATGGCTTGGATCAATCCATGCCCATGCCCATTAAATACCGCATCAGGTAAGTAGTCGTAGTAGGTCTGGAAGTGCTCGGCTTGCAACGCCATCGCTGTATTGCAGTAAAAGGTCTCGCCTTGCGGGTCAATCTTGACCTCAATCAATTGGTCGCCCTCTTTGAGTCTTTCGCCGTTGACCCTGAGCATTTGGTCGGTGTTACAAGAATCAAAGCCAAACAGCTCAAACTTCCTGTATCCAAGGACGTAGAACAGCGATATAGCCCTCAATCCCGAGGTTGTGCCTCCACCTATCAGCATGGAGTTTTTAGGGCGGTTTTGGCCCTTTGTGACGTATGGATGCCATATCGTGACCTGATGCCCATCAAGGTTGTCAAACATCGCCGGATGGCATTGGCTGGCAATCATGTAATGCACTTCTTTGCGTGGCGCGTAAAACGCAATGCGGTGCTCTTGTGGGTCGATGGCTAAGGCATAGTCGGGTATTACGCCTTGGGCAATAAGCCAATCATGCGCCCCCTTGATCGCCACAATGGGCGACCCCTCCGCTTTCATCTTTTTAATAAGCTCTACCTGACCCCTTACGCTTGGTGCGCTTGCCACTAACAAGATCGAGCCAGCTTTTATTGGCTGTGCTTCCTTGATCTGTGGATAGCCTCTTGCAATTGCGGCATCCATGTGGGCAAACAGTGTCTCATCTTCAGCGACACATTTTCCAGTTATTTTTAAGGGTACAGAACTCATTAAAAAGACACCCCGCTTTATGGGCAGGGTGTCAGTCTGGTTTAGCCTGCGCCAACCATGATTAAGCCTGCATTGTTGACCATACAGAATGGTGCTGATGCAGAAGTGGCAGATGTGTTAGCCACAATACCTTGGATGAAACCGGCTGACACGGTTGTGTCGTCCAGTGAACCAGCGGTAGAAGTGGTGTACAAAGGCACTTTAGGATTGCATCCGACCAACAAGTTAACTTGCAACATACCATTCAAGCCAACCCAGCCGTAATAGCTAGAGGCAATCGCGGTTTGTGCAAAGCCAACCATGTTGAAACCCAAAGCCGCAGCGTTTGTGGTGGTCACAGGCACAGCTCGCATCACAGGAGTAGAACTCGCTGAGTTTGCAAATGTGCTCATAATCACCGCATCAAATGCGTTGATGGTGGATTCGGCGCGGACAAACATATACACGCCGTTGTTGGAGGTGTTCACCCGAGTACCAGGGGTAACAGGGAACAAAGTTGTAGAACCGGCAGATGTGCTCGCATAAGTAGCGGTCAAATCAATACCAATTTTTCCATCGGTGACGTAATCAGCCATGATTTTGCTCCTTATTCAGTCATAACGCCTTGGAACTGGAGTCCCGAGGCAGTCATATTGCCAGCCCAGCCAATCAAGCGCACGATGGCATCTTGGTTAGTGGACATACGCTCATCACCGATCGGAACAAAGTTACGATTTGCGTGAGGACGGAAGAAAATGTACTTCGTGTTAAGGAAGTAACCAGTGGATGTCGGAATATTACCGCCGATACCACCGTCAAGAACAACGTCAGCGTTCATGTACTTGGAAGCAACAAAGCCGAGTTCAGCCATCTTGCTAGAGCCAGGGAAACGCTGAATGTTTTGCAGAGACGACATGAAGAAGCCCCACAAGTTGTTATCCAACAAAATCAAATCGACTACATCAGAGCCGCGACTTGTCTTTGCATACAGGCGGTTAAAACCGGTCTGAATGTTGGAGCTGGATGCAGATGCGCCCAGATCGCCAGAGAAGTCGAAAGTCTGGTTTTGCCAGAATGACCAAGTTGCACGGTCAATGCCGCCAACCACACCAGTGGATGGAGACGCAACCACCATAGCTTGCAAACCAGTGATCTGCTTGCCGTTGTTGGCTGTACCGTCAGAGTAAATACCAGTAGAGATCAAGTTCTCAATGGATGCCTCGGCAACGTCCAAACGTGCGTCAAACAAATCGATGATCTGTTCTTCGCCGCTGTTTTGGAGCATTTCCAAACCATTGATGGTGACTGCTACGGCTGCCTGTTTAATCGGGAACTGAGCCGCACTGATCACGTCCGCAGGGGAGATGTTCAATACTTCAGCGCCTGAGTAGTACATGGCTGTTGAGTTTGCTTGGAATGACAATTCTTGCAGAATGGTCGAACCACCGGTAAAAGGCTTGTAACGGCCTTTCTCGCGCAGGCGAGTCAGCAACGCATTGTTTTTGGTCACGTTATCGGCAACGATGCCGGAGCGTGATTCAATGGTAGTTGCTAAAACGTCTGAGTAATTACTATTGGCGTATGCCATGATTTACTCCTTGTTTAAAAATTTGCCGACCGTAACGCATTTGCGATAACAGCTCGGCGGTCTGATTGACTTACTGGGCCAGAGACTGCGCCGCCTGGTGCGCCCCTTACCTGTACAGCCGCTTGTCTTGCCTTTTGAACCTGATTCTGTGCGGCGTAGCTTTGTTGCTGTTGAGCAAATAAACTTTGTGCCAATTGTGGATCAAGTCTTACAGCGGTGTCATATGCCACTTGCAATTTCTCGCGTTCTGACATATGACTGATGTCCCCTAGAACTTGCGGCGCTTGGAGAAGCGACAACATACGGTCTTGGACTGCCTCAAAGTGTGCGTTTGCGGGGTCGCTCGCAAACTGCTGGATTACAGAGAGTGCTCTGTTTTCATTCTGTTTCTGTG
>Ga0209087_1000280_pt1 | contig 33742 bp, 48 predicted proteins | sample S_130805_EF_Meta_FD_187321 | JGI IMG/M metagenome (GOLD analysis project Ga0209087, IMG submission 187321) | Freshwater microbial communities from Lake Simoncouche, Canada to study carbon cycling - S_130805_EF_MetaG (SPAdes) (version 2) | ecosystem: Environmental > Aquatic > Freshwater > Lake ... | reverse complement strand
GACACCATCATCACCTTACTGGAGAAGTTCCATGTCTAATATCGTCCCACTCGCTGACATTCAGCAAATGGCAGAAGTCGCAGCATCTAGCAAGATGTTCGGGTTTAAGAACCCACAAGAGGCTATGGCAATCATGTTGCTATGCCAAGCAGAGAGTCTGCATCCCGCCGTTGCTATGCGTGATTACCACGTCATACAAGGCAGACCTGCGTTGAAAGCAGACGCAATGCTGGCTCGTTTCCAGCAAGCAGGAGGTAGTGTTAACTGGAAGGAGTACACAAATGATAAGGTCACGGGGTTATTTAGCCACCCGTCAGGGGGCGCACTTGAGGTGTCTTGGAGTCTGGCGCAAGCAAAAGCTATCGGGATTGCCAACAAGGATAACTGGAAGAACTATCCAAGAGCTATGCTCAGGGCTAGAGTCATATCGGAGGGCATACGCTCTGTATATCCCGGCTGCGTTGTCGGAGTCTACACACCAGAAGAGGTGCAAGATTTTGATTCCCCTAGAAATCAAGCGCCCAAAGATATGGGCATGGCAGAGCGGGTGGAACCTGTATCTACGCCTGAGATACCGCCGAGCATTGAAGAGGCGGACGGTGCGTACAAGTTGTATCTACCCAACACAGAAGCACCTTACTCAGCTTTTCACACAAAAGAAGAATGGGTAGCTGGCTACGCTGAAATGATTGCACGCATCTACAAGTCAACCAAGTTTGACGATGCTGGCAAAGCAGAAAAGATAGATGGCCTCAAGGCTTGCAATATGGACATGCTAGAGAGCCTAGATTCTTTTCAGAAGATAAAGATTAAAGCTCTATTAGCGGAGGCTGGCGTGTCCACAAACCCAAAGTCGGAACCCCCACCATCACCCGCAGCGGCAGTCAGCGAGCCAATATTCTGAAACACCTTACTGAAATAGGGCCACTTACTCCTAAAGATGCCCTGCAACATTATGGAAGTTTCAGACTTGCAGCTCACATAGAAGTTCTTAGAAAACAAGGACACCCCATCCACACCACGATGGTCAAACAAGGCAGTGCCGAATTTGCACAGTACACATACAGAAAGGAAAAATATGAACGTACATAACGAGAAACCCGGCAAAGGGGTCATGTACTGGGAAGAAGAAGAACAGAGGAAAGGTGATAAAGCACCTGACTTTAAAGGCTTCATCGTCCTAGAGATGGACTACAAAGCTGGCGAGAAACTCAAACTCGCTGCTTGGCAGAAACCTACCAGCCGAGGCTACAACTTGCTCTCTCTGTCTGAGGACAACTGGAGCAAGAAAAAGAAGATGGAAGAGCGTGGAGACAAAGAAGTGCCACCGTCTTACAACACCGTCAAACATAAGAAATTTGGTGGTGATGGCTTTGACGACGACGTGCCCTTCTGATGGCAACTAAGACCTCCCCCACACAGCGGTCACTAGCGTATCTACGTGAGCAGGGTTACCACTGCGAAATAGTAGAGAAGTGGAACTCCTTTACAAAACAAAGGAAAGACCTCTGGGGGTGGTGCGACATCCTTGCCATACGAAAAGGAGAAGTCCTTGCCGTGCAGGTGACAGCTAGTGCGGTAAGCGACAGGATTAAGAAGATACAAGCGTCAGACACACTGGCTCTTGTACGTGATGCAAACATACGAATAGAGGTACACGGATGGAGGAAATCTGCGAAGACAAACAGGTATGTTCTGAGGATAGAAGACATATCGTAGAACTCATCAACATGAGTCTGAAACAACTCTGGGACTTAGCCTATCAAGCAGGATACGAAGATGGCATGTCCTTTATTGCAACACCTAACAAGGAACAAAAATGGTAAAGAAGAAAGAGCCAGTAGCCAAGAAAACAGTTAAGGAAGCAAAGAAACCACACATCTTTGTTGCCACCCCTATGTACGGCGGTATGGCTACGGGTTACTACACCCAGTCACTGCTGTCCATGCCCAACACCATGACAGCCAACAACATAGACATGTCCTACACAGCCATGTTTAACGAGAGCTTGGTGCAGCGTGCTCGCAACGCCCTTGCCCACGGCTTTATGAAAAACCCTGCCTATACACACTTGATGTTTATAGATGCAGACATACGCTTTAACTCAGCAGATATTGTCTCCATGCTCAACGCTGACAAGGACATCATCTGCGGTATCTATCCTAAGAAGGAAATTAGTTGGGAAGGCGTACACAAGGCTGTAAAAGAAGGAGTACCCGTTGAGAGACTTAAGCACTACACAGGTTCTATGGTTGTTAATTTGGTTGGCTACAGTGGCTCTGTTACTGTGCCTATTGATAAACCTGTAGAGATATGGAATGGCGGCACAGGCTTCATGCTTATCAAGCGCAGAGTTTTTGAGAAGATGAAGAAGTCCGTAGCCAGCTACAAGAACGATGTGCGTGACCTGAGCCTAACACTTGGTCAAGAACGTATCTACGAATACTTCCCAGTATTTATAGATGAAGATGAACGTCTGTTGTCTGAAGACTATGGCTTTTGTCGTAGAGCCAGAGACGCAGGGTTTAAGGTCTACGCTGCACCGTGGGTATCTCTAGGGCATTTTGGAACCTACCTCTTTGAAGGCGGGTTACTACCTGCTCCTTAACGACAGCCCCAGCGCTTCCTCGCCGCTTTTCCTCTCTCGCCCTTCCAGTTCTTAGAACGGGCACAGAAAGACTTGTGGCGAGGGCCTGACTTAGTAGGAGCTTTCAACTTGCTACCAGTAGCACGATTGACCTTTGCTCTACCTTTGGCAGTCAGACCGCCACCTGCTTTGACAGACAACTTCTCACCTCTGCCAACAGAGAGGTTAGGGGATTTCTTTCTAGGCATTGTGATACTCCGCTTCCGTTAGTATTCCCATCTTGTACTTGCCTTCTGGCTTGTAGATGGTTAGGGATTGCTGACGCATCTCAGGTGCAAATGATATGTGCATCCACCTTCCATACTCGTGAATAATTTGGTCAAACTTGATTCCATCCTTCAAAACAAGCTGACATAGTTCATAAGGAGTATGAGCAGAAGAAGAGCAGTCAATAGCCCACCCGTCCATGTGACTGGATACTTTAGAGCCACCAACAGCCACATTAACATCGGGCAAGCGTAGCCAAGAATTAACACGAAGAGCGCCTGTGACATTTCTGACTGCCTCCAACTTTTCAGCAGCAGTTTTCATGTTTGCTAACTGTTGCTCGCTAGGTTGATTGTCAATGTGCATCCGAATAGCCGTCTCGCTATACGTTGCCTCATCAAGAGTAAAGTGTTCTGAAAGGTTCATTTTTTCATCATGCCTTTCATGTCTTCTGTCTTGTCTTTACTACCTTGGCTAGAACCAAAGTAAAAAGATAACACTTGACCAGCAGCGCTAGTAATAAACCCTAGCGCAAAGATAACTAATTGCTGTTGGTCATTAGGCGTATCTACAAACATCAATATGCCAATAAGAGTAAACGCTAAACCAACAACACCCAAGGCTAGGATGGGAACTACTAACTTCTCTAACTTGGTAGCGTTCTCAGATGTTGCAACAGTTGCATACGCTTTACGTGCAGAGTCTCTGTCTTGAGCCTCCAGCTTGGCGTACTCTAGTTCAAGCTCTGCAATCTTTTGGGCTGCGGCTGGGTCACCTGCTATGGCTTTCGCCACTTCCTCCACAGTCCCTCCACAACCAATCCGATTAGCAATGGCACTAACAGCAGCGCCACCAAAAGGGCCAGCAACAACAGTTGCGAGAGTGGGCGCAACACCCTTGAGCAAGTTGAGTAAGTCATTCATTTCTTGAGTTCCTGTTTCAATTTACGCAGTTCCTTGATTTCCTTCTTGAGCTGGGCTTTCATGTACAGGGTTTCCACGTATGCTATTGATGTAGTTGCAACAATAATACATAGCGCTACTCCTGTCAAAATCCATCCGACAAGCCGTGCAGTTGCCACATTAGCCACCCAAAAATTAGAGAAACAAACATTACGGCAATTATTCCACTTGTGAACTCAATTAGCCTAATCTCTTCTTGCTCCCTCTTCCATCTCGCTAACCTTGCCCTGCGAATCATCTCTGACCTAGCCCACTCCTGCTCACGCTCAATCTTGGCGTGCATCTTCAAAAATCGGCTATACAAGTCTTTCAACTCTGCTGGCGCATAAACCATCGCCTCCCTAGTCTGCTCCATCAACTTCTCCATCTGCAACTCTATCAAGGCACGCTCTATAGCCTTCTTGCTAGTGTTTTGCTCAGGGTTGAACTTGGTCTTGGAATCCTCTTCTAGTTCACGGTAAAAGTTTGTAATCTGCTGCTGCGTGTCAAAGAGGACACCGAGGTTTTCCCCGATGTCGCTAATGAGTTTGAGTTCGAGCTCTTCGTAAGATTTTTGCTTGGCAGCAATCTTGGCTGTTTTCTTGGCAACGACTGGCTGTGTCGCTGTGCTAGGCTTAGATTGGAATAAACCAAGGAACCATTGCCAGATGCCCTTGATGGCCTTGACATCTTCAAGAGCGCCTTCAACCGTCTTCTTCGCACCTTCCAACTCCATCCTGCCCTGATGGAGCATGTCGCAACCGCTTTTGATAAAACTAAAAGCCGTCTGCGCTGCCAGCAGGAGAGAGAAGGGGTCAATGGTTTACCTCAAAGGCCTTCGCCGGGCGTTACATACACAGTTGCTGTGCCAGAAGCCACGATTGCGGAAACATATAAAGAGGCCGTGTTAGTAGCTTGTCTTGGAGCAGTAAAAATTACTGTTTGATTGTTATGAAGAATGGTTCCATACGCAGGAGTTCCCGCAGTAGGAATAACCACATCTTCAGTAGACGCAACTCCTAACCGAATAAACACCTCGGCTGCCGAACCGTTATGGATTCTTACTTGATTGCATGGGCTGTCTGAGAGGATAGAAACCGTATTAGCTGTTGTTGTTACGTTGATACGAGTTGTCTTTCCTTGTGCTTGAAAAGGAATATTGTTAGCCATTAGTACACCTTCTTTCCGTTTCCTACGGTGGGAGAGTATTTAGTTTGTGAGCCAGAACCAAAGTCCCACACAGAAATATATCCTGCTGGCATCTTGTTGCGAATGGCGTTTTGCCCGTTAGCAGAGCCATCACGGGGAAGTTGTGGGCGCACAGACTTGGCTATCTGCTGATTAGCCTCATGCGGACGTTGATGTTTCTTGTCTGGTGTCATTTCGTTTCTCCTTGACAGTTACGGTAGCGTAAGCGAAAACCACATAAATTGCTAGTGTTACCACCCTCTCCCAACTCCCTGCCCACAACGTGTAACACGTCAGGCCACAGGACGTTAACAGGGCGATTATGGTAATTAAGCGGTCGGAGATGACCCCTAACGCTAGGCGAATGATTGCGGTTGCATCCATGTAAAACTCCTTTTGATAATGATGTAATCATATTATCATGTATCCCCATCATCATCATCCATAAACCCTGACCCCCACTCGTCATCACTCATCTTGAGTTTGAGTTGCTCAAGTTTGAGAGCACGGTCAAGAATCTTGGTCTTGTCTGTCAGGCTTGCTTCTGGGTCTGCCATAGTGCTTTTCAGCAAACTAGAGATGGCTTCCTCTAGGTCAGCGTTAATGCCTTTGTCTTTTTTCTTGCTCATTAGTCTAGTACCCTCGTTACTGCTGGCAATAAATATCCAGTTACGGCGTTACGCATTAAAGTTTGAGCAAAAGTAATCTTCTGCGCTAAATCAACTGGAGTAACAAATATTTCTTGCAGCTTGGACTCAATTTCCGCCACCTTTTCTGGAGACATTAGCTTGTTGTCAATTAGGTTTTGACCAATGTATTTCCAGTCATCAATAGCACCTTTGAGACTTCTTGTGGCTTTGTCACCAAGAATTTGACCAACAGCATCCGCAAACTTTTCTTTGCCACCGGGATTAGAAAGAACAATGTCCGCCATCTCTTTCCACTCATCTTTGTTTTTACCAAGAACAATGTCACGCACCCTGTTGGCATCTGTAGTGCCGGACAGAATTGTTTGAGCCCTCTGAGCTGCCTCTTCCCGCACAGCTTTTGCTTGACCAGTTAGTGCTGCTCCTTCTGCTTTTGCAACATCTTTTGCCTCTTTGACAATTTCAGCAGCAGACTTCTTTTCTCCCTTTAATCCCTTGGCAGCAAGTTTGATACGAGCCTCGGCAGCCTTTTGCGCCTCTGTTTCTGCTGTAGACAAAACAGCACCAGTCTTTCTAGGAATAACGTCAGCAATCTGGGTAGCGCCTGTACGTAGGGTTTCTGCTAGTTTTGTACGTGCTCCACCAAAACCTTCCGCACGGCCTATAGTTTTGGCAGCAGTTTCTAGTTGTTGCCTTAGTTCTGGAAACTGGTTAATCCAGTCCTTGCTCTTGGACAGGAATGTTTCTATATCTTTGCCAGACGCACCTTCTAGCTTGCTGGTTACATAACCACGAGCAAGTTTTTCTGCTTGACGAGCATCACCGCCCAGCATAGCAACCAAATCTTTAACGCCTGTCTCTGACTTAAAAAACTGCTCACCCAAGGCAGCAGGGTCAGTGGCAAATCTAGCCATGTCAAACTCTTCCTTGCCAACAATCGCCTGTCCTAGTTTTGTTTTGAACAGGTTTAAAGGCTGTGAGTCAGCACGATATTGTTCTAAGAACTTGGTAATCTTGGGAGAGAACTCTCGTTGAATGGCCTCAACAGCATCTGCAAGCTGACCAGCCTGACGCTGGCCTATAGCGTCAAATCCCTCGGCAGGTAAACCATACGCACGGTCACGCAGAAAGCGGCGCAAGTTTTCCAAGCCTTCAAAGCTAACTGGTTCACCAACAATTACGTTATCAATTTGCTTTCTAGGGTCAAGTGCGTTTTTAACTTTTTGTAGCTGCGACTCAACTTCGTTAATAGAAATGTTTTTAAGTTTTGTCTCTGGGTTTTTAATAGCTGTTTCAATAGCTGTCATTGCTTCTTGGAAAGCCTTTGTTCCAGAAACACGTTGACCTGCTTTTTCTTTTGCTAAAGCCTCACCAAACGCCTCGCCCTTGTATTTATTGGCATTTGCTTCACGGGTTGCTTTCAGTTTTTCAAACACGGGATTAACAGCGTCACGAATGCTCTCGCCTGTTTGTGTGGGTGTTTGGGGTTGACCAACGGCGCTCAGGGTTTGTCTTGCTTCTTGCGTACCTGCTTGTGCTCTTGTGGTCAACTTTCCTGCTTTGCCTCTCATGTCAGCAATTTGTTGGCGCAACTCTTTTTCTATACGAGTTGCCTCTTGCTGACCTTTTTGCAAAATAGATTGTGCGTCTGCTTCTGATATTTGACGCTGGGCAGGGCTTAATGCACGAGCACTATCACGAATACTCTGCGCTCTTTTCTGTGCCTCTGCAATAATTTCTTGTGGCCTGCTAACGGCGGCGGACTCTAGTTGTTCAGCAGTCATGGCGGCTTGCTGAGTAATCTTTCCAGCGCCAGCTTTGAGCATGTCTACTATTTCTCTTTCGGCATCTATAGAACGCTGACCGCCACGGATGTCTTCTAGCTTTCTGGCAATAAATGCTTCTTGCTCTTTTGTCAGGCTTTGAGGCTTGATATTGTTTTCTTGCAATAGCTGACCTATTGTTCTAGCAGTAGACATGCCGGGAAAACCAAACTTGCCAGCCAAAGAACCAATCAACCCACCTGTCTTTGTTCCCAAATAAGAAACAGGAACAGGGGTTAACGTAGCACCCAATAAGCGTGCAGTCTCAGCGCCAAGTCCGGGGCCATACTTAGATTCGACAGCTTGACCAGCAGCCTCGCCACCAGCACCGCCAATAACTCCAGTAAAAAAACTAGCAGGACGAGACGCTTTCATGGCCTCGCCACCAAGCTCTAATGCTCCCCCAACACCTGTGCCAACACGACCTGCCAAGCCGGGTAAACGTCCAGCAGTCTGACGTATAGCGCCACCTGTTGCTTCCATCATTTCTGGAGCAAAAGCGCCGTAGATACCGCCTGTTAAACTTTCTTTAAAAACCTCTTTTCCTCTTTCTAAAAGAGTTGGTTCTGTTTTTTTAGGTTCAGCAGAGGCTGTAGCAGGGTCAAACTTGCCTTGCTTTGCTCCCTCTGGTTTTGCTGTGCTGGGGTCAAATGCCATTATTCTTCTTCCCAGTTATCTTCGCCATTATCTTTAGTACCTAAATACTTGGCCTTGTTACCTTTACTGTCTGTGTAGGTTGCGCCAACCTCGTACCTGCCCTGACCACCTATAGAGTAGTCGGCATTAGGGTTTAGGCCTGTAGGGGCTCCGGGCGCAAGCTGAATGTTTGGCATTTTAAATAACTGCTGCGTAATAGCTATTTGGTCACCAATACGTTTAGACATACCTCTAAGTTTGTCTTGCATTACATCTGCCGTATCTCCGGGCTGGGGAACAACACCATAGTTACGTAATGCCTCACCACCAGTAACAGCTTTACCAGAAATGTTGAGGTAATAGTTATTACGAACATCACGAATTTTTGTTAGGAATTGACGCAACTCGGTAGGGATGTCACCTGTGAGCAACTGGTTAAGCACCTCGCCCTTTTCAGTCAAAAATGCTTCTGCACGATATTGCTTAATCTGTGCCTGTAGCTGAGGATTCTTTAAGTCTTTAGCAATATCTTCTACGTCTGTTTTTAATTGCGTGTTTGCAATGTAGCCTTCCACAATCTTTGCTGGAGGTTTTAATCCTTTTTCTGGCGTACCAACATTACGTTTCATCACGTCAGAAATAAGTTTGGCACGTGCTCTGTCTGCTTCTCTTTCAGAAGCGGCTTCTTGAACTTCTTTTGCACGCCTGTCAGCAGCATCTATTTGCAATTTAGTACGAGAGTAAGCGGCTGCTTGTTCTTGCGCTTTGTCACGAACTGTAGCTTCACGCTTGACAGCCTCATTAACTGCTTTCTCGCTTTCATTTACAAAATTAAGCGCATCAGTAATTCTTCCCTGATTTATCATTGCCTTCACAATATTGCTACCTGCTTTTGTAGCCGCCATCTCAGCAGCAGCCACACCAGCCTCTTTGTCAGTAGACGCTAACTTAACAGCATCTTCCATCTCTTTGCGAAACTGAGCATGTTTCTGAATCATGGCCTTAAAGTTTTTGTCAAACTCAGTGGCTTCTTTTTTGTACAGGTCACCACGGCCTTTTTGATAACCCTCTAACATGCCATTCATAGCGCCCATAGCACGCTGGGCATCTTGCTTGCCAACAATCATTCCAATAACGCTAACAAGGGAAAACAAACCCGCAAGGTCTTGTGCCGTGTCTTTTGTTGGCACAAACGCTGGCAAAGGTTCTTTTTCTATCTTTTCTTTGTATTCTTGTTGAGCGCCTTTTACAGCTTCTGTTTCTCCCTGTTGAGCTATGGCTTTGCCAGTAGAGAGGATTTCGGATTGGCGCTGTTTAGCTCCAAGTTCCTCTTCCTTTGCCGAGGTTAATTGAGGCCTCAACTTTGCTTTTGTTTCCAAAAACGGTTGTTGTATTCCCATTATTTCTTTAAACCCAACTTGTCCTTTGCTAGGAAGTTTTGGTTCTGCAATATCAACTAATGGTTCTGCCATGATTAACCTGCTGCGGTAGTGCCAGCAACTTGCGGAGCAATACCGTAAGCTGTACGAGCAATGTTGCTATAGTAATTGCTAGTCAACTGGTTTACATACTGGTCAGCCTGTAATCCTGTTCTGATAGCACCCAACGCAATGTTGTCACCTATGCCAGACAACTTAAGTCCATAGTCATATTGTTGTGACAATAATTGTTGACGGAAGGCTTCCACCTGCGCTTGCATTTGAGCTTGACCAACACCGCCTCTGCGTTCTGCTGATTGTGCCGCCTGTGCTTGTACTGCTTGCAAAGACTGCTGTGCTTGTGGAGTGAGTTCACCACGCTGTGCTTTTGCTTGAATATCTGTGCCAGCCTGTTGGTAAGGAGCGGCAAGAGCTCTCATTTGAGCCGCACCTGCTTGTCCAGCTTCTTGGGCTTTTTTGGCTTGCCTAGAACCTAAGTATCCTAAAGCACCAGCCAAACCAAGATTGGCAAGAGTATCTTTTCTTAAGCCTGTGCTTCTTGATAATTGGTCAGCAAGACCCTCTTCTTTTTCCGCCGCAGTACCAGTAACGCCAGCAATAGACTGACCTGACGTTAGTCCAAATTTAGGGCTTTCCGGTATAGATATATCTGTAGTTAAAGCAGATGGAGAAACAGCCAAACCTGCTCCTGCTCCTCCGCTTAATTGACTGGCAGAAGTACCAAATGGCTGCACACCAAATTGTGACGCAGATGGGGCATCATATATTGATGGCGCTCGAAGCCCCTGATATCCACCCGATTCTTTAAAAAATGTTGGGCCAGATGTTCCATCGGGCCTATAAACAGTAGGCATAGCTTGACCAGTTCTGGGGTCATATAACACTCGTTCAGCCGTACCCGGCCCAAAAGATATGTCTTCTTGTGTTGCGGTATCTGGACTGTATCTAGTTGCCTGAATGCGGTCTTCTGCTCCTTGCAAACGACTTGTTTCCGCAGCAGACTCGTCAGGAGCGTATGAATAATCTACCTCAAAAGAAGGAATACCAGTGTCAGCATGGGGTTTACCACTACCACCACGGGCTTTTAGCAGGGCTGCTTCCTCGTCATTGATGTAGGCAAGCCTGTGACCGGGAGGGGCTTTCTTTTGTAGAAGAGCAGCAATCTTGCGGACATCTCCGCCCATACCTGTAAGTTTATTGAGTGTAGATGCCATGATTAAAGTCCTAGTGCGTCTTTAAGACGTAGGGAAGCCTCGTTCCACACGTCTTTGCGTTTGCCCCCAGTTTGCTGCCCCTCAATTTCACCAGCACCACGAGCAGAAGTCAAGCCCGATGTCACGGCAGAGGTGGGGTAAAACGGCAGGTCTGTACCCAAGGTTTTTGACAAAACAGTGGTCTGTGTAGGGGATGACCCAGAATAAATAAACAGGTCAGAGTCTTTAGGCTTTTCTTTTGTGACCGCAGTCTCTTCTTCTGTTTTTTCCTTAGTAGTGTCTTTAGCAACGTCAACAGGAATTTCTGGCGTTTTTATCGTGTCAGTTGGCGTAGTTGTTGTGTCCTTGGCTGGCGGAACATCTGGTGAGACAACTTCAACAGCATCCTTGGGAATCTTAGGAGCAGTAATAACAATTTCTGGTATTTCTGTTACAGGCTCTTTAGGCGTAGTTGGTGGCGCAGGAGGAGTTATTAAGTCAGCAATTTGCTTGTCTGTAGGAGTTTTGTCTTTGGCTGGAACATCTGGCGTAACAACTTGAACGGCATCTGTTGGGGGAGTTACAGGCTCTTTAGGCGCAGTAATAACAATCTCTGGAATTTCTTGTACAGGAGTTGTGGGTGTTGTAGCGGGTGGTTCAGTAACAGGCGGTGTTACAGGAGTTGTGGGAGTCTTATCAATACCAGCCTGTTTAATAATTTCGTCTTGCTCTGCTTTTGCTTTTGCGTCAGCAGCGGCCTGTGCATCTGCTTTTGCCTGTGCATCAGCCTTTGCTTGAGCATCCGCTTGCTCTTTTAGTTTTGCTTGGACTGCTGCTTCCGCAGCCGCTTTGTCAATAGCGGCCTGTCTTTCCTCTGCCGCCTTTGCTTCCGCAGCCACCTGTGCATCGTGTGCCTCTTGTGCCGCCTTCGCTTCTGCTAGTGCTCGTTGTGCTTCTTCAGCAGCCTTTGCGTCAGCGGCGGCTCTAGCGGCTACTTCTGCTTGCGCTTTAGCCGCATCTATAGCCGCTTGTCTCTCTTCTGCTGCTTTTGCTTCTTGAGCTACTTGTGCGTCATGGGCTTCTTGAGCAGCCTTGGCATCTGCGGCATCCTGTGCTGCTTTTGCATCTGCGGCAGCTTGAGCATCTGCTTTGGCTTTTGCTTCATCAGCAGCTTGCTGCTTTGCCATGTCTGAACCTATAGCACCAGCACCACCAACGAGCGCACCTGTAGTGCCCCCTGTAATGCCTCCACCAACAGTAGCACCTGCCACTTTGCTATCAGTAGCGCTGGTTACTCCACTTGCAGCAAGAGCAGCACCTGCATTTTTAATAGCGTCTTCTGATGAACCGCCCTTGGCTAAAGTGGAAACATAAGACGCACCAGCAGAAGTAATTGCATCCGCACCAACTTTGCCAACAGCATTAGATATATCTTTTGCCACATCTTGTGCGCCTGTTTGCGTTACTGCGTTAACAGTAGCATTCTTGAGAGCAGTTTCAAAATCAACGCCTTGAGAGACTTGATATGCAGTGCTAACAAGTGCAGTTCCCACAGCCGCACCAACGCCTAGTTGAGCTCCCAAAGCAGCACCCGCTCCGGGCAAAGCAAGAGCAACAGCAATAGGAATAACAGTCTTTAGGCCACCAGTTCCACCAGTGCCGTCAGCCTTGTTCATCTCGGCAATTTTTTGATTCTTATAATTTTCAAAATCCGCAAACTCTTTTACACTAGAGTTAATTAACGTATTTATTTCATCGGAAGAAACTTTGTTGCTAGTGAGATAGTTAATAGACGCTTTTGCCGCATCAATAAGTTTTTGCCTATCTGGTGGCTTCTCGCCGGGCACACCACGCCAGTTTTGCAATGAAACCAAATTCTTTGTATAGTTTTTGAGTGTGTTTTTCTCAAAAGCCATTGGGTCAGCTATTGCATTTTTTATGGTGTTGTTAACCATTTGACGCATAAGCGTCTCTGTCCCAAGTCCTTGAATTCTGTACGTGTCATTTGCAACTTGCTCTAAATTAGGTATAGCATTTATTTTGCTTGTGTCTATTCCTGTGTCGTATGTAGAACGACCATCCCATCCGCCACCAGTAACAATTAAATTAGCCATATTAAACTCCTAGCGCTGCTGCAATTTGTTGATGAATTGTTTGATGAACACCTATCCAGTCATAGAAGTCATCCTCAACATTCCAGTCAGAATCTAATAACTGGAATGGGTTATCAAGGTTAAGTATTGTTGCTAGAGACTCATGCTCTTGATTGTGGATAAGCAACCAATCATCTAGGTTCTTTGTGTCAGCATCCGTTATAGGATACTTCTGAATAAGTATTCCTTGGTCAGCAAGAATTTCGTAAAACAACTGGTGTTGCACGCCATTTTCAAACAAGAACTCTCCCAGTCCGTCTTTGTCACCGAACTTTACGTAGGAAAGCGATTCCATGTTCATTACTTGTCTGCCTTGTTATCTAACTTTTCAAATATTTGTTTTAAGATGTCTTTAACTTCACGTATGTCATCTTTGTAATCATCCTTCTTGACATAAGACTCGTGCATATTTTCCATCTTGTCCTCTAGTTTTTGAATACGCTGGGTGAGCATATTCAGCACATAGCCAGCCAAAAAGCCACCTATGCTGACAACGATGTTAAATAATTGTTGGTTATCCATGACGAGCAAATGTCCAAGAAGGAGTGATTTTTATTCCTGCGTTTCTAACTTATCTGTTGCATCTACAGGGGTTTGTGCAAGGGATTGTTTAAGCATGTTCAAGAACGTGTCTTTGCCAACTTGAAGCTGGTCAAGATTGAACTTTGCAGAAGCAGATTTACGCTCTAAATCAATAACATGGTCTAGTAGCATCTTCTGCTGGTCTGTAAATGTTTCCACGTCATACTCAACGCCATCAATCGTAATCTGGGGTTTTGTGTTGTTGCCCATATTAGTTCTCCTTTAAATACCGCCATCGTAGGCTGGCGGCTTGCCTTATGCTGTTTCCCAAGGAACTCCGCTTGTGACTTCCTTGCGTTGCTTGAATGCTTCCAATTCTGCATCTGCTTGCTCTTCTACGCTGGATTGAACAAGCTCTTTTACCCAATCAATAACTTCAGACTCTTCCAAGTCCTCAAAATCTATTGGATTACCGCTAGGTGCATTTAATGCAGTTTGGTAGTTGTGGGTGAAGCTGTCTGTGCCGTCAGAAGCAGTAACAGTAAAAGAGACAGAGACAACAATGCCGTCAGCATCACGTTGCATGCCAGAGATTTTGTATTCATAAGTGTTTGCCATGATTTATTCCTTTTAAAAAATTAAGCCCAACCAGTTCCAGCAGGGCCAGCCGCCGCCGCACTTTGTGTATCCATTTGTTGTAAACGGAAATACAAGACTTTAGCAACAGTACCTGCTGCGTTAATGTTTGCGCTCAAACTGTACTGAGGAATGATTGTTCCGCTAGTAGTTACTTTTAAAACTCCACGCAAACTGATTGTGTAAACACCAGCAGCAGTAGTGCTTGCGGCAGTCAACACATTGTCTGTAGTAATGTTTACAGCGTCAAATGAGAAGTTGGCTGTTGCACCACCAGCCGTAGGTGCGCTGAGAGACATGCCACTAAAACTTCCAACCGCAGCCCCTGTTCCTCTTATGTTTATTCTTGCGGTTGCACTTGTTACAGATGTTGCGCCTCTAGTAACAATAAAAGAAGTATCTAAAAAATACGTCCCTATTGACAAAGTAATTGTGTCGTTTGCAGAAGGTAGCAAAACAGCATTTGTTGCTTCTGTATTTGTTCCTAGAGCAGTACCTGTACCAGATGAGTAATTAGTTAGAGGTAATGTTCCACGTTTAAAGTTGGTATCTGTTGTTCCATAAAACACAGTACCGTCATACTCGACAGCACCTGCTTCTGGAGTGGTTAGGTTTGTACCAGAGGTAAGTTTTACAGGAGCTGTGTTAGCCGTGGCTGTTCCAGCTTTAATTGTTACAACGGCTGTAGGCGAACTAGTACCTATACCCACATTACCAGCAAAGTAGTTATCAGCAGTTCCAGCCGCATAGAAGTTATATCTTCCTGTTCCACTTGCTATGTTGCTGTAAAAGCCATAGTTGTTGGTTGCACCTATCAGGGTGCTGTCTGCCACAAAACCAAACTGGTTTGTAACAGTAGAACCAGCACCAATAGTTCCTTGAAATGCGTAAAACTGGCTTAGATTACCTACTGTAAATGCCGTGGCTTGTGTTCCCATCCCAGAGGCAATGCTTCTACCCGCTGATGTTGCATCAGACTGAACAACGCCTTCGCTAAGAAGCCCATACGAGGTTGTAGAGCCTGTAATAGTTTTAGATAAACGAAAATTTACGTTTGTAAGAGATGTTGTTCCAATACCCAAAGCACCAGCCATGTAGTTATTGGCTGTGCCTGATGCATAAAAATTCCAACGTCCGCTTGCCGCTGCTATGTCACCATAGAAACCAATGTTAGTTGTAGCACCAGTAATAGATGAATCTGCTTCAAAACCAATCTGTGTTGTAACGGCAGAAGTAGCACCAATAGTGCCTTGTGAAGCATGGTAGTGAGACAATATTCCAATCGTGAATGCAGATGCGGCAGTTGCTGGTACAGATAAAAATGTGTCTGCTCTTGCAGTTACATCTGAAGCAATAGTTGCTACAGCCGCAACTTGACGAGCAGTTGTGCCTCCAGTTAATGAGCCGCCTACTCTTAGAATTTGTCCTGTTGCTGGCGTTGTTCCAATACCTGTTTTACCAGCCAAATAGTTATCAGCAGTGCCACTCATGTAAAGGTTGTATGCACCTGTTGCAGATACAACTTGCCCATAAAACCCGTAGTTGTTTGTAGCACCCGATAAAGCAGATGCTAAAAATCCATATTGATTAGTAACAGTAGAGCCAGCCCCAAAAGTTCCTTGCTCTGCGTAAAAATGAGATATTGAACCTAGAGTAAAAGCTGTGGCTTGTGTGTTTACTGTGGTAGCAAAATATCTGACATTAGAAGTTACATCAGATTGAACTTGTGAATTTATTCTTGTGCCATAACTTGTAGTTGCACCAGTAATGGTTTTGTTAATATTTAAGACTACACCAGTTACTGTGCCAGAACCAATAGAAACAGTTTGTGCGCTACCAATACGCATTACTTCAGTAAGCGTACCACTAGAATTTGCTGTGCTAAATACTAAACGACCTTGCACAATGCCTGTGCTTGGTGCGACATCTACTGAAGCAGAAATAGAAGCAAGACTAATTGGTGATGTACCATCATCACCAGACCAGTTAATTGTTCCTACTGCATCCCCAGATTGAACCGCTACGCCATAAGTTCCAACAGTAGTATTGCGTGATTTTGCAAATGCTAAATATGTTTGAGACGCATCATTTGAGAATCTACCAATACCGATTGCTGAAGTGCCACTTGTTGTTCCACCAACAGTAATTTGCGCTGTTAATGATGGTGCGGTATTAAATGCAGAAGTTGCACCTTCAATTACCTTACCATTTGCATCAATCACAAACGGCGTTGAGTCAGGATTGGTACTGTCCTCAACCAACAAAGCATTACCAGTACCAAGTTGCGTAACACGCAAAGCGGCATTAGTGTTGTCAGTAACGCTAATGACAGGACTTGCATTAAATGTTGTTGTTGAATTTATTGTTACGGTATCTGAAGAAGCATCACCAAGCGTAGTGTTTCCAGAAACATTTAGCGTAGTTACATTTGCTGTAGTAACAGTTGCAGTGTTAATGGTTACGTTACCAGTGCTAATAGTGACATTAGATAAAGTTAATCCATTTAATGTTGTAGCAGTGCTACCAAGACTTACAGAGGTGTTACCAAGGGTGACACTGCTATTAGCAAGATAGCCATTAGGGAAAGCAACAGACACACTGTTGATAGCCACGTTAGCCAAACTCATGTTGTTCATGAGAGTAATCGTGTCACCAAGCACAACAGATGTATTACCTATAGTAATACCTGTTGCAAAGTTAGTGTCAAGTTGCGACAGGGGTAGGGAACCTGTTGCGTTCTGGAAGGTATACGGAACTGCCATTTAGAACCTCACTCTCAATTCGTGTTCAAACTCAATCGTGTTAATAATGAATGCTGGATTGTTGGAAGTAATGGTCAAACCCAAATACTTTCCATACTGTTGAGCATCTGATTTATACAGGTTGTATCCTTTAGAAGCAACCCACGGTATAACCGTTGAAAAATTGTTTACCCAAGGTATAGGAATACTTACGTTATTCACCCAGTCAATACCCGTGTTTGTCAATGAATATACAGGGCTACTACTTGTCTCACTATCAACAGTCACGTCAAAAGTGGCAGGTGTTGTCAACGTGGCTTCCACACCAAACTTCAATGCTTGCTTAGTGCGGATAGGGTCTTTCATGGGAGAAAGAGAAGATTGAATAGTGCTACTAATATTGGCACTAGCATCACCATACAAACGAACTAAATCTGTACCAGATGTTCCATACATGTTAATAAGTCCACCCAGAGGAGCAGACGTTATGTACGTTAGTGCGCCTTGGCTTGTGATAAACCACTTCTTCTCAAAAAAGATAGCTTGCACATAGCGTGAACCTGTCGTAATAGGAAAACTACTATTAAGGTAAAAGTTAAATGCTGCACACAAAATGTTGTTGAGCAATACCTGACCTGCCGTGACAGTCCTAGTGAAATCTATGTAAGGGAAAACCCCATCCATAGGGTCACTAATCTTGCTAGTGGTTGAGCCTACAAGGGCGTACATACCATAGTCGTTCATAAACAAAACAGAACGGAAGTATGGGAACACGGCGTAAGGACGCTTGCTACCAACAGAGGCACTTACGTTTGTGTTTGTAAATAATGTTTGACCAGTAGTAGAAACCCTTAAATCAGAGAAGACGTTGATAGAGTCATCTCCAAATATGTATAGGAAGTTGTTAGCAGACAGTGTTGACTGAATGTTGCCGTGCAAAGTTGAGTCTGTAAGGGTAAAACTACCAGCAGAAACGCTAGTGAAGTCAGAATAGGAACCTGCTGCGGAATAAGTAACTGTGCGACCTGCTGCCACCCACACACGTCCTGAGAACGTGGCTACGTCAACAATCTGGTCTGTCTGAACATATCCTGTAGCAGTAGCATTAGAGCCTCCGCCACCTGTGATGGTAACAATCACGTTAGAAGAGTTGGTATAACCTGCTCCAGAATTGGTCATAACTATTTGATTGACCTGACCGCCTGACAAAACTGCTGCACCTGCTGCCTGTGTTGTCCAGCCTGAGCTGTCACCTATCGTCACTACCGTGTTGGCGGCATTTGTATAGCCTGACCCCCCGTTAGTTACTTGCACGTAGACAGTGCCCGTGGCAAACGTAACCAGAGAAGCTACCGCCGTAGCATTGCTACCACTACCACCTGTGATAGTCACAGTAGGAGAAGAGGTGTAGCCTGTTCCAGCGTTAGTCAGAACAATAGAAGTAACTGTGTTGGCGGTCGTGTAGGCTTGAGCCGTAGCCTGTACACCGTTTGTTTGGTTAGGAGCAGAAATAACTACCGCAGGGGTAGAGGTATACCCTGTACCTGCATTGGTAATGCCAATAACTCCAACACCGCCTATAGAAATAAGGTTTGTGCCATTCCAAGTAAACAAACCCTTGCTAGGGTCACCAATCATGACCCGTTCATTTTTGTACTGGGCTATGGACACACCAGAATTAGAGAACGTGCCAGATACGGCTACGTTTCCTTTGGCAAGGCTTGTCAAACTAAAATATTCGGCTCTACCATCTGCCTCGAAAGCAAGGACGTAATCGGAAATGTTAATGTTGGCAGACGTTAGGTAAGTAACGGTATTGCCCCAAGCAACAGCAGTATTGCCAGAATCTCTTACTGTTGAGGGAGCAGGAACAATTTTGATGTTGGCAAAACCAATAGGCATTGCGTTCTCTATCCACGAGAACTCTTCTTCATCAATCGCTGTTCTGTTGGCTTTTGTGTTTAAGCCTTTGAAGTTCTTGATAACAGCATAGGACTTTTTTTGTTCTGCTGCTGCCATGATTAGTACGGGCTTGAGTAAGGGTCAGGGATTCTGCGTGTGAACACAGAATTGAGTACAGCAGATACTTGTTTATCGTACTGCTGTTTAAATATTTCAGACTCGCCGTAGCTTTGCTCTTTAAACTTGGCTTTGTAAGCCGCATAGTAAGCAACAGGCGATGTGTACGGGTCATTTATAGGGTCGACAGCATTAGGCGTGTTTAATGACAAAGCTGTAGGCAATATGACTGTATCTAGGTCAACAGCATACGATTGGTCAGGAACTGGGCCTATGTATATCTGGGACTGTCCGTAAATAGAAAAGCACACAGGCCTTCCCACATAGTTTTGCCAATAACGCAACTGAGCGTTAAAGTTTGTCCAAGGCAAATAGCGCAGAGGAATACGGCTGTTTCCCCAATACAAGTTTACGTTAACTATATCTAGCGTTTGTAATCCGCTAGGTAGGGCAGCATAGTTGATGACCTCGCAAGGAGAGTCATACTGCAACTGAATAGCATTAACGTAAAACGGCGTGCTAGGAGGAAATGCTTGATTACCTGTTGGATAAGGAGGGACGGTACTACCAAGAGTTCCGCCAACAAGCACCTCGTAGACAAATATCCCAGAAAAGACGTACTGACCAGCAGTGACAACAGTTCCATCCGCCCAAGCAATAGCTACAGTTCCGTCAGCAGCGACAGGAGTGTAGGTAGATTGAATTGTGCGTAGGCAACCAGTATCTCTAACGACTCGTTCACGGGCACTATTTATATAGTCCGTTAACTCCGCAGTCGACCAAAAGACTGAGTTTGCATCATGCAAGAGTCTTTGGACTTCCGTAATGTAGGAAGAGAGGGTTGCCATTTAATTTCCATATCAGGCTGCCCTAGCATGGGAGGATTTTCCCCCAGCACGCTTTTCAACATGCAGGGGTACTACGCCTACCGCCGAGGGTAACGAGCGGTTCTGTTGAGGAGCAACATGAGAAATTTCAAACTTCTCAAGCAACTCCAGTCCTTGTTCTAAATCCGTATGAAGCCGTATCCAACCCAAACGAGAGAGATACGGTTCCTTGTTGTCATCTCCGAAACCAAAGATGTGACGAGCAGCAATTACAGATATTTCCTTTGTCTCATTGACAGGGAATTCGTATTTTTGATACGAGAAATCTGTGACTAACTTCTTGTCACTACGATTGGTTACGTAGACTACTTCACTCATAGCGTTACAACGTCACCATATACCGAGATTTCAACCGAGTTGTTAGCTGCGGCTGCTGTTCCAACATACACATACAACGAGTTGCTATAAACTGTAGACGCTGCTGCTGTAGACAGTGGCAGGTCTTGGAATTTAGCGCTCGTTGTTACGGTAGACAAAACGGCGGCGTTGGTCACTGCATTTGACGTGTTTCCATCTGAACTTGTCAGAATGGTCACGTTTGCAAGAGCAACGCTACCGCTTGCGTTGGCAACGGTAATACGGCGAACAATGAAGCTAGTGTTGTTGTTCTGAGCCAATGTAGCAACTGCATTGCCTGTTGCGCCTAAATAAATAGGCGTAGTTACAGAAGCAACAGCAAAGTTACCAAATTGGTCAGGATAAAACGACCCTACATGATTCGCATTCATACCGTCTCCAATTACGTGTTGTAAGTGCCAGAGACGTTCTGTCCACCGTTCACGGTCACCAATGTCACTGTTGCAGATGTTGAAACAATAGCATTAGCACGCACGTTCACGCCGTCAGAAATCAATACGCCACCAGCATTGTTTGCCAAGCAGACAGACCATGTAGATGGTGTGGTGCAAGACGTGTTGGTGTTGTAGGCAGATACAGCCTCGATAGTTACGTTGGCTGTTGGAAACAACAGGTATGTACCAGCAGGAACTACTGTGCTACCGCTTGCAGCGACTGCGACAGTTTGAAGTTGCCAGTATGCACCGGGTGTGTTTGTGCTGGCATTAGCCAGAATGATTTTGTTTAAACCTAATGACATGTTTTACTCCTTACAGCGATAAGTAGTTGTAACCCGTCACTTGGGTCATGGACTTAGGCTTGACGTTGATGAGTTCAGCAATCATCAAGACAGCACCCACGTAACCAATTTGCCAGTTAGGAAGTGTGGACTCGAATCCTGTAAACACAAACGAACCTTGCTCGTGGATATACAACGAGAGATAGTTAGTGTTGAGGAAGTACACAGTACCTTCTGGGCAATATGGGTCTGGATAGATTGGTACGCCAGCAACCATCAAGGCACGGAATGCTGCTTGAGGGCCGTTAGTGTCAGAATCAAATCCTGAGCCGGGGGTGATGACATATTGTTCTTGACCTACGAAGTCTTGAGCCAACAATGTCCAAGTACCAAATCCGCAAACACCAAATGAAGGCATTTCAGCACCGTTCTTCACAGTACCAGAAATGTATTGCAGGATGTTTTGACGAGTTGGGTTTACAGAACCAGCAGCGTACTGCTTAGACTGCCACCAAGTGTAAGTAGAGCGGTTGATGTTGCCGTATGTGCCAGAAGAGGACACAGCAGCAGGTAAACCGATAAACTGTTGGGTGTTAGTCGTGTTGTTGTACAAGGCAGTTGCCATTGCGTCCATCATCACGTTGGTTGCATCGTTCATACGAGCTTCAATCAACGGGATAATCGCTGCATCTTGTTGAACTGCGCCTTCCATGCCCAAGAATGGGACTGGAGAAATCATCAATTTCAAGTCAAATTCAGCGTTGTAAGCGCCTTGTTGTACTGACGGCTGGGCAAAAGAGCCAGAGTAGTCAGACCACTGAGCGTTCACGAACTGTGCACCCTGTACAGGTACGGTTACAGAAGAAACACCGCCGGAGGCTTGCTGACTGTTGGCAATCAGGGCCGCCATGAGGGGTGTCGAGTTGTAAAGCTGGACAACCAGCTTGGGGATGAAGGCTCTACGAGTTACATAGGTCAATTCATTGAACTGACTCGACCCTGTTGCTGGTAGGATGCCGCCGCCAATAGCCATAAGGCCTCCTTAGTTTAAAAAAATACCCTCTTACAGCCCAATGGGTCTTTGCGGTTTACGCAAGTCATTGAGTGCATTCATCGCTTCATTGCGAGCGGCTGCTGCCGGATTCTTCCAATACTTGTTCAGGTCAAATTGCTTGACGGCTGAGGGGTTGTACCCAGAAGAAGTCGGAACTGCCGCTTGCTTCATCCACTGATGATACTGTGCTGCTGTCTCATGGTTTGTGATACCTTGCTCCAGCATAATTTTTTCCACGTCACCAACTTCAGACTCAGAAGAGATTAAACCCTTCTTCATCAAAGAAGTACGGCGCTTATTGAGTTCTTCAATAGCGTCCCGCTCACGCAACTTTGCTTCCAAGGCTTGCACACGCTCTTCCGACTTGTTGACGGCTCTTTGTGTGTAGTCTTCTATTTCTAGTTCGGGGATTGGCAGGTCAGGTTTGACCTTCTTTGTCATCCGCAGGAAGTCTTTGCGAGTTGCAGGGTTCTCTGCAAGTTGCTGTGCAAGCGCAGCTAACTCGTCTCGTGCTTCTAGTGAAATGTTTTCTAGTGACATGTGTTTACCCTCTTTATACGATTAGATTACTTTTTTGCCGTCACCGGGCTTTTGAACAGCCATGCCAGTCTTGCCAACTTTGGCTGCGCTGTTGAGGCCGCCTAATTGAGAAAAACGTGGGGTGTTGGTGACTACGCCATTTTGCTGATTGTTGTCAGTAGGACGGCGGGGGGAAGAGTTGCCACGGGGCTTAAATAAATCCATTTTGGACTCCTTACATTGGTGGTGGTGTTGGTGCGCCACCCATAGATGGCATACCGGGGATTGGCGCTTGTGACATCGCTTTACCTTCTGGCGAAGCGCCACCAGCTTGAGGTAAGGTCTGCAACATCTGAAGAATCTCAGACTGCTGAAGTTCGTTTGTTTTGTTCTTGCGTGCGCCAAGGATGCCTGTCAATGTGCGGATAGCACCCAAAGCCTTTTGTCCTTCTGGAGTCTCTGAGCCAAGAGCGGGGAGAGACTGCTCCAATAAATCCATTGCCATGCCTAAGTTAATCATGGCTGCCTCTTTGCTACCCATCTTTGGTTCTGGGGTAGACATGGGCGAGGACATTGGGGGAGTAGAAGCGTCTGAGACTGCTTCTTGAGGAGCGTTCATTTCTGTGGGCATACTGAGGCCAGAAGGGGAGCCACCACCTGCACTGCGGGGGCCTTTCATTAACTCCATCAATTTGTCCTGCGGAACACTCATATTTACTCCTTGTGCGAGTTTGTAACCACTTACAAACTTCTTGTCAATAGGTGGGGAGTATTTTATGTCGACTCCCCAAAGACAAATCCTTACGGATTACTTGCGGCTTTTACGGCCTTTACGAGCTTTACGCATAGTCTTCTCCATAGTTGAAGGCGGCGAACTATTTTTTGTAGGGAAGTAAGCCACACCCTTTATCACTCTTACGAGTAATTCTTACCGTCTGGTCTTACGACCACGTTTTGCAGTTCTGTACATATCATTTCCTTAGTTCATGAACGGCGGGAGTAATCACGTTGATTCCTGCCGGAGTAGTTTTTAACGCCTTGATTGCGGTATGTCAAGCCCGGCGCAGATTCTGTTCTCTTGAGTGAGTCAGTGCTCACTCTTGGTTGGTCAGCCTTTGGTGCTGTTTGTCCTTGTGTAGCCATCATCCCACCTGTTTTAAGTCTGGTTTACCCTCTGCTTTAGGAGGCGGCTTTTGCGCTTGTTGTTGCGCTTGTGCTGCCTCCTGCTTTGCTTCCATCTTCTTGAGACGGTCTTTCAATAATTGTTTCATTGGAGGTTCAAGCAAGTCAAGCAGTGACTCTTTGTCAATAACTTGTGACTTGAACAAGTTAAAAGCAAGTTGTCGCATGTCTTCCATGAAGATTGGAGAATTGGAGTGAGCGTCCACTTTCACCACAAAATCTTTGGTGAACTGTTCAGCAATGAACGGTCTACCTTCCATATCTTTGAAGTGCGTGTTGTCGTACACCTGCATACACTTGAGATACAGGGTAGCCAACTTCTCTAGGCTGTCTTCAATGATGAGGGCACGTTTCTTAGCACGGCTAGAACCTAGTCGGGCAAGTTGTGAGGCGTGACCAGAAGAGCGCACACCTGCTTCACCCTTGCCTTGCAAGACGTTACCAATGCCTGAGACTTCCTCAAACATGGCATCTATCTTGTCAATCTCTCTGAAGAGGTCAGGCGGTATTTGCGGAGCCATACGCTCTACTTTGGCATTAGGCATATCACTAGCGAGTAAGCCACCAGCACGGTTGAGTGCAAAGTTCTTCTCGTCAATCATGCCTGTAAAGCCTATCAAGGCAGTAGGAGGCGAGACTTGTTTTGACAACAGGTCTAGTATTTCTGTCATGCGCTTGTTGCGGAGTTCTTGTAGGAACACCATACGTTGAACTTCACTGCTACCCCAGTAGTAGTCGTAGAGCGGGTTAGGACAGACTTGCACAAATGGCAACTCGCCTTTCAAGAACACTTGTTCTCCGGGGCGGTCATAGATGATGATGTCGGGGTCAGCCTTGGTGACTACTTGGTAGTCTTTGGTGTCATCGTTCCACACCCACAGCTCTGTCATCTCTACTGTGTCTTCTGCAACGGTAGCCTTGTACTTGTTCATGCCAGCCAAGTCGAGATTGACGTTACCGTACATGGTTGGGTTGACCTGCGACATCAAGATGCGCTCTATGCCGTTTGCTACGGGGGTGCGTTCATGCTGTGTAGAGTTAACTCGCTCAACAATTTGCTCACGCTTGGGGTGAGAGTAGAGGCGGTCATATAACTCAGACTTAGTGATGTAGTAGGTCTGAACAATAGCTTCTTGTCTGTCTGTGTAAGGAGTGTCCTCACGCAACACGCCTATACAAGAAGGCTCCACCATGTAGGGGTGAATGCCATTCTTCATGACAAGTTTGACAAAGGTTGAGTTGTACGCAAGTGCCCACGTTACGGCGGTAGAGAACACTTGGTCACCGTTGCTGTTGAGCCACTCGTCATTGAGGGCACGAGTTAGCGATGGAACTTTTGTCTGCTCGCTATCTGGGACAGCAGCTCCTGTGTTGATAGAGAACCTTGTTGTCTCTGCTGAGTAGAGGAACGAGGTGAGCTGGTCAATGTGCGGATAGATTTTGTTGAAGAGGGCGGGGGTGTCGGACGGCCCGTTACCAAACAAATACCAACTACGCAGAGATGAGTAATCGTCTTTACGCTCGTCACGAGAGACTAGACACTTTTGAATAAGGTCAAGATAGAAGAGTTCCCTGTCTAGCGCATTGGTAGGTATTCTCATGATTTCTTCACAGTCAAGTTTTCGTGGTCAGCCAGATAGCTTGCTGGCGCTGGGCCAGTTAAGTTACCCGCAGAGCGAGGGTTAATTCCCACCGATTCTCCGTTAACAGATTTAAATTGTCCACCCATAACGGATTTCATGTTGATATTACCTCCACTGCCCCAGATTACGGAGTCACCGGGACGCTGTTCTTTTGCTTGCATCTTGTTGTTGTGCTCCATAGCGGCTGTAGCCTCTGCAAACTGCTTGTCATTGAGTTTGTTATTGCGCTTCATGTAGCCTTCTTGGTACTCACCCTCTCTGGTAGTCTTAATATCGGTCATACCAAAGTCAAGCGCCAAGTTTTTAACGGTTCTCTCCGTTCTTTTGGTCTTTTCGGACTTTATGCCTACTGGTTTAAGGAAAACAACGGAAATATCCCCTGTACAGGGCTTGCAAGGGCATTTTTCCTCCCTTGACTCAAATATTCCGTGTTGTGTACAAAAATAGTCCTTAAGAACTGCCATATTACCCCCTGAGTGCTTCGTTTAGGTCTGATTCGCTGTAATCGTGTCGGTTGACCATGCCAACACGCAGTTTGATGCCGTCTGACGTTACTTTTAACCCCAAACCATGAATAATTGGGGCTTGTGGTTGCTTTCTGTAGTCCACATAGCGGGTGTTGTCGATACGTTTCATTATCTTGACCGCCCCTGCTTTCCACTGCATATAGGCTTTGTTGACCCTACGTTGGATGTGTTCCGTGAGTGGATGGGCTTCATACTCAAAAACATCCCGAAAATGGGCAGTTGAAACCCCTGCAAGCTCACAAAAGAGGTTAATAGAGATACCTCTGTTCTTGTCAGCAATAAAGCGTTTCATCTGGCGCTTGAGTTCAGCCTTCGGTAATGCTCGCATTTTTCTCCACCGTAAAGCAAAGATACTTCTCAGGGATTTTCTTTCCCTCTTGCATTAACTCAAACTCAAAATAAGATGAGTCTTTAATGGTAAACCCTGACTTTGAGAGTAATGCCGCCCACATTCTGTCTCCAAGAACAGAATAATGATTAGGGTTGAACTCAAAACCCCGCAAGCATTCTGGTGCTGGGACTTCTATGTACATTTTTGAGCCTGTGCGTAGCACCCTGTTGAACTCGTAGAGGGTAAACAGGGGGTATGGAGAGTGCTCTAGAGCTTGTCTGCACCAGATGAAGTCAATGCTATTGTTGGCAATAGGTATGAGGTCAGACATATCTGCCTGTATGGTGGCGTGCTTCTTGGCGTTACAAGCGTCCACATCCTCTTTGTTGTAGGTCACACCAATGATGTTGGTGTAGCCAAGTTCTTTTACGCAGTCCATGAACGTGCCCTGCCCACAACCTACATCAAGTATGTAAGCACTAACTTCTAGTTCTTGCTTCTTGAAAAAGGTGTCTACCATTTTGGGGATTAACTGAGTGTGAAAGTTCCCAACTTCCGGCTCAGAATAAACGGTAGTGAGTGCTAACTTAGTGTAGCGATTGAATTTACCCTGCTCCATACATTCCTATTCGTTTTAGGTAGTCACTTACATTTCTTCCCACCGCCACCTGTTCTGGTGTGAAGTCTTCTTGTTTCTGTGATATTTCTCTTGTAATCTTTGCCATGATGAGTCGGGGCTGGACTTGCTCTGCCCAAGCAACGGTAGCCAGCGCACAGGCGATTACTCTATCGTCTTTGGCTCTTCCGGGTGCGCCTATGAAGCCGTCCTCACGCACGATGGTCTTCATCTCTTCTAGGGTATCCATACTTCGTATGGTCATCATCTGTCTCTCAAAAAAGTCTTTCATGTATTGCAACATGCGCTCTTTACTATTGCTTGTGGTTAGGTAACCAATGCTGTTAGAGAGTCCACCAAGGGTGTCGTTTCTTCTCCAGATGTAGTTGGTCATTGACCCCAACACATCTAGCAGACCTCTGCCTAGTGCTCCACCAGTGGCTACGGCTTGTCGTTTGAGGTTACGTATCTCGTTGATGACAGATTGACCGGGGCCGTTGACCTCAAGGTTCAAGGTACTGTTCTTGTAAGCGCCAGCAAGGTGGGCGATGACCCAAGCAAACTGGTAGGTGTTCATTTCGCTTGTGGCGAACTCGGCAACTTGGTCAAGACCGTCAGCATAGCAGCGAAAGACTTGGATGCAGAATCTGTCAGCCCAGTCTGAGCTTCCGTAAGCAGGGTCAGCACCGATGACGTAATACGCTGTGTCGATTGGCTCTTCCCATATCTTGAGTGTGCCAAGGCGCTCTGTTGACGGGATAACTTCTGTGTCTTGGAAGAGTTGTCCAAAGATGTAGCGGAAATGGTCTGGTTGTTCTTTCTTGGCTTGTTTGGCAGCATCTGTACACCTACTGTTAGAGAAGAAACTTGTACCTGTCATGACAAAGGCGTAGTCTTCAGTAGGCGGGAACTCCTGATACATCAGGCTCTCATCCTTTATACCCTCTGCCATCTTCCAGCGCCACCAAGCCATTTGACGGGAGTTAATCTCAAACCCGTACAACTTCTTGATGTCTTTGTGCCATTCCTTCTCTTCCCCTGTGAGCTTGCCATCCCAGTACACCTTGTAGATGTTGGAGTCAGCGGGGACAGAATAGTATTCGTTACGCCACCAGCCACAGAAAATAGCCCTCTGTGTACGTGCTGCTTTGGCGGTCTTGTACATGTCGTGGAACATGTTGAAGCCTTGGGCAGTGCTCTCGAACATGTAGAGGCGCTCTTCGTTCTTTTCTGCAAGAGAGGCTATCAGGGAGGCTAATCCTTCTTCGTTACCCCACGAGGCTGTTTCCGTGCCATGCAGATAAGTGATAGCTTTACCTTGCCCCAGACGAGACTTATTGCCAGCGATTTGATAGAACAGTCGACTTCTGTTTTTGAGAACCATCTGGTTCCTGTTATGGGCAACCAGCGGAATCTTGTACTCTCTGGGTAGGCCGTCCATGTACATCGCAAGAGTTGACCGGAACATATCCCTGTTCTCTTCTGTATCTGCAACCAGTGTTCCCTGCCAGCCGGGGTGAGTAAATTGCCAGTAGAGGTCGAGAGCAAGGGAAATAGTTGTGATGCCAAGCTGCCTACCTTTGAGGATAACAAAGAAGTGGACATCCTCATCTAATCCTTTCTGTATTTCTTCCATGACATACGTCTGCGTGCCCAAGAGCTTACCCATCTTTTTCAAGCCCTCTTCCTTTGTCTCAATCTTGAGTTCGGAACAGAACTTGTAAAACTTCTTCAGGTCAAAATTCATTTCATCTTTTCTAGTTGCCAGTCAGCAATAGTGCGACACACCTGCTTGCTCTTTGCACATGCTATCAATTCCTTGTAAAACAAGGCGCTGTACTTCTCTTCCCACTCCGCAGCTAACTTCCTCTTACTAGCCTTGCTAATGCAAGATAACGCCCTGTTCATTTCCCGCTTCAACCTCTGGCGTGAGTTGTAAAGCTCTTGTTGTATATCCTTGCCTGTATCCATATTCATACGCCTCTTGTACAACCTCCCTTGTCTGGCAAAGACGAGTAGCCAGCGTCACCACTAGGTAGCGCAACTCATCCTCCTCCATCCACAAGAGTTCTGTCACTTTAAGCCACCCTCCACACCCTTATCAAACCATCCTCAGTCTTGGCAGTAAACCGCCAACCTAGACGCTTACTAGCCCTGTAGTTGGCATTCAACACCTTCTGCCTAGCAGACACAGGCACAGTAAAACTATCCCCCACATCCATCTCCTCATAAGGATAGGCATACACAACCCTCGGCGTAGGCATCGCTAAACCTCTCTCTAACCCAATACTCTGTATATCCATATCTACCTCTCTACCAATAACTACATAATAACAACAAAAAAAGACCTGTGCAAGTAAGTGCTCACACAGGTCTTAAGCCCTAGAAAGGACAACTGACAAAACCACAGTCTACCAAAAGTCTAAATTTTTTATGGGGGGAGGGATGTTGGGGGCACGCCCTACAGCCTATTCAAACCCACTTCACTGCGCCTTCAGTCATGCGTCTTGCGTGTGATGACGACAGACCAGTCCCTGACCATGTTTAAACGTGCGGGAGGGAGGTTTAAACAGTCTTAACGGTGAGCGGTGGGGGGAGTATACCCAGCAGTTCCTCTAACCCTTTAGAGTCCCTTTATACGTACTATATACACACCTAAATTATCTATGATATAGTATGTTTAGACTTAATACTGTTAAGACCTATTGTGTTAGACGTGTGTCTTAACTTTAGCGTTAACATTAGAATATGTAATGCTTTATTGTACTTAGGGTTATTCCTACCATATATAAATCAACGAGTTACAGCATCTGGCACGATTCTATTATGCTATATATATGAGAGGGTTAGAATATTAGTTGATTATTAGTGTTATAATTCTCTCATTCATTCATTACTTTGAAAGGCAGTGCCAAATGACAGACTCTAAACAATCTTTATATGATGACGTTACAAACAGCATTATTGAACAGCTAGAAAAGGGTGCTGTTCCTTGGATAAAGCCATGGACAGCAGACAGCAGTGCGGATAAAAACATCCTGACACAAAAGCCCTATCAAGGCATTAACCGTTTAATCTTAGGTATGACAGGCATGGTGAGAGGGTTTGACGTGCCAGTGTGGGCATCATTCAAACAATGGCAGTCCTTAGGGGCTAACGTGCGAAAAGGCGAAAAGGGCACAAAGATTGTCTTTTATTCGCCTGTCAGTAAAGAAAACAAACAAACAGGTGAAACAGAATCGTATGCTGTTTTAAAGTCTTATGTTGTTTTTAATGCCTCTCAGGTAGAGGGCATCACGATAACCGTTGAAAAACCAGCAGATAAACCGTTTACAGCTAACCAGTTAGCAGAGGAACGCATTATTAAAACAGGTGCGGCACTGTCTCACGGTAGTGATGCCGCTTTTTACATGCCCTCTCAGGACAGAATCCAAATGCCGCATAAATCGGCGTTTAACAGTGAGGAAAACTACTATGCAACAGCATTTCACGAATTAACGCATTGGACAGGCCACAAAGATAGATTAGACCGTAACCTCGATAAGGGCAGATTTGGTAATCCGGCGTATGCTTTCGAGGAACTTGTTGCAGAAATGGGTGCGGCGTTCCTCTGTCAGGATTACGGTATCCAAGGCGAGTTAAGGCACGCCGGATATATACAAAGCTGGTTAAAAGCATTGCGTGACGATAGCAAGGCAGTATTTAAAGCGGCGGCGTATGCACAAAAAGCGGCAGACTATATAAACATGCTTGACGCAACAGCAGAGGCGAAAGCGGCATAAATATCACCCTGTTGCATCTTAGAAATAGGGTGCAATGTGGTGCTATTTCGCACTACTTTGAAAGCATAGTATGCAAAATTTAAACTGTTTAGGGTATCTGGCCGCACTGGTTTTAATGTGTTTGTCTGTCATTGGGTTAGTCAGTGGTGCTGTTAGCGTTTTCTCGTTTATAGCCCTGATTATTTATGGCACTGTCTCAGGGTGCTATTTTGTTTACCGTGATTACATGGGGGAATAAAACATGCACGAATTACAGGCTAAATATCGGCTATTCCTACATGCACGCATGTTCGCATCTGCACAGGTAATCTATCTACAAATTGAAAGGGCTAAACAATGAAACCAGCAGAACGTGAAGCGTTTATCGACGCATATTGTCAGCATGGGGATGCACCTGTTTCCCATGTTCGGCAGTTTTTAGAACTGTTTGAATCTAATCAAGACGTACCCTATGACGAATACTATACAGGCATTGCAGATGCCCTTAGTATGTGGCATTTGGCTATAAATTTTCAGCTTAAACAACTATCGGAGACTTGACTATGGCACAAGGCGGAAAAGTAGAACAACGCATGACAAACCCATCCCGTGAACCCCACCACGTGTTTGACAATAGTGAAATTCCCCCACGCATGTGCGCTGCGGATATGGCTATTCTGTTCGTCAGTGGTATGGGTGCAGGGTTTTTGATAGCCCTGCTAACCCTTGGGGAATTTGTAGGGGGTTGACAAACCCCAAGTGGTTTTGCTAGAGTTCGTCCCACTGTAGTCACGCACAGTAAGCAAGGCCATTTAAGCGATTACCCCTCCCCGTCTCTACGGGGGCGTGATAGGGGTAGTCACTTAAGTGGCTTTTTTATTGTGCGTTTAGGCTTAGTCGGGGGCATCACCCACCCCTTCATGCGGTTCTGATGACCAAGTGAGATAAACGTGGCGAACTGACCATTGTCATCCCTAAGTGAGCATCTTTCGGGTGAGAGCAAAGTCGGAGGTAATCAAGGAGGTCTGACCCCTTTTACCTAGCCTAGATAAACGAGAGTCAGTTATGCAGGTTGTTGATAACATTGTGCATAAGTTATCCACAGGTAGGTCTGTGGGTGACCTGCGTATGTCTAAATTAAAAAAAGAGTTAGGGAATTCGGATACGGGTTCCCGTCTCACCACAGAGGTAGGTATGACCCCAGACGAGGCACGTAAGTTACTAGACCAAGTGAAAGATGGTAAGAATGTTCCCGTCTACTTAATCACGATAGCACTTATCTTTACAGGAGATATAAATGGACTTGATGACCCCAGAAGAGAATGAAGCGTTTAACGACCTAGAACGACAGTCCAAGGTTAAACAAGAGATAGTAAAAGACTCACTCTGGCGCAAACGCCAGAGACTAGATGAAATAGACCTCCTGACAAACATAGTAAGAGACATGGCTAAACGCATAACTGAACTAGAAAAGAATATGCAGTTAGACACTTTGCCCACACCCTCGCCCACAAAAAGGGTAGAGGAAGATGACGATACCCAAGGCTATGTCAACACATGAACTACGTATTCCTAGCCCTTCTACCCATGCTTGCTGGACTCATAGTGTGGGTGTTAGATGAATTGTTAGAAACTATCAAAAGGAGAAACGATATAGATAAATATTGACACCGCATAATCATGTAACTGTATAATCCAATCTCAACTTTAAAAGGATGTTTCCTATGAAACTTTGTAAGACGTGTATCCATTTCCTTCTAGCAGAAGGAATCTCGAACCTTGAACTCGGACACTGCGGGTATCAACGGCCTATCTCCCCCGTCACAGGGGAACCACTCCAAATATCAGACCTACCCTACTGCGCCAGCATGAGACGTGCTAACGGCATGTGTGGCGTGATGGGTGACAACCACAGAGAGGCACAACTCCATGACTAATATCCCAGCATTTCCAAATATGAACGCAGCTATACAGTTCCAAGGCATGACCTTGCGTGATTACTTTGCGGCTAAGGCTATGCAAGCGCTGATTGACAACGATGGTTTATTTTCAGAAATACCAACACAGGCCTACGAAATAGCAGACGCAATGATGAAAGCGAGGGAAGCAGAATGAGTGACTTCACACCCGAAACCCGTAACTCCGCTATCTGGTCTGGTGACTCCCGCAAGGTAGCCCAAGGAAAAGCCAACGAAGTCATCCTCACCAAGCTGGGCATGATGGACATTCCTGACCTCTCTAACGTAGAGGCTGTGCAGATGGGTCATGTGATGGAACCCGTCATTGGCAGACTAGCACAAGCCAAGTTAAAGGTAGAACTCACCAAGATAGAGGAATCCCTCACCCACCCTAAAGAGGCGTGGCTACGCTCACATTTTGATTTTGCAGGTAAAGAAGATGGTAAAACAATACTGGTTGAGTGTAAAAACTACAACGCTGCTACCCGTAATAAGTTTGACGCTGAGGCTGGAATCATTCCTGCTGCTGATATGGCTCAGTTGGTACATGAGGCGACAGTATTCGGTGTGGACAAAGTGTATCTGGCTGTGCTATTTGGTGGTCAGGAGTTCTTCCTCTGCCCTTTTCACATTACTGAGCAACAAAAAACGGATTTAATCGTCCAGATGGCGGAAGTGTGGGCACGAGTTCTCTCTAAAAACCCCCTTCCACCTGAGTCATCTGACCAAGTAAGGCTCATGTACCCCGTAGATAACGGAGAGTCTAGAACAGCCTCACAAAGCGTTGAAGAGGCTTGTCGCTACCTAGCTGTCATCAACAAGGAAATAAAGGCTCTAGAAGAGCGTAAGGAGCAATTCCAGACCCTTATACAAGGCTACATGTCTGACAAGGCTACGTTGACCACCATAGAGGGCACAGTGCTGGCTACGTGGAAGAACGCCAAACCTAGCAAGAAGTTTGATAGCAAACTCTTCCAGTCCTCCATGCCTGACATCTACGGGCAGTTTGAAGTGCTGGTTCCCGGCTCCCGCCGTTTCCTAGTGAAAGGTTAAATATGTTTTTCAATAACAATCGTATCAAACTCCTAGAAGAGTCAATCACGTATCTTGACAAACTTATAGATGACCTAAGAGAGCGTGTCTATCTTTTAGAGAACGCACCTTACGGAGTCAAGAAGGACGGCACACCTAAAGCCAAGCCCGGCAGAAAGGCTAAATCATGACCACCACAGACTTTGCAATCTACATCATGGCAGCCAGCTCTGTCATTGACACCATCATCACCTTACTGGAGAAGTTCCATGTCTAATATCGTCCCACTCGCTGACATTCAGCAAATGGCAGAAGTCGCAGCATCTAGCAAGATGTTCGGGTTTAAGAACCCACAAGAGGCTATG
>Ga0209087_1000279_pt1 | contig 33949 bp, 38 predicted proteins | sample S_130805_EF_Meta_FD_187321 | JGI IMG/M metagenome (GOLD analysis project Ga0209087, IMG submission 187321) | Freshwater microbial communities from Lake Simoncouche, Canada to study carbon cycling - S_130805_EF_MetaG (SPAdes) (version 2) | ecosystem: Environmental > Aquatic > Freshwater > Lake ... | reverse complement strand
GGTTATCCGGTGCATTAGACAGTCCCGGCTGACGACATACAGACTAATGCACTTCACTTGTATGTAAGGACACATCATGGCAACCACCACGTTCTCCGGCCCAGTCGTATCTAACAACGGCTTTGAAACGGGCACTTCTGCTTCCCCTCTCGCAGTAACTACAGCAGAAAACGTTAATGCTGCATTTGCTACAACTTCAGCCACATCTGGCGATACACGTCTAAGCTATAACAAGCTGACCTTTACCTCTACAGGTTCAGGCGAAACACTTCGTGCTTTCTCTGTTGTTACTGGCGCAGCCGCAGCTACTGCTGGCACGATCAACGGCGCTCATATCTCTACTGAGATTGATGGCACTGGCACTATTTCTGGCGCTGCTAACGCAATTCGCGCTACTTTGGGTGGTACAGCTACAACCCCCGGTGGTACTTTATCTGTGTTGCAGTTGGATACTAACTTTGCATCTGGTACAAGTGTTAGCGCAGCTTCTGCTTTTATCCGTGTAACTGACAGCGGTGCTGGTACAGGTAAATTGACACGTTTGATGAACATTGGTTCTGGTACAGGCGTATTTACTGCCGCAACTTCTTCTAGCACTTTGGCTGGTGGTATTAAGATTCGTATCGGTTCTACCGATTATTTCTTAGTCGTTGCAAGCGCAGTGTCTTGATATGCAGATAACCAAGGAATTCTTGGAGTCTGAGATTAGTGACCTTGAGCAAGAAATACATAAGGCAAGTGCATTTATGTTAAAAGCTCAAGGCACAGTCGAGGCATACAAGATGCTTATAAACAGGCTAGAAGCCCCAGAACCGGAGCAAGAAAATGGCACAGATACTCCTCTCTAACGCCACCGCCACCGGCGCGGGTGAAGCGTGGCATCCTCGTGATACTGCGGCTGTTGCCACGTATACACAACATAGCTTCCAAGCTATTGGTTTAACCACAGCATCAACGGGTGCGGCTACCGTTTTGATTGAAGTTAGTAACGACGGTGTTAACTTTCTTACAATGGGTGCGATTACTTTGACATTGGGGACATCCGCAACTTCTGATGGATTTGCGGCTGCAAACTCTTATGAGTACTATCGCGCTAACGTATCATCTATCTCTGGTACTAACGCAAAAGTTACCGTGTACATGAAAGGCTAACCATGTCAGTTGTAATCAATTCTGTAGTTGCTGGACAGCCTGTTATTTATTGCAATGCAATCACATCTCCTGCGGTAATGACTAATGGTTTAACCATTTTTAACACCGTTGGTGATATTTTGATTTTTGCTCTTTTGTCAGAGTGCTATACAGCCAACAATGCTACGGCGTCTACGTTGCAGTACACCTCAACAAATAACGCAACATCTACTACGGCAAACATATCTGGCGTTTCGGCGGCTTTAACAAGCGCGGCAGCCGGTGTGGTGGTTACGGCTCAACTTGGTGCTGTGACTAATGCTCCAACAGTGTCAACTGCGGCAGGTGTTGGTGTGTTTCCTTGGGGCGCAGTTCGTGTTCCAAGCGGTAGTTCTATTAAACTTGTAGTAGGCGTAGGTTCAACTACAGGTAAATGGTCACATTATCTTCATTGGCAACCACTGCAAGATGGTGCTGTTGTTACTCCGGCATTCTAATCATGGCTAAGTCTCCAGCATGGCAGAGGAAAGAAGGCAAGAACCCCGAGGGCGGCTTGAACGCCAAAGGTCGAGCCTCTGCAAAAGCGCAAGGCATGAATTTGAAACGTCCCCAGCCAGAAGGCGGCTCCCGGCGAGACTCTTTCTGTGCGAGGATGAGTGGCATGAAAAAGAAGCTAACCAGCGCGAAAACGGCAAACGATCCGAACTCACGCATCAATAAGTCTTTGCGGGCTTGGAATTGCTGATATGCCAAGCACAAGCAAGAAACAACACAATTTCATGGCAGCGATTGCAAATTCGCCATCGTTTGCTAAGAAAGTAGGCGTCCCACAGTCCGTGGGCAAAGATTTTACAACTGCCGATAAAGGCAAGAAATTTTCAAAAGGTGGTGATACTATGGCTACAAAAATGATGGGTATGAAAAAAGGCGGCATGAAAAAAATGGCTGCTGGCGGTTCTGTTAAGGCTTCATCCATGGGCAAAGTTGCAACAGCGGCTCCTAGCCGTGATGGTATGGCTGTCAAAGGCAAGACCAAAGGTACGCAAATTAAAATGGCCGGTTCTGGTGTGCCTAATGGCATCGGTTCCCGTGTAATGAAAAAGGGCGGCAAAACTTGCTGATCTAAGGAGCCATCATGGCAAGAGACACAGTTTATTACGATGACCAGTCCAAGGGTGGCGGTGGTAGCGGCAAACTTTTTAAAGCCATGGAAGCATATGGTGGCCCCGCTGCGTTAGCAGGTAGCGGCGCGGCTGGTTATGCCGACTATAGACTTTCAAAACAAAGAGAGCAAGACAAAAACGAAGCGGCCTCTGAAATGAAGCGCGAGTCTCGTGGTGTCCCAAAACCCGCTAACTTTGATGCTATTCAAGAAGCTAAACAAGAAGTCAAAGATGCTGCTGCTCGTAAAAAGATCAGTGACATGGGTTACAAAAAAGGCGGTATGACAGCTTCCAAACGCGGCGACGGTATTGCTGTCAAAGGCAAGACCCGTGGCACTATGATCACTATGAAGGGTGGCGGCTGCGCCTACTAAAATTATGATGCCATCCCGTGGTATGGGCGCAATTCGCCCCTCAAAAATGCCCGGCGCTAAGAAAATGGCGCGGCGGGATGACACTGATTTCACCCAGTACAAAGAGGGTGGCAAGGTAAACGCCGCTGGCAATTACACAAAACCTAGTCTTCGCAAGAAGATTTTGGCGCAAGTAAAAGCCGCAGCAACGCAGGGTACTGGCGCGGGTCAGTGGTCGGCACGTAAAGCACAGCTTGTTGCCAAGAAGTACAAGGCGGCTGGCGGGGGCTACCGAGATTGAAAGCGCCGCAAAAATCCCTAAAGGATTGGGGCAACCAGAAATGGAGAACCAAAAGTGGAAAACCGTCTAGTAAAACAGGTGAAAGATACCTTCCAGAAGCTGCGATCAAAAGTCTCAGCCCTGCTGAGTACGCTGCGACGACCAAAGCCAAGCGGGCAGGAAAAGCCGCCGGAAAACAATTCGTAGCCCAACCCAAGACAATCGCAAAGAAAACAGCAGGGTATAGATAATGGCTAAGACCACCGGAACCACAGCCTTTAACCTCGACATGAACGACCTCATTGAAGAGGCGTTTGAGCGTTGCGGTCAAGAACTTCGTACGGGCTATAACTTCCGCACTGCACGTCGGTCATTAAACTTGCTAACAATTGAGTGGGCAAACCGTGGTTTGAACTTCTGGACTGTAGAACAGGGCCAGATTCCAATGGTGACGGGTCAGGCTATCTACCCCATGCCGGTAGACACAATCAACCTCCTAGACACCGTTGTGCGCCAAAGCAATGGCACATCTAATCAGATTGATATCAACATCAGCAGTATTTCCGAATCGACCTACATGAGTCTGCCAAACAAGTTGGCACAAGGTCGCCCAATTCAATATTGGTTTAACCGCCAGTCTGGCCAAGAAAACCTGTCTACTGTTACTTTAAACGGCACTATATCGTCTACAGCCACCACAATCACAGTGTCAAATGTGGCTAACTTAACGACCGCTGGGTTTATCAAAATTGATAACGAGACGATCAGTTACCCCAACGTAGACCCGGTAAACAATCAGTTGATTAACTGTGCTCGTGGACAGAACGGCACAACCGCTGCGGCGCATACTACTGGTGCAGCTATGACCGTGCAGAACCTACCTGCTATTAACGTGTGGCCTACGCCTAACGCGCCCGGTGACCAGTACATGTTTGTGTACTACCGCATGCGCCGTATTCAGGATGCTGGCTCTGGTGTAACTGTGCAAGATATTCCATTCCGTTTTATTCCTTGCATGGTGGCAGGATTGGCTTATCTGTTGAGCATGAAATTGCCAGAAGTTGATCCAAACCGTGTAATGGCGCTTAAAGCCGACTACGAACAGCAGTGGGAATTGGCTCAGTCAGAAGACCGCGATACCTCTCCATTGAGGTTTGTGCCAAGGAACTTGTTCTATGCCTAATCGGTTTTCTTCCGGTAAGCATGCAATTGCTGAATGCGACCGTTGTGCGCAGAGGTACATGCTCAAGGAATTAAAGACACAGACGGTTAAGACTAAGCCATTTAAGGTCAAAGTTTGCCCAGCATGTTGGGATCCCGATCAGCCACAGTTGCAACTGGGTATGTATCCAGTTAATGATCCGCAAGCTGTGCGTGAGCCGCGCCCTGATGTGAGTTACATAGTATCTGGCCAAAGTGGCCTACAGATTTTGCTAACGGACAGCACCACACAAGATGGGTTTGGTTATCCAGAGCAAGGCAGTCGGGTCTTTGAATGGGGCTGGAGTCCCGTTGGTGGAGCAAGTGGATTTGATACACTTTTAACGCCAAATAGCTTGGTGTTAGCAATAGAACTTGGTACAGTTACGGTTACAGTTACATAAGGAGCTTGAAATGGACAAAGCGGATTTAAAACAGGACAAAAAGATGATGGCTGGAGCCGTGCATAAGCATGAGAAAAAGCTGCATCCCGGTCAGCCTATGACCAAATTGGCCAAGGGTGGCAAGACAAATGCTCAGATGAAAGCTCTGGGTCGTGGTTTGGCCAAAGTGGCTAATCAGAAAAAGTCTTCCTTCACATACAAAAAAGGAGCTTGATATGGCCACTTTTAGCAAAAAAGTAATGGGCAAAGAAGTTGGTGATGCCAGCGTCTATGCTCCGCCCCACAACATGAGTGGTGAAGCAGGCGTGGACATCAAGAACAGTGGCTACCAAGGTGGTAACCGTTTTACTGCTAATGATGTAAATATGTCTGTTGGCAACATCAGCCGTGACCCATACAAAGAACCAAAGACCTCTGGTATTAAAATTCGCGGTACTGGCGCAGCTACTAAAGGCGTGATGGCCCGAGGCCCAATGGCTTGATATGAATTACATTGAACTGTTCAATACCATTCAGTCGTATACGGAAAATAATTTTCCGGACTTTACCGCTTCTAACAGCGATACGGTTACGCCTACTGAACAGATCAATCGGTTCATTGAACAAGCTGAACTACGCATCTATAACACGGTGCAGTTTCCGTCGCTTCGCAAGAACATGACTGGCAACATCACGTCAGGTAACAAGTACCTCAAAGCTCCGGATGACTATCTTGCTACATATTCTTTGGCTGTGATAGATGCGTCTGGTAACTACGAGTACTTGTTAAACAAAGACGTAAATTACATTCGGCAGGCATTTCCCAATCCGACTACAGATACTGGCATACCTAGATACTATGCGTTGTTTGGCCCCTCTGTGCAAAGCGGTGTCATTACAAACGAGTTGACGTTTATTCTTGGCCCAACACCTGACGCGGCATATACAGCAGAACTGCATTTCTACTACTACCCTGTGTCTATTGTGCAAGCAGTGATCTCATCTTTTGGGACACTGACAGGTGGTTCTGGCTACACAAACGGTTTGTATTACAACGTGCAGTTGACTGGCGGTAGTGGCTCTGGCGCTTATGCGGATATCACTGTAAGTGGTGGTGCTGTAGTTGCGGTTGTTATTCGTAACGGCGGTTGTCTATACAAAGTAGGCGATGCGTTGTCAGCGGCAGTGGCTGATATTGGCGGTACAGGGACTGGATTTTCTGTACCAGTAGCCACAGTTGTTAATGTGACGGGCACTTCATGGCTTGGTGATAACTTTGATACGGTGTTGTTGTATGGCTCACTGGTTGAGGCTTATACCTACATGAAGGGTGAAGCAGACATGATCACGCTGTATAACCAGAAATATATGGAAGCCCTTGCACAAGCTAAACGTTTGGGCGATGGTATGGAGCGTCAAGATGCTTATCGTTCTGGTCAATATAGACAGGCGGTGACTTGATGGCTTTTACAGGTAACTACTCCTGCAATACAGTGCGGACTGGCTTGATTAACGGGACGTTAAATTTTTCAACAGACACATTTTATTTGGCGTTGTATACCAACTCTGCCACTTTGAATCAGCTTACTACGGCCTACACATCTAATGGTGAAACTTCCGGCGGCAATTATGCGGCTGGTGGGCTGGTAGTAACGGCGACAGTGAATACTGCGCTTAGTTCAAACAGCAGTACCATTTACGTTAACTTTTCCAGCCCAGCGTGGACTGGTGCAATTACGGCTCGTGGCGCGTTAATTTATAAAGCCGGGGCGAATGGCGCTGTCTGTGTTTTGGACTTTGGAAATAACGTAACATCGACTGGCACTTTCACTGTAACGATGCCTGCTAACACTAGTACGGCTGCACTCATTAGACTTGTATAAGGAGAAAACATGGCACTGGTCACAACCACCAAAGGCGAAATGGACGAATCTTTGCTTGAAAAGCGAGAGGGTTCATTGGATAATGACAACGAATCAACCACATGGGTTGAGTATTGGCTGGATGGTGAACTTGTTCACCGCTCTGCTCATGTCGCCCTAAAGCAATCTGTAACACTAGCTGCTGAAGCGGCATCTTTTACCTAAGGAGCCTAATATGGCAAACACACAAGCAATGACGACTAGTTTTATGGGCGAGTTGATGACCGCAACCCATAACTTTGGTACTGCCCCCGTTCGCGCAACTGGCGCAACTGATGCGTTTAAAGCTGCTCTGTATTTGGCAACGGCTACATACAATGCGTCTACCACTGCCTACGCAACTACAAATGAAGTGACGGGCACTGGCTACTCTGCGGGCGGTGTTGCGGTTACATTTGGAACCCCACCTACGGCCACCAATTCTTCTACTACTGCGGGTGTTGCGTTTGTCACGCCTTCAGCCAGTATTACGTATACCGGTGTAACGTTGACTACGGCTTTTGATGCAGTGTTGATTTATAACTCAACTCAAAGCAATAAAGCGGTAAGCGTCCATACTTTTGGTTCACAGACAATTACTGCCGGTACGTTTACTTTAACAATGCCTGCGAATACAACTTCGACTGCTTTGATTCGTCTGGCTACAACCTAATAGGGCCGGTGGGGTAACTCACCGGAGTAGCCATGTTCGGTATCTCCGCATTTGCCGAAGCGCCGTTCGCCTCGCTTGCGGGGCAGACGGTAGTCGTTGCTCTTACCGGCGTTCAGGCATCTGGCGCGGTAGGATCAGTCACGGCAAATAGTACCGTTGCTACTACAGGAGTTTTGGCTTCGGGTGCGGTAGGTACTGTAATAGGTGTTGAGTCTTTAGCTCTTAGTGGGGTTGAAGCGGCTGGCGCAGTTGGTACGGTTACGATAGCGGATAGAAATATTGCGCTGACTGGTGTTGAAGGTACGGGCAGGATTGGCGACGCTGTTGGAAGCAGTACTGTTGCTTTGACAGGAGTTTCAGCTTCTGGGGCAGTTGGTGATGTTGTATATACCAAAGCCGAAGCGTTAACTGGGGTTGTAGCCGCAGGCGCAGTTGGTGATGTAACGCTTGCAGGAACTGCGGCTCTAACTGGGGTTCAGGCACTAGGCGCAGTAGGTATTGTTACTCAAACGGGTGGCTCTACTGAAACAGGAGTTATAGCTTACGGCTCGGTTGGTAGTGTATCTGTAGGCAGCGTCACGGTTGCTCTGACTGGCGTATTTTCTTATGGAGATGTTGGCGCAATTGGTGTAGCGGGTGTTGAGGCAGGACTTGTACACGTTGAAGCTGATGGTAATGTAGGCACAGTTAGCGTAGCTGAACGGTTTATTGCTCTGACTGGAGTTTCAGCTACTGGTACGGCTGGCGATATTCCTAGAGAGCTACCTATCTCGGGCGTTGAGGCTCAAGGTGCAGTAGGCAGTGTTGGTGTAGCCGCTGTGTCTGTAGCGTTGTCTGGAGTTAGCGCCTCTGGTGGGGTTGGCAATACCGGTGTTTTGCATGAAAATTCCTTAAACCTTCAAAATGGTTGGGGTACAGGCGCTTGGGGTGAGTATGGATGGGGTGAAGGCCCACCTGATACGATGCTTATTGGCGGTAGTGTTGGGTCAGTTTCTGTTACTCGTGTACACGATATTACAGGTGTACAGGCTAGAGGATTTGTTGGCACATTTGGTGTTATCCATATCAATGGTGTATCAGGTGTTTCAGCTTTAGGGTTTGTTGGGAATGTCGCTGATTATTTTTGGACAACTATTGATGACAACCAGAATCCAGACTGGCATAATATAAGCGACTCAGATGTTGCCGCTTGGTCATTGATTGAAACGGAAGATGCGTAGCATAAGTAAGGATGCAATATGGCTCTAGTATTAGCAGATCGCGTTAAAGAAACCACGACCACGACTGGTACGGGTATGGTGACTCTGCTTGGAGCTTCAACGGGCTTTCAATCCTTTGCTATAATTGGTAACGCAAATACTACTTACTACACAATTGCGGGGCAAACTGGCAATCAGTGGGAAGTGGGTATTGGTACATACGGCGCGTCTGGCACAACGCTATCTCGTACCACAGTATTGTCTAATAGCGCAGGAACTCAACCTTCTGCGCTTGATTTTTCGGCAGGTACAAAAGATGTATTTGTTACCTATCCCGCAAGCTATGCTGTGGCTGCTACCAATGTTGGAACATCAGGCCAAGTACTTGTGTCAAACGGTACGGGTGTAGCCCCTACATTCCAAACAAGCACGGCAGCATCAAAATCGTATGTACAGGCAATGAGCATCCTGAATGGACTATAAGGACATAACATGGCAGTAACAAATTTTACCCCTCTCCTTGGTCTGGCATTGCCAACCACGGGCGATCTGTCCGGCACATGGGGAACCACGGTTAATACCGCTATTACTGATTTGCTTGATGATGCGGTGGCTGGTACGGTCACGCTTTCAGCAAATGCAGATGTAACGCTAACTACAACAAATGGCGCGGATAACCAAGCACGTAACGCCATTATCTTGTGGACAGCCAGTAACGGCGCAACCACTCGGAACATCACGGCTCCAGCCCAGAGCAAGGCTTATGTTGTAATTAACGCAGGCACTGGCTCTATTGTTGTTCGTGGCTCTGGCCCCACGGCTGGCGTAACTATTACCTCGGGCACTAAGGCATTAGTTGCTTGGAACGGTACCGATTTTGTTAAGGTCATTAGTAATCCAATCGTTCTTACCACTGATGTTTCTGGGATTCTTCCAGTAGCAAATGGTGGTTCGGGTACAGCTACCCCAAGTTTGGTTCAAGGAACAAACGTTACCATCACAGGTACATGGCCTAATCAAACTATTGCCGCTGCTGGTGGTAGTAGCGGTATTACCGCTGGCCAATCCATTGCTTTTGCTTTAATATTCTCTATCTAAAGGAGTTCTCATGGCCGCACCAAATATTGTTGCTGTAACAACAATTACACCAAACACACTGTCTATCACACCCGCTGATACGTCACGTAATGCGCTTGTAGCTGCGCCTTCTTCTGGCACTGCATTTAAAATCAACCAGATCATGATTGCAAACATTGACGGCTCTGCGGCGTATGACGCAACTGTTGAATTGCGTTTGGCGGATGGTACAACTTACCGTGCTCTTGGCTCCACAATCTCTGTTCCAGCCGATGCCACATTGATTTTGCTTGATAAGACTACAGCGTTGTATTTGCTAGATACCAGCGTAACGGGTCAGCCAAGCACATTGTGGGCTACAAGCAGCACAGCAAGTAAGTTGACATTTACAGTCTCATACGAAGCTATCACCTGATAGGGGGGCATCATGCCACTACGTCCTCCTGCTGGGTTTATCTCAGCATTTTTTGATCCGCTGAACAATCCTAATGCTCCGGTTTCTCCAGTAGCCACGGCTGGTGACGCAGACGCATCTATTGCTTTTACCCCGCCTACTAATGTGGGGGGTTCGGCTATTTCATTATATTCAGCCATTTCAACGCCCGGAGGTGTTATTGGTTCTGCGGCATCATCTCCTGTCACAGTGTCAGGGTTGTCAAATGGTACGGCTTATACGTTTGCTGTATGGGCTACAAATACTTATGGGCCAAGCGCATACAGCGTAGCTACTAACAGCGTATCTCCTTCTGGGCCAAGAGGTATTTTTGCTGGTGGAACTACAGACGGGGCTGGAAATACCTACACCAATACTATCCAATACATCGTAATTAGTTCTACAGGCAACGCCACTAATTTTGGTGATTTAACTCTCAAACGTAGAAGTTTGACTTCTTGCGCTTCTACTACTCGTGGGGTATTTGCTGGTGGGCGGGACATAAATGGTTTTGCTAACACAAATATTATGGACTACGTAACAATAGCCTCTACAGGAAATGCGGCAGATTTTGGGGATTTGTTATCCGCATCAACACTTTATGCAGGTTGTTCTTCTTCAACTCGTGGGGTATTTGGAGGAAATGATGGCAATGTGATCCAGTACATCACAATTGCAACTACAGGCAACGCCACAGATTTTGGTGATTTTTCTGCAAATTGTTACAACTCCACCGCTTGTTCTTCTCCTACTCGCGGTTTATTTGCACTTGGAAGAACAAGTGTTGTTTCCAATGTTATTGAATACGTTACGATTGCTACCACTGGCAATGCTACAGACTTTGGTGACTTAAGTGTTGCAAGGCAAAGTCTTGCTGGATGTTCATCTTCTACAAGAGGTGTATTTGGTGGTGGTGGTACTAATAGTGGGGAAACAAACGTAATTGATTTTGTCACCATAGCCTCGACAGGAAATGCAACAGACTTTGGCGATTTGACGCTTGCACGTACAGAGTTAGCCGCATGCTCTTCTAACATTCGCGGATGTTGGGGCGGCGGCATTGACGCTGGATACCAAAATGTAATTGATTACGTCACCATCGCATCGGCAAGTAATGCTACCGATTTTGGCGACCTTGCGGCCATTACAGGCTACAGCGGGCGTAATTTGTTAACTGGATGCTCTAACGCATCCGGAGGAGTTCAATAATGCCAAGTTATTCAGGTGTATGGACACTCACTGCTCAGTACCAAGCCCAAGGTGCAGGGAATTGGCCTCTGCCGCCTTTGACGGGCGACATTGGTTTATTTATAGGTGGGGGAACGGCTTCGGGTTACAGGAATATTATTGATTACATTACTATTACCTCAACAGGAAACGCAATTGATTTTGGTGACATATCTCAGACTTTAGGTAATTTAGCAGCTTGCGCTTCTACTACACGAGCCTTGTCTGGTGGTGGCACCCTTTCTGGAAGTATCTTTAGTTATACCAATGTAATTGATTTTGTAACCATAGCCACAACGGGTAACGCTACAGATTTTGGTGATTTAACTGTTGAAAGGTTTAGTCTTAGTAGCTGTAATTCTTCTACTCGTGGCTTGTTCGCTGGGGGAAATGCTGCATTTGATACGTTTAACACCATTGATTATGTGACGATAGCCAGCGCAGGGAACGCTACAGACTTTGGTGATTTGACTGTAGCTAGAACCAGTGTGTCGTCATGCTCATCCTCAACCAGAGGTGTTTTTGGTGGGGGTTCTGCTGGTGGTGACCTAAATACCATTGATTACGTAACAATTGCCTCTGCGGGTAACGCCACAGATTTCGGTGATTTGCTTGCCGCTAATTACTACGTAGGTGCATGTTCTTCATCTACAAGAGGAGTTTTTGCTGGCGGTAATTCAAACGTTATTCAATATGTAACGATTGCTTCTACAGGTAACGCCACAGACTTTGGTGATTTATCAGCATCAACATCTGGCCCTGCGGGGTGCTCAAATTCAACTAGGGGCGTCTTTGGTGGTGGTTACACAACAGATTACACCAACACAATCCAATACATTACGATTGCCAGCACTGGTAACGCAACAAGTTTTGGTGCTTTGACTACAGCTAGGGGGTTTTTGGCTGGAACTTCAAACTCCAACGGAGGTACTCAATAATGTCAATCTCTTCATGGAACGCAGGGATCATCAGACCCGTAGCCGTACCTCCTGCTGGGCCGTATGCAAGCGGAGCGGCTCCCGGTGTGTGGACGCTGGATCAAGCAACATTTTGGATCAAGCAAGGGCTTTGGCCTACGGCTGGTAATGTCGCACCAATTGGGTTGTTTGCGGGTGTGGCAAGTGGGGCTTCTAATGTAATTAACAGTTTGGTTTTAGCGTCTGCTGGTAATGCTGTAGATTTTGGTGATTTGACAGTTGCTAGACTTTATGTAGCATCTGCAAGTTCTAGCACCCGAGGTCTTTGGGCGGGCGGCTCAATTGGTGGTGCGGAAAATAATACAATTGATTACGTAACAATTGCGACTACAGGCAACGCCACCGATTTTGGTGATTTGACTGTTGAGTTATATGCTCTTTCTGGAGCGTCAAATGCAGTACGTGCGTGTTTTGGTTCCGGTAGAGACTCTGGAAGTAGTGTTGGTAATAACACTATCAGTTACGTCACAATTGCATCCACGGGTAATGCCACAGATTTTGGCGATTTAACACAAAGACGTTATGCAACTGCCGCTTTAGCCTCAGATACACGGGCTGTTTGGGCTGGTGGTGATGGTACAGGTGGGCCATTTAATACAATTGATTATGTAACAATTGCCTCAACTGGCAACGCCACAGATTTTGGTGATTTGATTACCGCAATATCAAACTCTGCTGGATGTTCTTCAAATACACGAGGGTTATTTGGTGGCGGCAGTTCGTCAACAAACGTAATTCAGTATATCACTATTGCTACAATAGGTAATACAACTGACTTTGGTGATTTATTAGCTACTACAAGCGTGTTGGCTTCTTGCGCTAGTTCTACTCTTGGCTTTTTTGCTGGAGGTAATAACTTAGCTGGATCTGCCACAAATGTAATTCAGTATGTGACTATCGCTAGTACAGGAAATGCAACAGACTTTGGTGATCTAACAGCCGTAGCAAGACAATTTGCAGGATGTTCAGGAGCTGCAGCAGCAGTCCAACCCACACCAACAAGTGCGGCTATGGCTTTCTTTGGTGGCGGTTATGGCACGGAAACACAAGCAAGCATCCAGTATGTAAATATTGCTACCACTGGCGATGCAATGTTGTTTAGCAACTTGACAGCACCTAGATACAACTTGGCTTCTTGTTCTTCAGCAACAAGAGGGGTTTGGGCGGGTGGCGTACCAAACGGTGGATCAAACTCAAATATAATTGATTACATCGAGTTTTCAACATTTGGAAACTATGCTGATTTTGGTGATCTAGCATCTGCTGTCACCAATTTATCGGGGCTATCAAATAGCACCAGAGGGTTATTTTCTGGGGGCTACAACGGCTCAGTAGCAATAAATGTCATTCAGTACATCACCATTGCAACTACTGGTAATACCACTGACTTTGGTGATTTACTAAATATTCTTAATTATGGAGCTTCTTGTGCTTCGTCTACTAGAGGAATAACTGCTGGTGGCGATAGTGCCGCTGGAACTAGATATAACGTCATTCAGTACGTCACCATTGCTTCTGCTGGGAATGCAATAGATTTTGGTGATTTAACTAAAGGAGACGATTGCGGTTCTATGGCTAGTTGTTCGTCTTCTACTAGAGGGTTATTTGCTGGAGGCTCAGGCACAGGGGTTACTAACATTATTGATTATGTGACAATTGCCACAACTGGCAATGCCACAGACTTTGGTGATTTAATTACACCAACCTCATTACTTGCAGGCGCATCATCATCAACAAGAGGTGTGTTTGCTGGTGGGTATACAACACAATACATAAACGTCATTCAATATGTAACCATCGCCTCAACAGGTAACACAACCGATTTCGGGGACTTGGCAACTCCAAATGCGTTTTTTCCTTGTGGTGGTTGTTCCAACGCCCACGGTGGTTTATGATGGAATCCCCCACAAACAGGAGAACCCTTTGAGCAATGAACTGATCCTTGGCAACATGAACACTGCGCTGGTCGTAACAAAACCAGAGTACAACTTGATGTTGAAAAACATTCAAGACCGGATGCCTGCCGTCACACGCGACACCAGCAACTTCCATAAGTCTCATAGCCAATTCATGTCGGTAACACTAGACGTAACGGCTATCACACCAATCCGTTCTATTAAGCACACCCTTGCCGAAATTGACAGAACTAAGTCTGCCCTGCAAGAAGCCTATATTGGCTTGCGTAAAAAACAAAACGAGTTGAAAAAGAAAGAGCGTGATCTGGAAGCCTCAACCGATCCGCTTGACCGTGAACTGTTTGAGATTGAAATCTTGGAACTTAACAGCCACCTTGAAGGCACACAAAACGCAGTCAACGGCGCGATTCGTAAAATGAACTTTATGGTGAATCAGCACCAACAACTGTTGGAAGCTGTTGGCAAGAACGAAATTACCGAAGAAGATTACGAGCGTGAAGAGTCCAAGTACCACATCATGACCTGTATGAAGCAAGCCCTGAATGCGGCGCGTTCACGCAACGGCATGATTGACGAAGGCAACTTGATTTATTTGTTTGACTTAGGTATCAACGCCGCTCAAGCACAAGCTGAAGTGTTTGCTTACCTGAACATGGAGAACCAGCTTATCTCCAACGGCAACGCCCCTACGCACGAGATGACCATACGTTGGCTTGAGGCTTGTGCAGACAAGTGGCAGCAAGACCCTGCTACCTTTGCGGCTCGTCGTGGCTTTTCCGTATTTGACCGTTCGTCTTTGACCAACTCTCCTGCGCTAGAAATGGCTCCTGACCCAGAGCAAAAGGCCGCATAATGCACCTCGTCGTCGGCACACCATGTTTCGGGGGGATGATGTGTACCGAATACACGGAGTCCCTGCTGGCGCTCAAGGAAGCCTGCCTGATGAACAACATCAAGCTGACGTGCATATTCCTTGGGAACGAGAGTCTGGTGCAACGTGGCAGGAATACCATCGCGCATCACTTCATGCAGATGCAGGATGCAACCCACCTGATCTTTATTGACGCTGACCAGAAGTTTGTGGCAAACGACATTGCCCGAATGATTAAAGCCGACAAAGGTATTGTGGGTGGCCCAGTCCCTATGAAGGGAATTAACTGGGATAAGGTGCGTCAGGGCGCTGTTCTGAACCATCCTGCCCTGCACAAGCTGACGGGCATTTTTAATTTAAACAAGCTGGATGGTCACGAGATGATTAGCCCAGACTTACCGTTTCAAGTAAAGCATATTGGCACAGGATTTATGTTGATCCGCCGCGATGTTTTTGAGAAACTACAGTCTCATGTTGGTTGGTACGATAACGGGGGTGTAACTATCCCCAAGGGCGAGAAGGTGTACGATTACTTCAAAGTGCAGAACTACGACCACGAGCTTCTGTCCGAGGACTACAACTTCTGCCACTTGTACCGTGAGCATGGTGGAACCGTCTGGGCCGCGCCTTGGTGCGAACTTGGACACTTTGGCGCATATCTTTTTAGCGGGCAATACGCCCAAGGAGCATAAAAATGGCACATCGCATGATGAAGTATCGTTTAGCCGCTGACGGCACAATCCCTACATTCCTCTGCCTACACGCTGAAGGCGTTGGCGGTGTGTTTGTGGTCGGCGACCCCAGCACCCCTAGCCCCCGTGATATGGTCATGGTTGGCATCTCTGAAACTGATGACATTGGGGACGCTGAAGCTATTGCAACTAAAGCTGACCTGTTGGCGTATTTGACAACAGTGGGCGCAAACTGGACACAGCCTGACCCAGCACAACCTAACAACCCAGAAGCTACTATTCCTTTTGATCCTTCTGCCGCTACAGACTGGGCATGGGGTCGTTTGGATGCGTTGAACGCCTGATCATGCGGGACTGGGTTCCGGCAATTATCATTGGTTTCTGTATAGGGGCTTTTGTAGTCTTCGGCACGCACGTGCTTGTATGGAGTTGGATGTGATAAATGCGTTGGCTCATCCTGTTACTGTTATTGGGGCTGGTTGGAGCCGTAGCCAAGAATGGCTGTCATGTGCGCGAGTTCTATGGGATTGGCTACACGGTTCACGATCCAACCCAGCGGCACAAAGAGATGATGGCGTGGCTAGATCAGAACGCAGGTCATTGCAAGTCAACAGAATACGTGGTTATTTGGAACAACCTGTCCGAGTGGGCGGGTACGGCAGACTCCACTTGGCTGCGTAACAAAGTTGTTCATGGATACAAAGATGCACTTGAACGGGAGAAGAAATGATTGATGTACTAGAAATACTGCTTTGGTTGGCAGTGCCTATGAACTACATCTATTGGATCTTTATTCACAATGATTCCGCCCATACACAAGTGGTATCCAATGGTTCAGCCGGGGGGCGAACCAACTAAAACGGATGCGCTAGAACGCAGAGCAGAGCGCTTACAAGAAGAGTACAAGCAGGCGCTGAAGATGAAAAAGGTGAAGGATAAGATTGATGATCTTGAGTTTGAGTTGTATGTGAAGAAAGCGGAACAGAACCAGCTTAGACTTGAGATTTTTACAAACCGCAAGTTGGATATTTATGTATGACCAAGAAGCCAATAGTCAGATCCAAGAAGCCCTCGCCGGACACAAGGGACAAGTTGACGTTGTACGTCACGCTGATGGTCAGCACAACCCTGTGCATCTCTGTTTTGGCTATGGTAATCAGCTTTATGCTTGGCCTTTGGGCCAAAGAGGTGGACAACGCAGAGATATTCAAAATGATTTCACCCGCTTTTTCTACACTTATCGGCGGCATGATTGGGTTCCTGAGTGGTATCAAACTCATGCAGAATGATGAAAAATCTAAATCTTGTAAGGACTGACTATGTTTGAAGTATTTGGTGGCATATTGGGCGGGGCGCTAGGTGGTATCTTTCGCTTGGCTCCGGAAGTTCTCAAGTTCTTTGACAAGAAGAACGAACGCCTGCATGAGATGGCAATGTTCTCCCGTCAGTGCGAACTTGAACAGCAACGGGGTCAAATGCGTTTGGCTGAGATTGGCGCACAGCGGGAAGCCGCTATTGACGTAGGTGTTATGGATGCGTTTAACAACGCAATTGAGCAACAAGCCACAATGGTCAAAGCCGCAGGTGGTTGGGCGGCTAGTCTGTCTGCATCTGTTCGTCCTGTTGTAACTTACTGGATTCTTTTGGTCTGGTCTTTTGTGCATTTGTGGTTTGGCTGGAACTCATGGATTGCAGGTGCTGCTCCTATGGAAGTCTTCAAGATGATGATGTCACCTGACTTCTCGGCACTCTTGGCTGGAACAATTAACTATTGGTTCCTCGATAGAACTCTGAAGCAACGCGGGCTATGAACTTAGAACTAGCCGCAGAGATGTGCAGACGGTTTGAGGGCTTTCGCTCCAAGCCGTATCTTTGCCCTGCCAACGTAGCCACAATTGGCTACGGTTCTACTTACTACGCAGACAAGCGTAAGGTAACTTTGGAAGACGCACCGATGGATGAGCCCACGGCACGGGCGCTTTTAATGATTGAACTTGAGCATACGTACCTGCCCGGTGTTTTGCGTAACTGCCCCGGCTTGATTACAGACGTTCGCAAGTGCAATGCCATCGTGGACTTTGCCTACAATTTGGGCACAGGACGCTTGCAAACATCCACGTTAAAGAGGAAAATCAACGCCAATGATTGGGAAGGTGCAAAAGAACAACTGATGCTCTGGACTAAAGGTGGCGGCAAGGTATTGCCGGGCTTGTTAAAACGACGCACGGCTGAGTGCGCTTTACTGGATTGACCGATGCCATTACAAAAATTCCTGTTTAAACCGGGGGTCAACCGGGAAAACACACGATACACCACTGAAGGCGGTTGGTATGAGGGCGACAAGATTCGTTTCCGTCAGGGTAATCCCGAAAAGATCGGTGGCTGGACTGCGTTTGCCTTTGGCACTTTTACAGGTGTTTGCCGTTCGCTGTGGAATTGGATCACTTTAGCCGGTGAAAGTTTAGTAGGTGTCGGCACTAACGTGTATTTCTACATACTCAATGGCGGTGCTTATTACGACATTACCCCAATCCGAAAAACAATCACCCTCACAAATCCGTTTACTGCAACCAATGGCTCAAGTGTCATAGCAGTTTTTGAGACAAACCATGGGTGCGCAGATGGTGATACGGTTATCTATAGCGGTGGGGGTATTGTTGGTTTAGGTGGCAACATTACGGCGGGTGTTTTAACAAACACTTTTCAAATTTTGTTTGTTGATGATAACAATTACAAAATTACAGTGTCTGCCACGGCTAATGCTACAGATGCTTCAGGCTCCCCCGGTGGCGGCACGGTCGTAACGCAATACGAAGTTAATACTGGCTCCTCATATCAGGTGCCTCTTGTTGGCTGGGGTGCAGGTGTTTGGGGTGGTGGCACATGGGGTAATAGTCAAGCTACCTCTGCCTCGCTGTACATTTGGAATCAGCAGAACTTTGGTGAAGATTTACTGTACGGCCCTCGTGGCCAAGGCATTTACTACTGGAGTGCCAACGTAGGGTATGCACCAATTCAAATAACAATCAGTATTGCATCTCCCGGAGTTATTACGTTACCCGCTGGGTTTTCGTTCCCTGATGGCACTTCAATTACGTTTACTTCTACAGGCGCATTACCGACCGGCTTGACTGTTGGCCAAGTTTATTTTGTAGTGAACTCAACGGGTGGCACATTTAATGTGTCTACTTCTATTGCAGGGACACCAATCACAACTGCTGGCGGTCAGTCTGGTACTCAACGTATTTCTCAACGAGGTATTGATTTAGCTGATGCGGGCGATGATGACGCTCCTATCTATCAAAACTATATTCTTGTGTCTGATGCCAGCCGTTTTGTACTTGTATTTGGTACAAACGATTATGGTAGTAGCATACTTAACCCAATGTTGATTCGTTGGTCAGATCAAGAAGATCCGTATACATGGACACCACAGGCTACAAACCAAGCAGGTAGTCTGCAACTATCTCACGGTTCTCGAATTGTTACTGCTGTGCAGTCTCGTCAAGAGATTGTGGTATTTACAGATTCGTCGCTTTATTCATTGCAGTACGTAGGCCCACCTTTTGTGTGGACAGCACAACTTATTGCAGATAACGTGTCTATCGTTGGCCCTAATGCCGCCGTGATTGCATCTGGCGCGGTGTACTGGATGGGCGTAGATAAATTTTATAAATACGATGGCCGAGTGCAGACATTGAACTGTGATTTGCGTCGTTATATTTTTAGTGACTTTAATGCTCTCCAAGCCCAACAAGTCTATGCAGGCACTAACGAAGGCTTTAATGAAATCTGGTGGTTCTATTGTTCTGCCGATTCACTGGTAATTGATAAATACGTTATCTATAACTACGTTGAAAACGTCTGGAGTTATGGCAGCATGGGTCGTACAGCTTGGTTAGATTCTGGCCTGCTGCCCTTGCCTGTTGCCGCTACGTATGACAGTGAACTTGTACAACACGAAGATGGTGTAAACGCTTACGCTCTTGGAGAGCAGACAGCACTGTCCGCATACATTTCTTCGTCTGAATTTGACATTGGTGATGGCCACAACTTTGGTTATGTATGGCGCATATTGCCTGACTTAACGTTTGAGAACTCAACAACTAATCCTGTAAACGGCGACCCCGCCCAAGTTACTATGACTTTGTATCCGCTACAAAACTCTGGCTCTGGCACAGGGACTGCGGGCAGTGCAAGTGTTACTAAGGGTGCAACATACAACATCACTGAAGAATATACGGGGCAGGTTTATACCCGTGTTCGTGGTCGCCAGTTAATCTTTAAAATTGCCTCAGATCAGATTGGTACAACATGGCAGTTAGGTGCGCCTAGGCTAGATATCAGAGCAGACGGTAGGAGATAACCTATGTCTATGCTTCAGAACCGGTCTTCACCAAACATACCGCAAGCACCTAAAGAGTACGATCAAACGTACATGAATGCTTTGAGTAACGTGATTCGGTTGTTTTTTAATAACATCAACACGGTACAACAACTTAATCTGGCAAGTTTGAATCTTGACTTACGTACACTTCCTACGGATGCCGATCTACCTAACTTACGTATTGGCGACGTGTATCGGGATACCCAAGATGGCGTACAGGCCACAAGTCAAATGCTTCGTATTAAAGTTCCAGTTGAATTGACTGGAGTTTCAGGTTTAGGGGCAGTCGGTAGTGTTGGAGCCGTTGGAGGCACAATTACTAAGAATTTAACTGGTGTTTCTGGGGCTGGGGCAGTTGGCACAATGACCCCTTAGTACTAGAATATGACAAAACATAGAGGAGCCTATTATGGGTACTGGAGTCGGTGAAGCGATGCTGCTTGGCGCGGCAATGGGTGGTGGCTCTGCCGCTATAACTGGTGGCGATCCTCTTAAAGGTGCCCTCCTCGGCGGCTTGACCGGCGGTGTTGGCTCGGGCATTGGTGGTGCTCTAGGTGGCGCGGCTGGTACGGAAGCGGCTTTGGCTACTGCGGGTACTGAGGCGGCTACAAATGCAACGATGGCGAATGCTTTACCTGCATCAAACATGATAGCTAATCCCATAGCTACTTCTGGTCTTCCAGCGGGTCAAAGTTTTGCACAGGCCAGCCAGTTGGCAAACACTACCTCCGGTGTTAATGCGGCAATGAATCAGGCGCTTCCGCTTACAGGAAATTTAGGTGGCGCAGGTATCTCTGGCCTACCCGCCGCATCTACTTCTCCGTTTATACCTACTCCGTCTCCAATTTCTGCACCTGCGGCAAGTGCGTCTGGAAACTTATTTAGTGATCCTATGAAATACATAGGAGATCATAAGTTCTTAGCTGGTTCTTCTGCTTTGGCTGGCGCTGTTGGTTCAAGACCCGACCCTTACATGCCGGAAGAATACAACGGCCCTCTCAAACGTTTCCGTCTTAGCTCAGACTATCGTGGCGTTACCCCCTACGCAGAAGGCGGCATTACTGATCTAGGCGCTATGGGTTATGACCGTATGGTTGGTGAACAACCTATGTACTCTTCTAACATGGCCGCTGGCGGCATCTCTAATTTAGGTAGTTACTCTGATTACGCACGTGGTGGCCGTATGCTTAAAGGCCCCGGTGATGGCATGTCTGACAGCATCCCTGCAAGCATTGCAGGTAAGCGCCCTGCTCGTTTAGCTACTGAAGAGTTTGTTGTCCCCGCTGATGTGGTTTCCCACCTTGGTAACGGCTCCTCTGATGCAGGTGCCAAACAACTCTACGCCATGATGGACAAAGTGCGTACCGCACGTACTGGCCGTAAGTCTCAGGGTCGTGAGATCAATCCCCAAAAGTACATGCCCGCATAAGGAACAACCATGTTAATACCTAGTAAATTTAGCGGTTATTCTTTTGATGGTTCACGCCGTTGCTTTGGCGGCGGTGGGGGTGGGGGTGGTGGTGATGGTACTAATAATGATGTATACACCCCAGCGTATACCCCACCTACAAATACAAATACAAACGTTACAAATACCGGTAATACAGCGGTTTCTACAGCCACCACTCCTTTTAGTAATATGGCTGTTAATACTCAACAAGGGTATAACACGTTGGCCGCACAGAAAGGTACGCCTTGGTTTCAATCCGGAAATGCTTATAACGAACTATTAAACCAAGGGTTTACCAGCGGTCAGATTAAAGACTCCGCCAGTTCTATGTACGGTGCTCCGTCCGATTCCAACTGGGGCATGATGGTGCAAGATGCGGCTATGAAGTCTCCTACTGGCAGACCTATGGCAGGTTCTGATCAGTTCTTTCAGCCCGTCTATAACACGTCGTATCAAAACTACGCACGTCCTGCTACGCAATTTGACGTTAGCGCATACGGCACACAACCCACTAATTCGCCAGCTTTTAACTCTGGCATGTCCCGTGGTGCTATCAACCAAAGCCTTAATAACTTTTACAACACCAATTATCGGGATAACCCAAATGGTGTGGGTATGGGTGATACGCTAGATTTTATGAGGCAAAACGGTATTAACCGTGATGACTTCCAAACGTGGGGTGGTGTAAAAAACTACGGCCCTCAGATGTCTATGCCTTCAATGCAGACACAGGCACAACAGCCGTTTAATCCATTTAGCAATACTTCTGGGTTTGGTGGTTTACCAATGACTACTGGCTATGGTGGCTTTGGTAGCCTTGCTGGTGGTTTGTCGCCTTTTGTGACAAATCCAATGTACCAAATGCAACAGCCATATAACCCCTTTAGTTACCAACAGTCTTCTTATGGTGGCTACCAACCGTCTTATGGTGGTTATAGCGGCTTTGGCATGCAATCCCCATTTAGCTACCAACAGCAAGCACAACCTGCAATCCCACCAAATTACGGCCCAAGTCAAGCTATTGTTGGCAGGTCTTCCCAAATGCGTGGCACCCCCAACGTGATGCGCCGTGCTGAAGGTGGCATTGCGTCTTTGATGGATGATGTTGAATGAACCTAACAATCCGTTCAGTAGATGTAAGCTACGTCCAACAAATCTGGCCTACGGTAAAACCGTACATTGAGGATGCGTTAAACAAAGGCCATGACTTCCCTGACTGGGCGTATTGTTACAACATTGACCACGTACAACAATATGTAACTTCTGGGCAATGGCTCTTGTTAGTTGCTATTGATGAAGAGAAACAAATCCATGGTGCTTGCACCGTATCTTTTATAAACTACCCGCTTCATAGGGTAGCGTTTGTCACTTGCATTGGCGGTAAATTGATTTCTAACCAAGCTACTTTTGAGCAATTAAAAGAGTTGCTTAAATCACATGGGGCAACGAAAATACAAGGTAGTGGCCGTGAAGCCATCGTGCGCTTGTGGAAACGTTACAACTTTGAACCGCGCAACACCTTAGTCGAGGTACTAATATGAGCTATTCCCGTAGACAACTTTACGCCATGGGTGAACCCCTTGGTGAATCTGTAACCCGCAAAGAAGGTGGCCGTATTATTTATGGCGGCGGTGGCGGTGGTGGCCCAACAAACTCTACGGTTACGCAATCTAATGTGCCTGACTGGTTACGTCCTCAAGTTGAGAACGTACTTATGGGTGCGGGTAAAAACTTATTCCAAACTAAAAAAGTTGACAGTGGTCAAAAAGACGAAGCTGGTAATATCATTTACAACGAGGACATTACGGGTACTAAACCGTTTGTCCCTTACAGCAGTGATCCCTCTAAGTACGTAGCGGGTTTTAGCCCTCTGCAACAACAGGTTCAATACAATGCGGCCAACTTGCAAATGCCCGGCCAGTTTAATCAGGCTACGGGTTACGCTAACGCCGCCGCCCAAGGTGGTTTAGATACCGCTAATCAAGCCGCAGGTTACGGTAACGCAGGTTTTCAGTCTGGCCAAATGGGTCAGGCTCTAGGTATGCAAGCGGCTCAACAGGCGGCTCAACGTGCGGCTGTAGCAGAACAAGCGGCTTATGGTTACGGCGCACAAGGTCAGCAATCTGGCTTAATGGGTCAACAACTTGGTATTCAAGGTGGCCAATACTACGGCGGTATGGGTGCAGGTTACGGCCAACAAGCCGCTGGTTTAGCAAATGCGGCTATGGGTTATGGTGGTATGGGTGCGGGCTATGGTAGCCAAGCCGCTAATTTAGCAAATACTGCTTTGGGTTACGGCCAACGTGCTTCTACTATTGGTGAAATGGCATTGCAAGCCCAGCAAACTGGCCAAGGTATTACCGCGCAGTCTCAACGTCTAGCTGATCAACAAGCCGCCGCAGGAAGAGATTACGCCGCGCAGATGACCAATCCGTATGCGGTTCAGCAATACATGAACCCATATCAGTCTGCTGTGACTGATGTTCAATTAGCTTCAGCGCAACGCCAAGCTGATATTGCCGCTCAAGGTCGTAAAGCCGCCGCCGCTCGTGCGGGCGCGTTTGGTGGGTCACGTCAGGCTATTGAAAATGCTGAAGCTAATCGTGCTTTGGCTACACAGCAAGACATGATCCGTGCCCAAGGGCAACAAGCCGCCTACGACAAAGCAGTTCAAGCTATGCAGTATGGCTCCAATCTTGGTCTTCAAGGTTTGGGTGGTGCGCAATCTGGTCTAGGTACTGCCTTGCAAGGCGGTCAACTTGGTCTGTCTGGTATTGGCCAAGCCTTGGCGGGTCAGCAAGGTGCGCTGTCTGGTGTAGGTCAGGCTGGTGCTATGTATGGTCTGGGTATGCAGGGTGCGCAGTCAGGTCTTGCCGGTGTTAACGCCGCCAACCAAGCGTATCAAACTGGCATTCAAGGTGCAGGTATGGGTCTGCAAGGTGTGGATCGCCAACTGGCTGGTACTGCCCAAGGTATGCAAGGTGCTCAAGTTGGTCTGCAAGGTGTGGATCGTGCTTTGGCTTCCGGTCAACTTGCTCTTCAAGGTGCAGATCGCGGCCTAGCTGGTACTGCGCAAGGTATGCAGGGCGCACAGGTTGGTCTTCAAGGTGTCTCAGGACAACAAGCTGGTTATGGGTTAGCTAATCAATCTGCTGGGACTCTTGGTCAACTTGGCACACAGCAACTTGCTGCACAGACAGGTATTCTTGGTTTGCAGAATCAGATTGGTGCACAGCAACAAGGTCAGCAACAGCAGATCATCAACCAAGCGATCCAGAACTACGCGCAAGCGCAAGAAGCGCCGATGACTGCGTTCAACCAATACAATGCTTTGTTGCGTGGCTACGCTGTCCCCGGCCAGACTACAACTCAATATCAAGCGCAACCTTCAATTACTTCTCAAATGGCAGGTTTAGGTACAGCCGGTATCGGTGCGTTAGGTCTTTACAACGCCACAAGTGGCGCTCCACGATAAGGTTAAATCATGAGTCTCAATAGCCTACAAGATGATATGTCACGTCGTGCCGCTTCTATGGCGGCAATGGCTAAACGTGCAAGCCGCCCAGAAGAAATCCAAGCCATACAGAAAAGTCTTGTAGCGGGTGTTCAGAGTGGCGCAATTCAACCCTACGTAGGTGTTCCCCTCATTCAGGAACTGACCAAGAAATTGGCAGAAGCCAAAGCCAAAATGGCGCAAGCTATCACTGGCGCGGGCATGCCACAGCCCCCACAGGGTGGCGCTCCGATTGCCCAACAAATTATGGCGCAAGCCGCTCAAGAAGATCGTGGAGTTGAATCTTTAACATCTAACTTACCGCAGTCTTATACCGGCGGTGGAATTATTGCGTTTGAAGGTGGTGGCAAAGTTGAACGTTATCAAAATACTGGATTTACGGGTACGGCTCAAGTGGGTCAGTTGGGCTACGACCAACTCATGAAGCTATTTCAAACTGATCCTCAATTGGCTAAAGAAGCCGCTCTCCGTGCGGGGCCAACGGGCGCAAGATTTTTGGCAGCTTTAGGTACAGGCGCACAAGCGGCTAATATGGCATTGATACCAACAGCGGCAGGATTGCCAGCGACCATGTTTGCTACTGGTGTTACAGGCGGTATGTCCCCTGAACAACGTGCGGGTATGTACTCCAATCCTATGGTTAGTGCAATGTCTGGGGACACAGGTATAGGCGCGGCGATTCAAAACGCTCCTAACATGGAAAAACCAACCATGGGTTCGGGCGAACAAATTATGAACGCTCTTTCGTTTTTCCCCAAAACGTTGATCAGCGCCCCCGGAGATAAGGCAAACCCTAAAGGTTATGGTCTTACTCGTTTGTTTGCACCCAATGATGCGCCCCCTGCTGTAGCACCTACAGCTACCCCTGCGGCAACTGGCCCAATTATTCCTTACGGTCAAAGCAAAGTTAATTTGCTTGGTGGAAACACAGGCGGTGCAGGTGCGGGAGGTGGTGCGGGAGGTGGCGGTGGCTTTAAGATGCCTGTGTTACAAGGTTTTACACCATCAGACACGCCTACGCTAGAGGACTACCACAACATTACTAAAGAGTTGCCAAAGAAATTGCAAGACGCTTCAGAGAAAGCCGTTAAAGCTACGCAGTCACAACTTGAAGAGTTTGATAAACCTTTAGAAGCCAAAGGCGCTCGTCTTGAAGGTCGTGAAGCACAGCTTGCAAAAGACTCTGAAATTTCTCGTTGGTTGGCTGTTGTTAAAGGCGGTATTGCAACTCTAGGTGGTACTTCTAAGAACGCCGCTGAGAACATTGGCAAAGGTTTTAATGTTGGTATCGACGAAGCCATCCGTGGTGAAGCCGCAAACCGCGCCGCCAAGGACAGACTGGAAGACGCTAAAGACCGATTTGATGAGCAAAAGATTGCCGCTAAGAAGGGTAACCTCCAAGCCGCTCAACAAGCAGGCCAACGTGCGGCTGACGATCTGCGTCAAGCTACTCAACTGACAATGACTGGTGCCCACTACGGCAACACCGAAGCATTGAACCGCTATCAAACTGAACAGCAAGGTAGATTCCAACAAGCAAGTCTGGATCAGTCCGGCAAACTCGGTATTGCGGGTTTGATGATGCAAGATAAACAGCTTGCTCAGACTGGTGCGTTCCAACAAGCCCAACTTGCCGCAAATGAAAAACGTTTTGCCGCTATGGATAAAGCATCTCAAGCTCGTATGATGCAAGTTCGCGCAACTGCTTTTGGTAAGTTTAATGAAACCGTAGCTCCTCAACTCAATGCGCAATTAACCAGTGAGTACGGTAAAAACTGGCGCACTGCTCAAGACCCACGTAGTCTTCAAGCGCAAACGTTGTTTAAGCAAGCACAAAATGCCTACATAATAGATGCACTTGGACAGCATGACGCTTCTTCAGGCGCACGTTCAGCAGAAGGTCTATTAGGTTTAGGTGACTAAGTATGATTCTCAATCTCCCCAAGCTCGGCCCCGTCAACTTTCGGGATGACATAACTCCTGAACAACTTCAATCTCAACTTGCCGCGCTTCAGGAGAAGTACGACTTCAAATTGCCAAAGCCTGACGTAGGGATTGGCACCCTCCTTAAACGTGGCTTCATGCGTGGGGTGGGGGAAACAGGTATCGCCTTGGGAGATGTCCTCCCCGCCATGGGCGCATCTGCGCTTGGCTTTGAAGATTACGCACAGAAACAACTTGGTGAAGCCGCCGCTTCACGCGCTGAGTTAGAAGCTAAGTACCCTACACAGTTCAAGTCATACACAGAAATTGGTAGCCCATACGAAGCCCTGCAATACGGTGCGGAAACCTTGGGTGAACTTGGCCCAACTGCTTTGACTGCAATGATCCCCGGCGCGGGTGCCAGTGCTTTGGGTAGCAGACTTGCCGCTCGTGGTGCTATGGGTGCCGCTTTAGAAGCTGGCCCGCTATCCCGTGCAGGGCTTGCCGCCGCAGAAGCTACCGCCAAAAAGGCTGGTGAAGTTGCAGGTAAACGTGCAATGTATGGTGGGGTGTACCTTGGCTCATTTGCCCAGAATGCACCCGAAGTATTTGAAAGCATCTACCAAGAAACTGACAAGATGGAGCCGGGGATTGCCGCCCTAGCAGGTGGTCTGTCTTCTGTTTTAGACGCTATTGTTCCGGCCAAAGTGTTGGGTGAACTTGGTGGTTACGGCAAGATGAAGGTCATTGAGAAGTTGGCCAAAGAATCTGGTGCCGCACCAAAAGTGTGGAAGTACATCGCCAAAGAAGCGGCCACGACCGCAGGGTCTGAAGGTTTGACCGAAGCAGCGCAAGAGGCTATCAATGTAGCCGCTGAACAAATTGCAGGGAGCACTAAAGGCATGCTCTCTCCTGAGAACATCCAACGCTACAAAGAGTCATTTGTTAAAGGTGCAATTGGCGGCGGTGCGTTTGGTACTGTCAGCGGTACAAGCCAAGGCTTGACTGCCCGCAAAGATTTCCGTGATACCAAAGAAGCTGAAGCCGCTCTGCAAGCCCAGTATGACGCTGAGAAAGCGGCTGGTACTCTTACACCAGAGAAGCAAGCCGAGTATGACATTGCACTTGAGAACGCACGTAAACAACGTGAAGCTGAGTTGTCCTCTACGTTTGAGGGACTGCCTGACTACAACCAACGTGCAGAGAACCTCAAGGCTCTTCAAGCACGTATGGATCAGATACGGCCCGCTGAAGGCTATACACCTGATGCAGAGACTCAGGCTGAAATTGATAAGCTGGAAGCACAACGTGCGCAGTTGTTGGAAGAGCAACAGAAGGCCGATGCTGAGAAATATAAAGAGCGGTATGGAGAACGTGGTGCCCCATTTGGCATCGTGCCACCTACCCCCGGTACTGGTGGTTTATACAGCCCTGCAACAGAACAACGCCGCGCTGATCAACAGCAAGCCACACGTGACTTTGCGTTTGGCCCTGTAACTACAAACGTCCCCGGGGATCCCGTTACAGTTGACACCCTGAAAAATCTTAAAGTGTCTGATCGCTCTAAGGTAGGCTTGCAGTTGTTGGGTACTGATCTTGATACGGTCGATGGTCGCCGCAAGTTCATTCAAACGCTTGAGAACCCTGAGTTCATGGGCAACATTGACCCTGCCGCCTACGATGATGTCATCAGCACCTTTGACCCCGAGGAAGTCAAAGCCGCCCGTGCCGAAATGAAAGCTGAAACGCTTTCTCCTACCAAGCAGAAACAGCAAGAACAAACCCGCCAATTTGCATTTGGAGTACCTGATGTTACAAGACCTGACACCACCACAGGTGGAGGAAGCCCTAGCGTGGATAGCCAATCCACTGCTACAGAAAATACCACAGCCGATGAAACAACTGTCGGAGGTGGAGATGTTTCTACTGACCAGAATGCTACAGACGCTACTGGACGAAAAGGACAACAGTCCACTACATTAACTGAAGGAACCACAACTGATGGCGCTACGACCACTCAAACCCAGCAAGCAGAAGCGCAAGGACAAACGGCAACAACTGCCACACGAAGCGTCCTAGATCGCCCTGACTTCTCCGCAGAACTGCCCGCTATCCAACAAAAGTTGGGTGGGTTAAAGAACAAGTTGGATCAGGTTGCCAAGGATGCCCGTGCCTATTTTGGCAAGGTAGTCCCTGAACTTGCGCTTGATTCAATTGCCAACGACTTGGTGTATCAGCCTACGGCTTACCGCAACGACAAGATGAAGGCGTTTGCAAAAAGTCCTTTTGGCCCAGAGCCAATGTTTGGCACCAAAGAAGAAGCCGCATTTTTCTTAGGTCAAGGTGGTAGCCATGCTAAAAATGCCGAAGCATGGGCACGTGCCAATTTGTCTCCTGAAGCTGTAGCGTTCATGGATCAAAAGGTTGCGCAGTACACAAAGGAAAAGAAAAGGTCTGACTCTATTCGCCGCCGCCAAGAAGCGCAGACCACTTTGCGTAAAGCCACTAAAACACAAGTGGAAGAGGAAGCCGCCGCCGCTGAAGCAGAAGGCGAGTACGCCCCTACAGAAGAAGAGATTGCAGAAGCTAAAGGTACAAAGACTGAGGCAGGCAAACGTAAAGCTCAAATGCAACGTCTTGCACGTCAGTTGGCAGAGAAAGACCCGTACAGCGATCTTGATGACATTGCCGACACCGATATTAGTGGGTTCAATGCTGATGCAGACCTTGCCGCATTACATACACAGGCTCACCCGGCAATTCTCCAACAGCTTGCTAACAATAACTTGGTAGGTGCTTTACAAGGGCTGGCGGATAGTGGTTCATCTAAGACAGCCGAACGTTTTGCAGAGTCTTTATCCAAACTTGTTGGTAATGTGAACCTAGTATACGGCGCTAAAAAGTCCATGTACGACCCAAAGACCAACACAGTTTATCTGCGTGATGGTGCTACTGAGTATGAAATTCTGCATGAGTCTTCACATGCAACCATGTCCCACACTTTGGACAATCCGTCACATCCAGTTACCCGTCAGGTCACAACTCTCTTTAATCAAATGAAGAAAGGCACTGAAGGAACTTATGGCGCGACAGATATACAAGAGTTCGCTGCCGAGGCGTGGAGTAATGATGCGTTCCGCAATCACCTAAAGCAGTTCAAGCCTACCGGTGAGAAACTCACTGGTTGGGAGCGTTTGGTTAACGCCGTGCGCCAGTTGCTACGCTTGCCCCCTAAACATGAGACTGCGTTGGATGCAATTGACCGCATGCTGAATGACATCATCAGCCCTCCCCCTGCCGAACGCATGGGTGAAACTATGTATGCGCAATCCCTGCATAACCCTAATGTTGTGCAAGAAATGTTTACAAAGATGGGTGAAATAATACGCAAGCCTCACGTTATGAACAGCGAGAACGCTGTTGGGTTTTGGAAAGCCGCAGAAAAGATTGGCACGACTGGCCGTCAGTTAATGTACAAAGCACTAAACTTATCTGCCTTGGGTGAAATTTCTAAAAGATATTTAGGTGAAACAGGTGCTCGTTTTGCTAACACCGTAGAAGAAATGGCTGGCTATCAGGAGAAACTGCTTGAAGCCATGTCCCCCCTGCATAAGCGGTTGACTGAATTTAGACAAGCTCCTGAGTATCAGGCATGGTCTACTTTGGTACATGATGCTACGACTGTTGATGTGCGCCCATACAAAGAAGCGGAGAAGCTCTATAAAGGCAGTCCTGAGAAAGAAGCCGAATGGAAGCAACTCCATGCACGGTTTAATAAACTTACATCAAATGGCCAGAAGTTATACCGCGATCTATTTGCCACCTACAAAGCTCTTGACACAGAGTTCTTAAAGTCGCTGGAGCGCAACATCGAGGCTACGGTGGGTGATAAGGCTAAGTCTGCATCTGCTTACCAAAAGATTTTGCAAGAACTTGCTAGTGTACGTATTGACCACTATGCGCCTTTGTTCCGCGAAGGTCAGTTTTGGTTGCAGTACAACGTTGGTAATGAAGTTAAAAAAGAAGCCTTTGAGACTGAGACTGACCGTGACTTTGCACGTAAAAGATTAGAAGCCAGTGGTGCTACAAAGTTTGACGCTTACTCACGTGCTGATCAAATAACAGCTAAGAACGTACCGTCCGGCACTATGCTTGCCGACATCATGAAAATCATGAAAGACAATGGTGCCGGGGATACTGCTATTGATGACTTAATACAACTTGTTGTTAAGGCTATGCCTGAAGCCAGCATTTTGAAGAGTCGTCAAAAGCGTACTGGTATTGGTGGTTATGTTGATAACGCCGCCTATGTGTTTGACCGTGTAAGCAGTAACACCGCACGTCAGTTGGCCCGCATGCAGTATGGCCCTGAACTACAACGTCTTGTTACAGAGATGGTTGAGACCGCTAAGACATCGCGGGGTGACGCTAATACTTTTGGTGCTGAACTTGTTAACGAGTTTGAAGGTCGCCGCCAGTTTGCAATGAAGCCTACGCTGTCGGGTTGGGCGCAGTTTGCAAGTTCTTCTGCGTTTTACTACAACCTTGCCGGTAACGTATCCTCTGCATTGGTCAACACTTTGCAGACACCGTTGATTGTCTTCCCGCAACTCGGTGGTGAATATGGGTTTAAGAATGCGGGCGAGGCATTAAAAAATGCCATGAAACTCTACACAAGCAGTGGCATAACTAAAAATGTCACTGAATTGACTGGCGATGTTAGCAGTCAGAAAGCCATGACTTCTATTGAGAACTGGGTTAACAAAGGTCAGTACACTCAATACAAAGGTCTCATTGATGCAATGAAAGACCGTGGCATGCTGGTTACGTCTACTGCACGTGACGCACTACGTTCTGAGAACGACAATTCATCTGGTTATGGCAGCACAAACAAACTTGCACGTCTCACTACGTTGGTAGGTTCTTTCATGTTCCACCATGCCGAGCGCATGAACCGTGAGATTACGGCAATTGCCGCTTTTGACTTGGAAATGGCCAAGCTCAAAAATTCTAAGTTGAGCGATGCTGAAAAACAGGCCAAGGCAATTGATAAAGCTATGGCACTTGTGGAATACACTCATGGTGCGGGCAGTACGCTGTCTGGCCCCAGCCTTGGTCAAGGTGACGTAGGAAAAGTTTTGATGGTGTTTAAGCGTTTTGCATTCAGCATGTACTACATGTTGTTTGACACCATGAACCGTTCGCTCCCCATCAAAGGTGCGACTGGTGAACAACTTGAGGCAATCAAAGCGGCTCGTAAACAACTCGCAGGTGTGTACGGCATGTCTGCGCTCTTTGCAGGTGTAAAAGGTATGCCTTTGTATTGGGTTGCTGAGTTAGCATACAACATGTTCCAAGATAAAGACGATGACGATTTTGATACTGTCATGCGTGAATTCCTTGGCGACTTTGCGTTCAAAGGGCCAGTTAACTATTTTACTAATCTGAGCATTGCGGATCGTGTGGGATGGACTGACTTGCTGTGGCGTGAGCAAAAAGGCAGTAAAGCTGACGCAAGTGCTTTGTCTCAGTTCATGGAAACTGTGCTTGGTGCACCGTACTCTATTGCTGACAGCATCTTGCGTGGTAAAGACCTGATTGCTGAAGGTCAGTACGAGCGTGGCATTGAAGCTATGTTACCTATCGGTATCCGCAACATCTTGAAGGGTGGCCGTTATGCAGTTGAGGGCGCCAACACTCTACGTGGTGATGCAGTTGGAGATGTAAATGGATACAACGCCGCCATGCAAGTGCTTGGCTTTGCTCCTGCCGACTTGATGAAGCAGTACGAAGAAAATGCGTACATGACTGAAAAGGGTAAGGCCATCAAGTCTATTGAGAAGAACGCACTGAAGAAATACTATGCGGCTATGCGTGAAGGTGATGTTGACGGCATGATGGATGCACGTGAAAAGTTGTTTAACTTGGGTATGAAGTATCCTGACCTAAAGATCAGTGAGAAGACAATCACTCAATCGGTGAAGGCACGGGAGCGCATTACAAATGAGATGCACCACGGTGTTCAGCTTGATCGCAAGTTAGCACCCTACTTGAAACAAGCCGCCGCAGAAGCATACGGTGATTAAAAAAAGACCCCGACCGAAGTCGGGGTTCAAGGAGATAGCAACCAAAGGAGAGAGTAACAAGTTGCTAGGGCGAACTCTAGCACATTGTTAAGTGATTCGCCAGAATCTCACTCCTTGGGTGCCTCTTTCCAAAACAAAACGAAACTTGATCTTCATGCCGCGCTCTTTAGCAGAGGCGGCTATTTGGTCTGCAACACCCTGACGGTCTAGGCATGGGATGTAGAAAGAGCTACCAACTACAAACTTATGCCATTCTATAGCAACTGGTACAGTATCAGCCGTTATCGTCATGAGTAATAGTTTCTACTTCCGGATCAAGGTCAGTAGCAACAGCGCAGTCAATCATCAGTGCAAACACTGAAGGTGTAGTCATATCAGACCCTTTGGACATACTTTTCTTAACAATACCTTTGATGATCTTAGCCTTCTGTAGATCAGCGCACACCATCTTATAGGATATTTGGTTCTCACTACACCACTCGCGCAGTGCTTTGGTGGAGATAAACAACATCTTGGTATCCGGCTCGTAGCGGGTCATCAATTCACCACGGGGTTCCCGTATCGGAGCTTCAAACAAACCTGCCCGTTTATCAACTGTGCTTTTCACGATCAACATGTTGTTGTTCTTCTCGTTCAAGAACATACCGATGCGGCTCAGAGGTGTCATGCTATCGGCGCGGACTTCAATGCGCATGGTGCCCAAAGTTTCTACTGCCCACTTGTAGACTGCGGATACATCAATGTCGTGCAGACCCAACTTCTTGGCAATGATGCCGGATGTCAGTGCGCATGCCGCTGTCGCAGACCAAAAGCGTTCACGTTGTGTGAACCCTGCGGCCTTATCAAACTTGCGCTGAATCGCATTCAATAGACGCTGAACTTCCGGTAAGTTAGCAATCACGTAGCGAATAAATATTTCCCCTGCTACACCATAGTTCTCGTACATGGGGTTAAACATCAAGTCAGACTCAGCCTTACTCAGGGTGTCGTTCTTGGCAACTGCAAACTCCAGTACCCGCATCAGTTCGCCCTCCGGAAAGTCTTTGAGGTTATACAACTGATCGTACAAACTCTTGTTGCCTGATGTAATCGCAATCGAATTCCAGCGCAGTG
>Ga0209087_1000278_pt1 | contig 33986 bp, 26 predicted proteins | sample S_130805_EF_Meta_FD_187321 | JGI IMG/M metagenome (GOLD analysis project Ga0209087, IMG submission 187321) | Freshwater microbial communities from Lake Simoncouche, Canada to study carbon cycling - S_130805_EF_MetaG (SPAdes) (version 2) | ecosystem: Environmental > Aquatic > Freshwater > Lake ... | reverse complement strand
AATATTCAGAATATTACCAAGATAAAGCTTACAGATTCGGGCACCACCCATCTTAATTACACGACGTAACATCGGGTCAATACTCATACCAATCTCAAGATAGATATGTATCGGAATAGGAGACCGCGCAATTTCTTCTACTGTAATCATTCGCGTATGACGAAGAATTGACGGAACTTTTTCAATCTCCTTGGGTTTGTCATTGACGAGTAGAATCGGCGCGTAGCCAATACTATCAAAGAGTTTATACAGTACAAAAACGTTTTGATAAAGACCATTAACAAATAGACTATCGTTATGGATTGTTGAGGTTGCTAATAGAATTACCTTGCGATTACCGATAGGTTGCCAAGGCATTACAACTGTACGGCAAGTATCGGCAGGCCCCTTTTCACAAGGTGCGCTGCCTGCTATAGAGTACATAGTTTAGTATAGATGGATATCTTCTTTTAGACCGCCGCTGTTTTAATCACTACTATTTATAGAATGAGAATACCACTCTTTTATATACTATTGATTATATTTATAGTAGTCATAATTATATATTCTATCTATAGAATGAAGAACACAGTTCTTATAGAAGATATATATGTTATAAACCTTGATTCATCTAAAAAGCGTCTAGACGAATTTACAGCGAAAGCAAATGCTCAAAATATTCCTTTTAAGAGGTGGTCTGCTGTAAAAGGAAGAGATATGACATATGATGATTTTAGGAGTCTTGGTACACCTCGTTGGGCTCTCCAGGATCTTACAAAGAAAAGAAAAGGCGAACTTGGCTGCTATTATTCACATTTCTCTTTAATAAGTGAAATGTCAAAGAAATCAGTTAGCTCAAATAAGGCTGTTCTTATTTTTGAAGATGATGTGCGATTTCCGGAGAATTTCTTGCACAAACTCCAAGAGGTTCTTTCTGAAGTGCCTAGTGATTGGGACATTGTATTTTTAGGGCACGAAAAGAGCAAGTTTTTTCCAGGGCAGACTGGTAAAGTAAGAAAGTTAAAGGATTTTTGGGGATGTCACGCATATATTGTTCGTAAATCGTCGATCCCAAAGTTTCTTCCGTATCTCCAATTTCCTTCAGAGCCGATTGATAATATCCTAGAAGATTTGGGGGCGCGTGGTTTTATTAATAATTACGCACCAGTAAAGCCGATTGCGTTTCCTGGAACAGGAGTAAGTGATATTAGCGATAAGATGCCAGCTCCTGAGTACCGTGAGGATGCATATCCCCCAAAATGAATTTGTACCCAAAATAAATTTGTACCCAAAATGAGTGCAAATAAAAAGACTACATCGCCTTCTTTTCTAAGACTTCAATACGCGCATTGAGTTCCCGGATAGATTCAAGCAAAAGAGGAATAAATTTGGAATATTCTAGATTTAGAGATCCATAAGGATCCCGAGAAACGAGTTCTGGCCAGACTGACTGAACTTCTTGTGCGATAAATCCAAGATCAGATTGACCGTTTGATTTCCATTCAAATCGCTTTGGTTCTAGACGAAGCACTTCAGTCGTGGTAGTTGAGAAAGATTGTAGATTTGTTTTGAGGTTTTGATCTGATGTCTGATATAGATTTTTAACATAGGCTGATTGGCTAACATATAGGAATCCTGCAATATCAACACCTGTACTAAAATAGGTCGGCGAGCTTGTATAAAGAAGTGTTCCAGTACTCGTAATCTTTAAAGTAGGAGTACTAAACATTGAAAAAGTGAGTGTGCTTAGATTCGGCTGTATCGTTAGATTGCCTGCAATCAGCGTTGAAAAGGTTAAGGTTGAAAAAGAACCAAATGTAGCTGAGGTAGTTTCAGATGAAGGTGCAGTTGAGCTTGTTGTGAAATTAATTACATTACTATTTGAATAAAGACCCGCGTTAGAAAGATTAAGATTAGCTACAACATTAATTGAGTTTGACGCAGTGAAATTACTTAAGACATCTACTGCGATAGTCTTTGTATCGAATAATACAATTTGCTGGAGATTTTCTACGGCTGTCTGTAGACTCTGAATATTTGCTGCTGTGTTTGTTCCTTGAACATTCGTAACAACATTTTGGAGTTCAACTATATTCACAATGTACGGGCTTTGTGACATTCCTACCAGATAGAAACTCTTTTCGTTTAGACATCTAAACCCGTAGTCTTGACTGTAGTCAAATCACCCTCTAGCATAGGATGCAACAGGGCAGTACAAATTATTATCATCCATACGATTCAGATAGTGGTGAATCAGATGATAGTGGGTCAACTGGATCTTCAGGTCCTGGTGATGATATAAGTACTGTACAACAAAAAACAGCAGGTCCATTCTTTTCGACAACTAGACAGGTCGAGCTATTTACAAATCAAAATCAATTACAGACAAGCGGAAGAGGAAGTTTACCCTATAATCAATACGTTTCCTCACCTACAATGTCACTTCCGGATAGTTCATTCTCAACTACAGGTCAGAGTCAGTTTAAGACTGAGCGAAAAGATGTAACAACCTTATTTTTAGTTGATTCTACGAATCGCGACCGTCAAGCATTTCCGCAGCCGACAGATTTTACACTGAGGCCACCGCGCGCATACAAGACAGTCGTGAGTATTCAAATTACGCAGCTCAAGCTCCTTTGTTCATTCTTTTACTTTCAGGCAAGCAAGGGAAATATCACACTTCCTGTCATAGAATTGGATCGTCAGAATGCCAATACATATTTGGGACGTAATTTAACAAAGGCAGTTACAATTCGTGAAGGAACCTATGCGATTAATGACTTGCTAACAGAAATTACAACTCAGTTAAACTTTACACCTTTATTTTATGATTTTCCGAATGGATTTACCGAATTCGTTACAGCTTTTACAACTAACGGAGATTTTGGAGTGAATTTTAATGAACCTGGCGATACATTTTTTGACACTTTAAATAACAAGTTTATTCCTAATCCTACTAAGGACTATATTGTAAAGACTTATTGGGTTACACGTTTTGCTGGATTAACAACATATTCAATTAACCAAATTAAGATTGCTTATTATTATCCTGTACTTTATGAAGTGCTATTGGATCCAGAAGATACAACAGCATACCCTTATCTTAATTTGAATCTTACAACTACAAGTCTAAACCCTGGTGAAACTGTCTATATTCGCGTTGTTTTCAATTCACAGGGTATTTCAGACCCTGTTATTCTTGAACTGATTGATCAAAATATTACATACTTGGATATATACAGAACATATCATACATTTCGGTACAGTCTTGTAAATCGCTATCAGATTACATATGATGCAAATAATCTTCGTATTAATTTATTCACGTTAACTCTCAATACATCACTTTTGAATTTATTTACAAAAACAAGTGCGACAAGTCTAGCAACGGCACTTCAACAACAAGGATATACATCTAATAATTTTATTGTTTTATCTAATCAACTCAGTCAATCACAAGTTGTATTTAGTGATATGTACAATTATATTCAAAATCAACTTGTCAAATATTTTGCTATTGATTATGCAACCTATGCATCGCAATTTTTTGTAAACACTAATAATATTCTATTTATTCAAAATGGATTTAATGCGAGTAATGTTCGTAGTGGATATACGCTAGGTTACTTAACATCAGGAACACAACCTCTTATTTCATCCGTTACATCCTATTCAAATTCTCCTGGATATTGGCCTAAATTTAATGTCCTAACAAGTGGAACTCTAGCTGGAGGAATAGATCCTTCAGGTGTTAATGTCAGCACAAATATACTTCCTTATAGTGTTACTTCCAGTAATTTTCAGTTTGGCGATCAGTCAATTGATAGTAGTAATTACTTTGTACAGACAAATCAGTCAACACGATCTATAGATACAATTATTACAATTAAGCCTGCAAGATATACTGTTCTGAAATTCCGTAGTCCGTGCCGTCAGACATTACAAGTTGAGACAATGCCTTTACCCTATTATTATAGATTTGCTGATTATAATAAACAGGGACTCTATTCAAATGTATTAGATCCAAGCAATAACAATATGCCGCAAAAGTATTTTGATATATCCTATGCGTTCGTATACAATACAACGGGTCCTAATAAAAATTCATATATGGATCAAAGCAATTATTCATCGCTTCAACTAAACTATACGTATGGATTGAATTATGCAACATCATTTAGAAGCAGTCCATCACTTTTATTGAACGTTCAAAGTAACTTGGCGCAATTTAACTTTACAGCGCCACCTGCTCCTCCACCTTTCGCATCTACACTTTCGGTCTACAACACCCAACTCACATTTACATCACTTACTTCATCCTTTCCAGGAACGGTATTAGCGTTTGTCTATCACGATCGCGCGGCCTTTATGGCTGATATTAATACAAACTATCAGCGAAATGAGAAGCCTTTACATTATATTGCTTCAAATATAGTTGAATCGAACACAAGTCAAACACTTACTATTAGTTTAAGTACATTTACAGGGCATTCATATTATACAATTTTCCGTTCTCAAGAACTATCCTTTCAGAATATTAACTATGTACCTTCAGTCTATCAAACAATATCATCCTTTGTGGCAATTAAAACAGACTATGTAAATTTTAGTCCTCTTGGAGATCCTTCAGCTGCATCGAATGTCTCAAATTATCCATTTGTAACAAACTATAATACAAATTATCTTCGTTTGCCTACGAGTTCAACCCTTCAAGGTATTGATCCAAATAATTCCAAATATACACAATCACTTTCAGTAACTCTAAAACCACTTGGATATGATATTTCAGGTGTATCTGATGATTTAACGGATTATCGTGGGTACAATCCTGGATTGCCTGGATTTGTGCCAAATACTCAATTTCGTATAGATCCAATTTCCCAGTTCACATTTCAGAAACTTACAGCATTTAATACTCTCAGTAATACATATTTTCCTCCTGGTAATAAAAATGCTATTCTATCACCTATTACGAACGCTCCTTATACCTATAAGACTAACAGCAATGCTGAAATAAAAATTGTTCATTGGTATGAAGGATATTCAATCCCAACGCAAAAGAGAGATAATTTTCAAGCAATTGATAATATTAGTAGCGCTACAGCCTCATCATTTCAGACTTACTTATTAGGAGCAAATTCACCTTATTCAACTGATATAAATAACAATATTCAGTTTGGCGAAGGTATTTATGCAATAGGATTTTTACCGCAAGATGGCCTATATTTAGTAAGTTCATTTACATTCAAATCAGTCTTATATCCGATTACTGGAACGACTGCAAATTCTCAAGATCCAAATATGCAAATTAAGCACATTGGTATTTTTCAAGGATCTTATATTGCAAATACATCTCTTTTATCTATGTCAAATGCATTAGAAATTCTTACTAAGATTAATACAGAAACCTATGCACCAGATACTCTGTCTAATACACCTCAATTCGGTGTAGAATTAGGTACATATTATACATTTGGATACGATCCCTCATTTATTCTAGAAAGTAAAATCAATCTAAATGGATATACACAGAGTAGTAATCAACTTTTGAGCTACGACGCACTATACTATGCTGTAGCATTTGACGCAAATGGATCAAATATAACGTTTACCCAACTTTCTGGATCTATATTACCGTATCCCCTATCACAAGTTCCTTCATCCTCCACTTCCTATTTTGGTCAGACATCAAAGAATCCAAGTGGGTCTTTACAGCAAATTGCATATATTACGCCATCTACAATCTATAATGCTAATTCAGCGTATGGTCCTCTAAATGGATATGCTTATACGCAGAGCCAGTACGAACAATCACAGCCAATTACAACAACATCTATTGGATACCGTGACTATGGCTTTTTAGCACAGAATAATGATGCTTTTTTCACATTTTCTGTAGCTTTTAGTACGTCTATTGGTACTCTAACTCCAGAAAATGTTGGACTTAATACATTTGTAACAGAATACGATTCAAAACTCTGGGTCGTTAATTCATTGTCAAATAATTCAACTTTATCGAATGCAGGTCTTACATTTACTGGAGCGAAGTATGCGTCTTCATTAAATACTGTCATAAACGATACACCAGGAGCTACTCTTGATTCAATACACTATCTAGTAAATCAACCCAGCACTCTTCAAAACTATACCTACTCTCGTACATCAACCATTTTTCAAGTATTTAACTACGCTTCAATGGCTGGACTAACAAATACCAGCACAACAACCCAGAGTTTCACACTTCAACCTACTTCACCAAACATCACGGTATGGTTGTGGGGTGGAGGAGGTGGGTCTATTCCAAGCACAACAACTAATATCTATGGATATCAACCGTCTGGCGGCGCAGGAGCTTACGTAAAGGCAACTATTAATGTTCAGCAATTGTATTCAATCTATGGTCAATCAAATTCAACGATTTCTGTAGTTATAGGTAAGGGAGGAAATCGTGATAACTTTACATTTACAGCGAGTACAGCTACCTTGAACTATGGGCAAGCACGGTATGGTGGAGGAGGAACATCGCTAGCGAGTACAATAAATCCAGCAATTTTGTATGGATCAAGTCACACAGATGATATTTTGCCGCAAGGCGGCGGTTTCTCTGGTCTATTCTTAGGATCCAATATCTTGACAGCGATTCCACTGTTAATTGTAGGAGGTGGTGGAGCAGGTGGCGCGTATTCCTTGGGTGGCCCTGGAGGATTTGGATTGCCTGCCGCCAGCATTACACCATCTAGTTTTTACCAATTTTCATCCGTTACAATTAATACAACTGTTTCTTTACAGCTGCCATTTTCAAATGTCCAAGATATTGATAGTCTTTCTTTTTTTGGAGCAAGTCCTGTGACAACAATCATTGATGGTAATCTTGGAACCACTTGGAACCCTACAGGTTCACCGTTTCTACAGCCTTATAATTTGTTTTCACCGACAAATCAAACCTATCGTGTTAACCTTCAATTTAGTTCTAATGTATCGAGTATTTCAAGGTTGCGATATTATGGTCCGAATCAAGGAGATGCAGCTCATCCTCCTACGGGCTTTGTTGTCTATAACAATCAATTAAAAACTCAAGTGCTGTTTTCAAATGCTGCGATTAGTTATGGAAATTATAGCGCATTAAGTAATGGAACATTTGGAACAACCTCTCAGCTTTACTTGGATATGCCGATTACATCAGTAATCTCAAATACTACTGTTGTTACTGCTGGATATGTAATGACAGGCGCTGCCATTGCATTATCCAATGTAATTCAATACAGTATTGATGGAAGCAATTGGCTGCCTGCAAATACGAATGGATATAGGTTCAATCCAGTCGATGCTAGATATGCTGGAATAGGATTAGCAGTCAAATATGGCAACGGTATTTGGTTAGCGGGAGGCTATGGTCAATCCTTATCTCTTACAGGTGTTGGCGCAACGTGGTCCTCAATTGCTGGAGCATTTTCTTGGAGATCTGTTGCTATGTCAGCATCTGGAAGGTATCAGATTGCGTGTGGATATGGGTTTAGGCCATTCCTTTCAACAAATTTCGGGGCAAGCTTTTCACCAATGGCAGGATTATCTACTTTCAATTGGAATGTAGTAGCGATTTCAGCGACAGGTCAATACATAGTTTTCGTCGCGGTAAATCAATACATTCTTATATCGAATAACTATGGAGTTAGCTTTACTCAATTAACGGATATTGGATTAGGTAATTGGACAGGAGCAGCAATTTCAGCATCAGGTCAATATATATGGGTTGTACTTAGTAATGCTGCCGCGTACACTTCAAATAATTTTGGCATTTCAGGATCTTGGAGCGGTGTTGGCTTTGGTGTAGTTTACGTTGCAGTATCTGGTTCAGGTCAATATGTAACTCTTCTTTCAACCAATAGTGGTGTATATGTATCAAATAATTACGGTGCCTCTTGGACAAATGTTCCAATTGGGATTAATATGTATAGAATTTCAATGTCTTCCTCAGGTAAATATCAGTTAATCGCAGGAAATACGTTTAATTATATTTCAAGCAATTTTGGAGTATCTTTTTCAGCTGTATCATTGGGACTTACAGCTACATTCTGGTCATCTGCAGTTTCAGCTACTGGGCGCTTTATGCTTATAGGAAGTGCTAATACAGGATTTTGGATTTCAATAAATTTTGGGTCTAGCTGGACAGCCTATGGTCCTATTCCTAGAGTCCAAGCGTATTCAGTAGCAATGTCGGCTGATGGAAAATATATGTTAGCCGCACCTGTTATTACAGGACTAATGTATCGATCAGTCGCAACTACACCAACTGTTGTCTACCCTTTTATATTTTACAGCACTGATGGAATTAACTGGACTCCTACAACGATCACTGAATTTGATGGTTCCTATATTCGATCACTCTGTTTTATTGAAAGTCTTGGCCTCTGGATTGCTGGAGGTGGATCTGGAACCAGTGGAAGTTTCTTGTGTAGTACTGACGGTCTGAACTGGAATTATGGAGGAATTTCAAATCCGTATATTGGAGGTGAGAGTTTATCCATTCGGTTCCTAAATGGAAATATTTGGTCAACAGGTAATGGAGATACACAAGGTAAATATTCAACCGATGGATTTACTTGGACTAACGTACCAGGGCTTTCAGGATATGATATTACATACGGAAATGGAGTCTATATAGCAGTTGGTTATAATGGCAGCCCTCCTTACTATAGCGGAATTACTTACAGTACCGATGGTATAAATTGGTTTGCTCCTGACGGCGTATTTTTAAACTTAAATTTTTTTGGATTAGGAGTAACATATGGAACAACACCCTATTATCCAGAGGGAATGTTTATTGCTGTAGGATTTTATGGAAACAATACAACAACCACTCGTATATATTATAGTATAAATGGATTCAAATGGTCTTCAACTAATGATAATACTGTAACTGGAATTTTTTATAATCAGTCAATTCGCGCAGTTGTCTATGGAAATTCTAGCTTTCTTGCAGTAGGCGAAGGCCCACAGCAAAGTCCATATGCTCCAAACTATGGAGCAAAGCAGGCATCAGTTGAACTAAGTGTAGATGGACTCAATTGGACATATGGACTCACTGGAGGATATGCGCCTCCTATTTATAATATATCATTTCAACAAACACAAGCAGGTGAACTTGGACTCGCGGTTGATTACGGAATTATCACTGCAATACCGAATCTATCAACACTCTATATGGAAATCCAAAAAACAACTGAGTATCAGATTTATTTCTATGAACTTCAGGCATTTGGTACTACTTCATTGTTATTACCGCAGACAGCAGGAAATGCCATTACAAATATGATTGATAATAATTTAACAACCTTCTATTGGCCGAGTGAAGCACAAACTACATCAATCACATCTTATCCTTTTAATTTCACCTTTTCTACACCTGTTACACAAATAAATCACTTACAGATCTACTCACCTCTATCAAACCTACGCCTTTTTACAAGCCTTACAGTAGCAACAGATACAAGTGGTCCTCTTGCAAGTCTAACTAGTTTAACAAATACAAACTTTTCAACTGTAAGTGGTGTCTATTTATACGATGTTTCATTTATTCCTACTTTATCTAATATATCAACTTTGAATCTTACATTTGGAAAAACGACAACCAGTAGTATTCAGTTGACAGAAGTCACTCCTTACTACAATCCGAGTAATGCGGCAACCCAGTATCTAGCGACAACTGTCACAGATCTAGATAACCGTGGAGGAGTTGGTGCTTTAACTGTTCAGACTATTATTTCAGGCTCTTTGAATCTAAATAGCTATTGGAATGTAAATACGTGGACTTTAACTGTCTCTAAACAAACTCTTCGACTGAACTTCACTTTTAATACTGTACCTCAACTCAATCATATGCAAATCTACAGTGATATCTTTGGAGGTAATAGTCTACATTTGATCAATGGAATTGGGGTATTCCTTGATTCAACAAAGTCAGTAGTTCTCTATTCAAATGCGAGCCCTTCAGCACAACAATATAAGCAATTTCTATATTTTGATTTTGATATTACCACATCTGTAAATGTCACATCACTCTATGTAGAACTTTCTAAGACGACTGCGAATCCTAATTATCAACCATACATTTATCAAGTTGCGTTTTACAATGTTGGTTTACTAGGAGGTACACTCGGTGGCTTTACAGGTGGTCTTCTAAATAATACGATTACTCAACAACAAACCGCCTTATTAATTGAAAACGGTGGTGGTGGAACAATTAGTGTAGGTGGAACTGCAGGAAACGCAGGTGTATCAGGCACAAATACAGGTGGATTTATAGGACTTAATTATATTGGAGGTAATCCAGCACCTAACTCAGGCAATGCGCAACTCGTGTCCACCTTTATGTCTATGTCATCGATTGCAGGTGGAGGTGGTGGTGGATATTATGGTGGAGGTGGCGGTGGCACGATCACTACATTTCCTACAACTCAATCAACCTTTCTTGGAAATTATGGTGGTGCTGGTGGTGGAGGTGCGGGATTTTTCTCTACAATTGGTTATACTGCATCAGGTGGCTCGATCACAAATACGGGAGGGCGCGTATTCCACGTGTTTACCGCGAACGGTACGTTTACTACATTGACTACTACAGCAGTAGAGGTGTTTTTAATAGGTGGTGGCGGTGGTGGAGGTGGTTGGGCAGGTGGTGGTGGAGGTGCAGGCAATTTAATTATATTAAGTAATACTCTTGCTGCTGGTTCATATAGTGTTACAATAGGTCAGGGTGGTGTAGGTGGAGTAAACCTTGCTTCAGTCGGTTCAGTAGGAGGATCAACAAGCTTTGGATCGATTGCGACAGCACTGGGTGGTGGTGGAGGTGGTACGGTCTTTATTGGAAGTGGAACTAATGGCGGCTGTGGTGGAGGTGGTAGTGAACTTGCGGGAACGTTATCACCAGGTGCTGCTGTTAAGGGTACGGTCTATTTTGGAACAACTATTCAAAATCTAGCAACTGTAGGCGGTACAGGAGCAGATAATGGAAATGCGGGTGGAGCGGGTGGAGGAGGTGTATCAACAAAGGGATCTAATGTGGCTCTTGCATCACCAGTTGGAGGAAATGGTGGAGCAGGATTTCTCTATTACGGAAATTACTATGGAGGCGGTGGTGGTGGTAATTCAGGTGGTGCATATTGGGGAACTCCTGTAATAGGAACAGGTGGTATTGGTGGAGGTGGTAATGGTGCACTTTACCCAATAGAACCAAGTGCAACAGCTGGAACTCCAAATACAGGTGGAGGTGGTGGTGGTGCTGGATATGGAGTAGGAGCAAGTGGTGGTTCAGGTATTGTTATTGTATCGTATATCTATACACCAATTATCTCACTTATTGAATATGGTGTTGCAACTATAGGAACTGGTACTCCTTCTAATTACATTGCGCCTGGTGTATATCAGCAATCAACGTTCATAGCTAATAACTTACTTACAAATACAGGAATTCCCTATGGATATGGAGGTCAACCAGCAACAACTGGACCTACTGGAGGACTTGGTGGCCACGGTCTAGTTATCTTAACTTATGATACCAACATTACAGTAAATCCTCTCAACACAAATACTGCATCTACAATCTTGACGGATTCTAGCAAGTTATCTCTTTTCCAAGCACCCATTGATAACACAGCTAACATACGTTCTCTCACATTTGGAACCTACACAGAACAAATACAAAATACAAGGTTTTCAAATTACAATTGGGCGTGGTATCACTCTTATCTTTCTTTAGTAGGTGGTAAATTAAATTCTAATTTACTTCCAACTATTGGAACACCTAGAGTTCCTACAGCTACCTATTCTAATTTACCTACATCGGTGTATGATATTATCGCTTCTGAATTTTTTAATGTAAGCACATTCTACAATGGACAGAATAAAACAGTGACAAATGCTAAAACAATTACAGATACACTCAATTTTTCATTTCAGGTTTTTCAAGTTTTATTTGTTGCAGTATCCTACACAGCACCTATTTATACTGAATTAACACAAATCTATTGCCTACTTGATTATTTACAAGTTCAAAATAATTTGTTATATCCTCACGTAAACCCAGCAAATGCCACACTTGATCGGGTCTTTGGAGGACTACCTGGATTTGGCTATTGGGCAAATCCTTTCTTAACAAATACAAGTTTTGTTGGATTTGATATTGGACCGAGTTTAGCAGCGCCTTCATCCCTTGTTGGTCTAATAGGTGGATCCTATCGTTCAAACTCAATGCAGGCAATGTATGGTCTTGTGATTGAGCAGAACTTGAGTACTGGATATTACACACTGAAAGATATTATGAGTTTTAAGCCGAATAGCACAGATATAGCACTCCTTGGATCTAATTGGGCGAAAGCAAGTCAGTTCAATGAATCATTTGTCATTCGTAATCCAGAATCTGTTAATATGGATGGATATATCAGTGTTCAACCATACGATTTTAAGAATGCTATTAATGGTCGCCTACCGCTTTTTAACTACAAAACGTATTATACAAATATTCTCAGTGGAGGAATAATTACACCTTCTCCTATTCATATGATCAATGATTTTGAAGGATCACAGACTTTCTTTTATTCATACCAGAATTCAAATACATCCAATTACAGTAGTATTTTTATAACACATTTTCCGATTACATCAACCTTAATCTTACTAAATAACCAAAATATCCTAGATCGTTCAAACAATACAACAAGCATTCTTGGAACGGCAATTTCAGAATATACTACAAATACATATGCAAGCACATCAATTAATATAGTAAACAAATTTGGATATGCTACAACCTCGCCCACTAACTACTATCCAAAAATAAGTATATACCAAGGATCTAATACACAAGGATCTAATACGAATTACTATAATATATTTAGTAAAGATTCTCCAATTAGCAGCGTAAATGTTGGGCGTCTAATAAATGATTATAATGGTAATATCTATTCATCTGATCGACTAGGAAATGAAAAAGTCTATGAAAATATCTGTACAAATCAAATCTATATGCAGGAGTTCACTAAAGAAAGGCTAGCATTTGCCAGTCCATCCTTTGTCTTAAGTGAATATAATGCAGGAAATACCTTTCCATATACAGACTTTTTCCAATCTAAATTCGCAAATATATGGCATTTACAAGGCAGCCTAAATATGTCTACTCTCTATGGTGCTCGTCTTCAGTCACCCTTTGACTTTACAATTACTACTAATTTTGTAAATCAAGTCTTTTATCCTGTTCACAAGGTTACATTATTAAAGAAGGGTGCAGGCCAAAATCCTATTACACAGACAGCGGATCTAGTTGAATCTAATTATCCTTGGTATCCGCATACTGAAATGTTCTTTTACAATAACTATTCGACAATGCTATATGATATAAGTGGTGATTTTGGTAACGAAAAAACATCAAACTTTACAAATGCCGATCAGTTTTCAGGATATTTTTTTGATTCATTTATTAATAATATTAACTTACAACAGTCTAGTTCCTATAATAATAATAATGCAGATTCCTTCTACTATTTAGCAGTAAGAGCCTATTCTCCTTCCGAACAATTCAAATGTTTATTGCGAATGGCATTACCAGGACGATATGATTTTGGATTCGTGACAATTAGAGATTTAAGTAATGAAAATGTAACAATTCAATTACCTGGTGAATTAGTCAATCCAGATTATGCAAATGTATTAACACAATTTAATTCTCAATTTACGTTTACATCAAGAACATTTGGTGCAACTGGGTTACCTGGTTATTCAGGCTCAAATATATCCTCAATCCAATTTGGTGACTTTTTACGTCAATATATCACAATTTATAATTCAATTCAAACAAATACGGTTATTGTAAGCACTGTTTCAGGAGATGTTACAAATGGAATTGCTAATTTGATCACTGGAGATTTACAGTATATCTTACCATCAACTCTTGTTAATCGTTCCAGAAATCAGGATCCTTTACAGTTTGCTCTCTATCTATCTACATTCGTCAATCCAGCCAATCAGTTAATTGATCAATATGGTCTAGGATATAATTTAGGGTTTGCAAGACAAGATACTGAGTTTACTTCTATTCAACGTGCCGACTCTTTTTTCAAGATCTTAGATGACTATATTTATCTACAGATGAATCCTGAATATAATATGAATCGCTTGGATGTCAGTCGTCAAGAAAACTTTTCAGCTACACAAGATCCTACATCAGAATCTCAACTTTACAATTGTAAATTGCTATTGAATACGTTTGGCTCCTATGCACAAACGGTTGTACAAAATCCTGTCTTTTTCAATCCTCCAATCGGAAAACTCGATAAGCTGAGTTTCCAGTGGTATGATGTTACAGGAACTCTCATTAATAATGCTGATTGCGAATGGAGCGCGGTTCTTCAAATAACAGAAAGTGTAATGGTTGCGACAACAGGGTCTACTCTACCAGCTACATCGCAGTGATAGTAGTATAATAAAAAAACTAGAAGAGGTCAGAGAGCAATGTCTTCAGCGACAAATCCAGTAAATCCAATGGGAACTCCTTTTGAATCTGGAAGTGCTACTGAGTCATATCCGATTCAGTCTTCAAAACTCAATCCTTTTTTTCCTCCGATGTGTCTTGGGTCACACTGGGATCCCACAAAGATCTATCAGAGAACTGTACCGATAGCACTTGTTTCTTTGCCGGTAAATTTTCGCCCTTATACAAAAGTCTGTTTAGAATATCGGACGAGTGCTCCTGAGGAAAAAGCTCCTGAAGTGCCGAACTCACTTGTCTTTCCTGGAGGCGGTGATGTCTATCCGCCTACCCGGTACTTGAATAACATTGATAAGGAAAGTCTACTGAGACGTCTTGATAGGCCGCTTGGCACGTGTGATCCTGAGCAGTTCCAGCCGAATGTAAATGGTGATATGTATAATTCTCGTCTACTCGTTCCTGAATCATCAAAGAATCCGAGTCGGTTTGTTGAAGAACTGTCAATGCCGCAGGCTCTTTTACGTGTTGGACCGTATGGCTGCAGAGCCGAAGCTGATCAAAAGAATTGGGATAGATCTCCTCGGTTGTTCAATAATGCAACGAAACAGGATCGTTATTTTGCTAAGGGTGTTGAACCGCCCCGGCAGAATATATGGCAGCAGGTCGACCAGCGATGCCAAGACACGATACCGAATCCGCCTAATTACAGATTTGAGAATCGGCAGCAAGTACGCAGACCGGTTATTATTGCTGGTTCGCAGAATATTGCGGTAGTTACAAGTTTGGGAGGCAATGAGACACAGGCATATGTAGATCCTAATTTTACGATTAATTATCCGGTGAGACCTTTGGCTTAAGGTGCGGCCCGCTTGCTCACTAACTAAGCAAGCGTAAGTGTAAGAAGAAAAAATGATTGAATGGTTTATAATCCTAGGAATCATTTTTTGTATTGTTGTTTGGTACTATAGTCAGACCGTAAGCCAGTATAGTCTATCGCAGATTAAGGAATCTCAGATTCAAACACAGCTCGCAACTCTTTGGCAGGAAAAGAAGCCAGTGGTTATTTCAGACGTTCGTGAATCTGAGATTTGGGCTTCTAATTCTTTAAGTCAAACGAGATTCTGGTCAGCCCAGCCGATCTGGGCACAGTATCAGGCAGATCCTACTACCAGTATAACCGACAATAAGCCGCAGCAGATGACGTGGTCAGATATGCTTGGAATCTCACAGCTTGAATCTGATTTACTTTTGAAGTGGTACGATGTGACACCTTGGGTCTATAGTGTACGTACTGAAGCGCACATAGGTCACGAAGGGTTGCGTCAGGCGTATGGATATGCGACAGCCTATCACGTAACTGACGGAGAAGGACGTGCCATTCTGCTTCATAATGCCCAGAAGAGCAAGATGCCTCCTGGGTGGCTAGGGTTACGGTGGAATGAGGCCAATGGAGTCCATCATCCGCTTTGGAATCAGGTACAGAATATTGAAGTAATCTTAAGACCTGGGACTGTTTTACTGATACCGAGTCATTGGATTGTTGCAATTGAACCGTTAGATCCAAGTAAACCACTTTGGTGGACACGATCTGATTTACATCATCCGATTTCGAGCTGGGCACAGCGATGGAACGAGCGCGTGCCTTAAGATATCTGGGATATCTGGGATACCAGCGATGGATTTTGCGCGTGCCTTAAGATATCTGGGATATCTGGGATACCAGCGATGGATTTTACCCGTACCCTAAAAATTGGTTTCTTTCTGGCCCTAAAAAGTAGTAATGGAAGCAACCGAGCCTGTAGACGAAGCCGACACGAAAGAAGACGTAGAAGGATCAATCACAGATAGTATTACGGCAATTCGAGAGAAGGTTGAGCAAATCTGTCACGTATCCAAACATATGCATACACGAGCTGTAAGAATCAATTGCCGCCTAGAAAATCCTGATCTGGATATTTGGATTCAGCCGTTCAAACTGCACTCAAGAGCAGTCAAGTGGGCAAAGAAGAATATGCTTGCGTCAGTCTGCTCATTCTTTCAAGTTCACCAACTTTTACAGGAAATTATAAAGAAGGAGAATCGTATTATTACATCATCAAAGGGACTTCTTGTTAAATTAAGTAGTATGGAATCTGATATACTTGATTTACCTGTAGATGAACCTTTATCTATTTGGGTAGTATTAGGTAAACTTCCAAGATTCTTTGTCTAGAATTGATACTCGTCTAGAATTGATACTTACCAACTTACAGCAAAAATTGGTTACATACTCTTTTTTACTGTGGGTACATCGAATGGATATAGATCAACAAAAGGCAGTAGACTTTGCCAAACAAAAACAGTCCTTCTTTCTAACAGGTGCAGGAGGCACAGGGAAGTCATTCGTTATTCAGCATATTGTAGAGGCTATTGAGCTTTCTGGACGTGATGTTGCATTAACCGCAATGACAGGATGTGCTGCTTTACTGCTTGGACCAAAAGCAAAGACACTTCATTCTTGGGCAGGGATTGGCTTAGGCAAAGAGCCTGCTGAAGTTCTTGTTGCCAAAATTAAGAAGTCTAGAAAGGCTAAAGGAAATTGGCTTTCTGCTGATTGCTTAATTATTGATGAGGTGTCTATGATGACTCCTGATCTACTGGATAAACTAGAGCACATTGCTCGGCTTATTAAGAAGAGCCCTATGCCCTTTGGCGGCCTTCAGGTAATTCTTGTCGGTGATCTGTATCAGTTGCCTCCGATTTATAAGGAAGGTGAACTTGCCGCAGCTGGTGCACAATTTGTCTTTGAATCACAATGTTGGCGGCAGCATATTCAAAATGTTGTAGTTTTACAAAGTATTCACAGACAAACTGATCCGATATTTCTACAGATTCTAAAGGAGGCTCGTGCAGGTAAATTAAGCGAGGAGTCAATTGCCATTCTTCAAACTCGCAAGACGAATACGTGGAAGAAGCTAGAAATCAAGCCGACACTCTTATTTACAAGAAGAGCTGATGTAGATGACGTTAATACCACACAACTTCAGAAATGCCAAGGCGATGATGTAGTCTATAAGGTTAAAACTGTCAAGTTACCGACTGTCTTTGCGACAGAGCAGGACATACAGTGGACCACAGAGAGAATGGATAAGAATAGTCCGTATGTGCCTGAGTTGCGCTTGCGTAAGGGAGCACAGGTAATGCTTCTGACAAACAAGTATACTGAGCATAAGCTTGTAAATGGGAGTCGCGGTATAGTCATTGGATTTACAGATGACAATGACAAGAAACGACTGGTTGAACTTGAGGCAAGAGAACAGACAGCTGATCTGAATGAAACAATTAAACTCTTGAAGACACAGATTGACAGTTCACAGCGTTTACCGATAGTCAAATTCAAATCTGGAGGTACTCTTATTATTGATTGTCACGCCTGGGAATCGGATGAGATTAAGGGACTTCAAAGAGAGCAGATTCCTTTGCGACTCGCCTATGCTGTCACAATCCACAAGGCACAGGGTGCCACTCTGGATTGCGCTTTAGTTGATATCGGAGACAACACCTTTGAATATGGTCAGGCATATGTAGCACTCTCTCGTGTCAAGTCGCTGGACTCACTGTATATCTGGGATCTGAACCCAGCAGCTTTCCGAGTCCATCCGAAGGTGAAGGCGTATCTCGATGGTTTGTGTACACAGGCTACACAGACTCCAGAAACAGATGAGACATATCAGCCTCCATCACCGTCTTCAGAGCTTGTTCTAGAGGCACCTTCTGTATATACGGGACGCACAGTAATCGTGACAAGAATCGAATAAATGGTTTAATTCCTGTATCGGGAGCTAATGTAAGACGCTGTTGATATCCTAATACTTGAATTGCAATCTGTTCAACCTCTTTTTGAAAGGGCTTTTCGGCCTTGAGTCCCATCATTCCTTCAACTAAGGCATTGATCGGGCTGAAAGAGAGATAGCGACTTAGAATAAATTGTAGAATAAAACTCTGTTTTTTACTGAGAATGAGAACAGGCTTGTCTGCGTGCGCTCTTAGCGTCTTACATAAGCTTTGAAGTTCAGTGACCATTTCCAAAAAGAGAGGTTTCTCAAGTAGTGTCTTCAGATACCAGTACAAATTAACGAGAAGTGTATCTTTACTGCCGACAATTTTCATAGAGATTTCACGATCATTTTGCCAGGTTGTGACAAGAGTTCTAGGATCGGCTCCATCTAGTTTTTTCTGATAACAGTAATTCAAGAGACGCGCTTCCAGAGGAACTTGACTGTAGCCGCTGTAGAATTCGTAGCGTTGAATATATTCGGTCAAGTACTTGGGAAGTTCATTTGATACTTGGTTATTAAGAAGACAGTGACCAAAATCGGAGACACCGAGTTGCAGTGATTTATCGGCTTGAGTCCGAATAAACAGATTGCCTACGTGTAAATCAATATGAAAGACTTGTTCATTCAGATTTTGATAGAACTTTTGAAGACCTGTTAAAAAGACTGGAGTTGCGTGTACTATTTGCCGGATGATGAGTTTGTAAGGGTCATTCTTATGAAGAGTTAGCCACTCACCTACTGTTATAGGATAGCGCTGAATAAAATAGATTTTATGAGTTCCTTCTGAGATTGTTTTTCCTTCTTTTAGAGTTTGTTTCAGTGACTCGCAGGCCTGATCCTTCTCGGTCCACGCAGCAAGAGAAGACCGACTGGCCATAAAGGCACCTTTGTCCGCAAGTTTTGGCGGATTCTTGGAATTCGCAGGTGCACAACTTCCTTCGAGTTTCGCGATAAAGGTTGACGCAAGAGGGCCTAGAAGATGTTCAGCGGCTCTCAAATACTCATCTTCAGTATCGCTCATTGGAACAATTTTACTGACATATCGGCCGTCACGACTTAGCGGAATATGCTGATAGTCTTTACTTCCTTCACAGGGCCACGCAGGTTCAGCAAATACACAACCATCAATACCTTCACCTACAATACGCCCACCTGTTTGCATCTTAAATGCCTCTAGTGACAAGAGAGGATTCATTTTTTACTTTTGTAGAAACTTACCATATACTTTCATAGCATCTCGCATACCGGGTGTCTGATATTTATGATATTTAGCTCTATAATACATTGTGGTTGCAACCTGTTTTTGATATGGTTTAGGCTTTCCACGAATTTTTTTCAGTGATTGAGTAGCTTTTTTTGTACTTCCGTAGCCAATTCCATAGGTTCTTGGAGTCCCTCGTGGATTATCATTAAATAATTGATGCTTATTCTTTCTTGTTTTTCTTACCATCTATTCTTTGCAGGTTTATATTTAGGTACCTTGCCTAAAAATTGGTTGATCTAAAAAGTTTCCATTTATCACTTTCCAATGCAGAATTCCTCCCGAAAGAATATCGCGGGTCGCTCTAAGATGGAAGAGCCTTCTATATCATTAATTACGTCTAATGACATAACTTCTAGTACATCAATGCCTGTAAGTATTGGCGGAGCTCGCGGGTCTCCGGGTAAACGTATGGTTTTACCAAAGACTGAACCTCCGGCACTCTCTCTGACGGATACTGTGTCAGTAAGTGCTCCTTTAATTTCGCAAGCGCAGCTACAGGTGCAACCGCAAGCGCAACAACCCGTAAAGCCCACAGATGAACCGTTGCTCATTGCGAATCCGCAGCGATTTGTACTGTTTCCTGTCGAACACCCTGATGTGATGGCAATGGCCAAGAAGGCGATTGCTGTTTTCTGGACGCCAGAGGAAATTGATCTAACCAAGGATATTCGTGACTGGGAGAAGCTGGATGCGAATACTCAGCATTTCATCAAGCACGTTCTAGGCTTCTTTGCGGCAAGTGATGGAATTCTGATGGAGAATCTGGCGCTCAATTTCCAGCACGAAGTGCAGTGGCCTGAGGCCAAGTACTTCTATGCGAACCAGAACTTTATGGAGGCCATTCACTCGGAGACCTATAGTTTGCTGATTGACACCTATATCACGGATAAGAAGGAGAAGCAGCACCTTTTGGAAGGATCAACAACGATTCCTGCGATCAAGAAGAAGGCTGACTGGGCTTTACAGTGGTTAGATGCGAAGAATGCTGACTTTGCGACTCGCCTGATTGCCTTTGCTGCGGTCGAGGGCATCTTCTTCAGTGGTGCGTTTTGCAGCATCTTCTGGCTCAAGAAGCGTGGCCTAATGCCGGGCTTGACGACAAGTAATGAGTTCATTGCGCGCGATGAGGGAATGCATACGGACTTTGCTTGCCTCCTCTATGGCAAGATCAAGCATCGCTTATCAAAGGCAAAGGCGTCTAAGATTATCAAGGACGCAGTCAAGATTGAGAAGAATTTCATTACAAAGGCACTGCCGTGCGAACTTATTGGAATGAATGCGGTCTTGATGAGCCAGTACATTGAGTTTGTCGCGGATCGTATTCTGGTTCAGCTTGGATATCCGAAGGTCTACGAATCGGCGAATCCGTTTGACTTTATGGAGCGCATTTCCTTGGAGGGCAAGGACAACTTCTTTGAGAAGCGTGTAACGAATTATGCCAAGGCAGCAGTGGGCAAGACGCAGGAGGAGATGAGCTTCTCGATGGCTGCTGACTTTTAGACCCTGCGGCCTTTTAGACCCTAATTCCTTTTCTACTTTTGCTGACTGCCCGCTTAGCACGTCTACGACGTGTTTGCTTGCGACGACGACCACCTTTCTTAGAATTATTCCTTCTTTTTGCTTCTTCTTTAACGGCTTGAATAAATTCCTTCTCATTCTCTGTAGCAGCGGCAGCAGCATTCCGTTCTCTTCTTAATTCTTCTTTAACTTGTTCTGCCCTGGCGACAGCGGCGGCGAGGCGCGCTTCAGCGGCGGCGGCAGCAGCAGTCTGTTCTCTTAGTTCTGCTTCAACCTCTGCGGCAAATCTCTCTCTATTAAGAGCTTGACTCAAGTTCGTAGCTTCATTGCTAGGAGCCGTCCCCAATCCAAGACCAAGGGCACCTGACATTCTATAGTAATTGATGTTAAATTACGTGCTGAATAACCAACTCAGCTTCTAAATCATAGGCGAACCCTAAAAAATGAATCATACTTTTCTACATAAAAGCGTATGCCTAGCCACGGAGCCGAAATCATTGAAGGAGTCCCAGTTCTGCTAAAGGATGGTGTGATGTATGCGTTTCAGTACGGTCTTGTGAATCCACCGACGATCAAGCTTGGAACCTATGTAGCGACGACTAAGAAGGCTACGTGGGATCCTGTAGTTTTGCCGCAGTGGCTTGCGACGTACAGGAGGAATCTGGTCGCACGGTCGCGAAAGATCTAGATCTTTCATACGTTAATGTGTAAACACCGGGAGCTACAAAATTTGAACTTTTTTATTCATTGTATAGACAAATACAATGGATAACGATCGATCGATCATTTTAGAAAAGCATATCGTGGATGCCTGGGGTCTCTGGTACTTGGAGTGGCAGGCAACAAAGAAGGATATCATTAAGAAACAGGCTCAGTCACCAAAGGAATTTATTAATAAACATTTAGTTAGTACCGAGAGCAAATGCCTTCTTGGGAACACCACAACCAGCTTGGTTCTGCCGTCCAAGTAAGAACTGCATACGCTCATAATCACTCTTAAATTGTTTAGGACCTGAACCGACCGCAAGTATCAAAGATTGATAAATTGTATTTGCATTCGCTTGATTCCCAACATTACCAAATATGATCGCTTCATATTGCTGAACTGTACAAGGACAGGTGCGAGTAGTATCTGACATCTAGCGGTAGTTTAGATTTGTTTTACAGTGTTGTAAAGGCCTGCCGCAGCTCCGACAGGATCATTTTGTACAAAGAGTTGTTGACCAAGTATGAATTTTGATGATTCTTGAGATGATTGAAATTGATAATATCTTGCGTCTGTATATCCTTGGGCTCTCAATGCTACAATCGCTGAATTATACGCTTGAACTCTAGTAAAGAGTGAAGCTGCTTGACTATATTCCTGTGCCTGAGAATAGGTAAGCGCTTTCATTTTTCCTAGAGGAAAACAGACCATCTGTTGATTCAGTATCTAATAAAAATTGAATATGTTGATGCATCAAAGTAAGGTACATACAGAATGGTGTTTCGTTACAGAGATACTGATGGGATCACAACGATTGCATCAATCGCTCCGCTCAATGATGGCACATTTCTCGAGCTTGTTCGGGATTTTCAGTATCAGAGAGAGAAGCGAATCTTTCAGACAAAGCAGGAGTGGCTGGATACACTTCCTCTTGGCGCAATTATCAGTGATATGGTCGGATCAATGCGGATTCAGAAGCCTGTAGTCGTTGTAGAACCAGTAGATGAGACTCTTACTGACATGCCGTATCTTCTTGCGCTAAAGCAACGCTACGGAATTAAGCCAAAGCCGAATCCTAAGAAGATGGACTCACTGAATAAGCAACTTGAGTTGACGAAGTCGGACTTTATCAAGAACACTGCGATGCTACAGGACAAAAAGAATCCGTATCGTGGGTACACGAAGCTTCAGGATGGTCTTATTAAGACTCGGATTGAAAAGCTTGAGGCACAGATTGCGGCAAATCCTGCTATCGCAGACAATCCTACGTACGTGCCTCTCTTTATGAAGAATGCGACTGCCTTTGTACAGAAGGAGGGCCGAATGCTTCCTCTTGCGTACCATACAAGTGATCGCGTAATGATCTTTGAGGGCAAGACGGGTACTACATTTCAGGAGCTGGATCTTCCTGATCGGCCTGAGCTGTGGATGCAAAAGGGATCGCGTCGGTTCAAGGCGGTCTAGAGCTCTGACTCAAATAAAAGTAAATTTGAATAGCATACACTAACTATTTTTAGTAGCCTATGTGTGATATTTGTTCATCCATTATTCATACAGATAAGAAACATGACATTGCGAGTTGCCCTATTCGGGCAGCTTTGTATTGCAATGTCTGTCAGGTTTATGGACATTCTATCTTCAAGTGCCCAGATAAGAACGCTTGGCGAGTCCGGGTACCTGAATATCAGGAACAACTAATTCCTCTACGCGTACGGGAACAGTATAAGATTACTACAAGAACACCCATTGTAGCAGACACAGTTGATCCGATTGAGTGTCCTTATCCTCCGGTCATTGAAATACCTGAAGATAAGGATGGTAAGTCAGTCCGAGCAATGCTGACAAGTCTACAGATTCCAGTTTCGGGAGTGAAGGAAAATCGGCGAGTGTTTGAAGCCTATGCTGCACTCATTGGAAAAAAGGTAGTCTATTTACAGAATGAGCAAGGTGTCAAGGAGAAAGTTAAGATTAAGATCAAGAAAGTCCAGACGGTACAATTGGCCAAGACTGAGCCGGTCGGCTAGACTCTCTGCTAGACGCTCTGGTAGACGATTTATAGGAGGAGGTGTAGGAGATTTACGTTATTTTCCAGATGGCAGTATCGTAATAACGCCACTTGATCCAAAGGATCCTCAGTCACCTCCTATTGTAGTCAGTAAGGAGTTTGCTGAAAAGGAGATTTCCTATGATTAATTGCGTCTAGTTGAACTCTTACGCTTTGAACGAGTCTTTCTTCTTTTTCCTCCCGCAGCGGTTGCAGTATTCAAAATATTTTTTAAACCTTGAAGATCTTGATCTAATTTAGCAACTTGCTGTCTGATTGTATTCAGATTACTTGGGCCTTGTGCCGTAGGAGTACTTACAGACGCAGCCTCAGCCGCTGCCGCTGTCGCAGCTGCCTCCGCATTAGCAGCGGCCGCAGCATTAGCAGCCTGTCTCGCAGCATTAGCCGCTTGAGCATTTGCAGCATTGGCCGCAGCCTTTCTTGCAGCATTGGCCGCCGTAGCATTCGCAGCCGCCGCCGCAGCTGCAGCAGCTTCTGCAGCTTTTCTGGCAACATACTCCCTTTTTCTAGCTGCTGCACCAAGGACAGGTGGAGCACTCATTGAACTTCCTAGAGAAACAGCACTAGGTCTGTATTTATTTTTTATCATTTTTGCTAAGTCTGAAAAACTAGCCGAAATGTTTGATTTATCACCAGTCGCACAAAAGCCAGTAATTTTTTGTGCAGATAACAAAAAATCATCATTTGTATTTACTTCCTGCATTAATTTTGAATTAGGATTGTTAACCATTGAGCAAATTGTATTCGGCATCAAATTCTTAATATATGTGAGTCCTGATAAAGGCTTCGATCCATTCTTTAAATTGCGCATCACTTGAAGATTATTAGCCATTTGTTCTATTTTATTAAGAGAAAATAATGTCATTATTTAGATGCCTTGCCCTTACGCAAATGCTCTTGGAATGCCGGGTCAAGGAGTTCACGCTGCCAGAATCCTAGGAATGTCAATAAATGACTGGCTAGCTACATTTATACTTGCAATTCCTATCGCATTCTTATTTCAAATTGAGTATGTCTATGCATTAATTGGATTTTTTGTGCTTGGTGAAGTTCTTCATTATGTATTTGGTGTAAAGACTGCCTTTCTAAAGATGATTGGTTTAGAACCTAATTTTGTGATTCCATCTACCTCTCTCTATGTAGTAGTATAGATGCCGAACTTTCGTGGTGGAAAGAATTATAAGAAAACAAAGCATGGTGAACCAGAAAAGGTAATTTTTATTGACAAGGAAGCGGATCAGATGATTGCGCGCATCGTACGTCTTCTAGGAAATCTGAACACTCAGGTTTACTGCGAGGATAACCGTGTGCGAATTGCCAAGATCCGTTCTGGAATCAAGAAGCGAGTGCGCTTTGAAGTGGGTGACATTGTCTTACTCAGTCTGCGAGACATTGAAGTGAGTGCAGCAGAACCTAAGGGAACTCGGGCAGATCGTGGAGATATTATCGCCAAGTACAGTCCAGAACAATTTACGCAATTAAAAAATAATGGTCTGAATCCGAGTTTATTTGCGCAGATGGAAACTCTCGATGGGCTCGTCAAGGGAATTAATCTGGAGGGTGTTGTGGAGGGTCAGCTTGTGGATAATGTAGATCGTCTAATTGAATTTACAAATGATACTGGTGAAGACGATGAAGAGAAGGAAATTGATGTAGATGCGATCTGAGTATTCAGTAGATAGCTTACTTACTAGAGATCCAGTGCTTCATCTCAGGATACTTTTCTCTAAGATTGACAAGCCAAGCCTCAGCCAATTCAAGACGTAGACTCTTCTCGCCATTTCCAGTTTGGCCATTCTCATCGCGCCAGCAAATTCTATAAAGAACCATTTTATACTGGTTTTTTATAGATGTAAAGTTTCAATTTTTTTAGTACTTACGACTACGCTTTGTCTTGTGGCGTCTCGTGTGGTGCTTGCGACGGCGACCACCTTCAATTTGCCCTAAAGCATTTCGTGCTCTTCCTACAACACCTGCAGCTTTATATGCAAGAAGTTCGCGATTCATAACACCCTCTAGATATTCATCGTATGTACCTGCAATATCTTTTCTCATTGATTCAGGCAGATAACTAAAATCTTCAAATACGATCTCTTGAGGGCTACGCAGTCTAATACCACCTGCACCACCATTACGTTTAATATCTTGTTGTCTTACTTCAGCAATGTAGGAATAAAACCGATAATACACTAAAAATTTTATAAACTGTGCAATGGCCCGTGTTGCTATGCCTGTAAAATAGGCGGCTGTTTCTGCAGCGCTTGCTCCAGGAGGTAACGCAGTGCGCGCGCGAATCGTATTATATATATATTGAAAGGCTTCAACTGATCCTGTTTTTACAACATAGACTGCTGCTAAACCGGCCGCAGGAAGAGCAGTATTGGCTGCAATAATCGCCGCATTGGATATAAACATTCCAGTCCAGGAAGCCATTACACTAGCACCAAAATTTTGATTTAATAAATGAATAATACTTACAATGATACGCACTGTAAAAGATCCATTACTTCCTAAGTCGTGTGCAAGAAGTCCAGTGCCTACTATATAGGGTAAGGATGTAATTGCCGCAGCCATCCTATCAATTGTACCTGGTTCTGCGATTGCATTGCCGAGAGCATTTAATTCAGCCGCACGTTTTGCATCAATTTGGCCAAAAACACGACCAGGCAGAGCACAGAGCATTCGTAAAACACGCTTGAGTTCTTCAAACATACGTGCACCACCTACCTGTTTGCGACGACCACCGTCCATCGGAACCCGTTCAAGATTTGATGCATCAACTAAAATCTGCTGAATCGCTGCAAATTCTGCAGCAGTTAAAACTTCGCAAGTGACACCCAATTCACCATTTACTTCTTCTTGAGCCGTTTCATACATATCTTGAATTTCAGCTTGAGTTTGCGGCCTTCCATTTCTCCGAATCTGCTGCGCTACACGCGCACTTGCAGCAGCTCTCGCTGATCTAGAACGACCATTATTTCTGCGCACATTTACAGGACTTCCATCAGGCCAATACCAATAGCCATCTTCACGTTTTACAGGACCAGGTCCATACGCAAGAACAGATTGATTTAAACGATCTGCCATCTCTAATCAGATCTCGTATTTTTATATCAAGTCATTTTCTGATGTTCAACAGGAGGATGCAGGCCAATATTGATGAAACAGAACTTGATAGACTACATACTGGAATGGTACAAGGAGGCGCTATCTATGCGTCAGCCAATTTCCCGGATGCTGATGGTAATGATACACGTCAATTTGGATCGCTAATGAATGCGGTGAACCACGTGAGTCTGTATCATATGGCCGATGGACAAGATAAGCAGGCTATTACTAAGACGTGGAAGCGAAAGATCCGGGATATTATGCAAAATCACCAAGAACAGATTCTACAGTTCTTTACGAAGCCGATTCCTGAAAGCCACCCTCTCAGATCAGCGCAAATGATTCTTCAGAGATTTGGAAAGCCGATTAATTCAAGCACCTTTGATTATTCCAAGAGTCCACCGACAATTTTCAAGGATTGTATTCAAGATGTTTCAGGTCGAGGAATTTTAGAGATTAATAAGTATATTCTAGATCTTGAGAAAACGAAGGTTCACGACTCTCCACAAAGCCGTTGGACAAGTATGACCAAGAATATGTTAGATTATATGCATACAGTTGGTGATGAACTCATTCGGCTTGATCAGCAGTTGAAAGCAGAGTGTGATGTCTTAGATATGGTTATTGAGAAGGTCAATCAGATTTTACTGTTGCCTCAGCCAGACGTGCCGGGGTTCCAAGATGTGATGGAACTCTATGTCAAGAAGCAGTTTGATGCTCATCCGATTGAAAAACTATACTGGGATTACATTCACACAGTTCAAAAATACGGAGTTCTACGAGAGATTCTTTTACCGCAGAGAACAAGTCTGCTGACCAGTAATGACCCGATCTGCTGTATCTGTATGACGGAAACAGTCGTCATTGCGTTCGTTCCGTGTGGTCACACATTCTGTACAAATTGCTCAAAGCGTAGCGTAGCCTGCCACATTTGCCGTCAGTATATCACGAGTCGTGTACGTCTTTATTTTGGATAACTTCATCTGTAAATTCTACAGTATAGTCACCACGGCGCAGAAACTTTTCGCGTACTTCCTTTTGTTGGTCTTCATTCAGCGAATAAAGACGAACGGCCGCATCTACAATTCGGTTCGCATAGGCGTACCAAAGAGTTTCAATGAGCGCAGACCCTACACTTCGTGGATTTGAGCTCATTAGTTTGTATACTTTATACACATTTCGTAGATTCAAATTTTCAGCCTAAATGCCCAGACTCACTATACAGTAGATGTCAACCCATAGTTCAGAGACAAATAATGAGCAGCAGACAATGGGAATAGATGATGCGCAGGAATTTCAGAATCTACCGCGGTTGCTGACGGAGTGGAAGAAGATTCAGGAAGAAAAGCGGAAGCTAGTTGATGATAAACGTATTATCTTGGAACGAATCAGTGAACACGATAAGCGGTGTGAGGTGATGGAACAGATGATTATGGGGACGATGAAGAAGCACAGTATTGCTGCGTTAGATCTGAAGTCTTCCAATGCGCGGGTTTTATACAAGAAGGCATCAAGAAAGGCCCCGATCAGTAAGAAGAATATGGAGAAGTTGGTGGGTGAGCATCTGAAGAGTTTGGATGCGGCTAAGAAGCTGTTGGAGTTCTTGGATGAGAAGCGAGAGACAAAGATCAAGGAGTCTCTAGTTTACGAAAAAAAGGAAACTGTTACATAGTAGAATAAGAATGAACGGTGCCTCAGTCATTACTGCTGTTAGCAGAGCCCTCGTTGAAGGATTTGTAAATCCCGGTGCGACAGAAGCATACAAGCAGCCTGCGGTCTATTCAGATGCAATGGCGGTACTCTTGGCATTTCTGCTTGCTGTCGTTATTGTTTCCTTTATTGGCCTCTTTCTCTGGAATAACAGTGTAGTCCCTTTATTTGAGTTTGCTCGGCCGGCCAAGTCCATCTTTCAGATTCTGGGTCTGATGATTTTCTTGGCAATTATGTTGCCTTAGCATCTCAAATTCATTTCCTTAGAAATGAATTTTCACGGTACCTTGATTTTATTAAACATCATAAGTAGATAGGTGTAAATGACAACTTTACTACCACAACCTACTCTTAATCCTATATCTTCAGAGTCAACTGATGATATAAAATTATCAAATATTCCAGTTACAGTCGTCCCTCCTCCTGTATCAACAACACTTCCAGAAATAAAAACAATGGCTGAAGTGAAAGTAAAACACGATGCAGTTGATGTTACAGAAGATGACCTAATAAAGACATCTAAGGTATTAGATAAACTACACGCGATAGAGGCTTCAGATTTAGCAGCAGAAATTAAGCGATTAGATGAAATTAGAAAGGCTGAGATTGCGAAAAAGATTGATGAGAGAAATCTATTAAAAGCACAATTTCAAACTACGCATTTAGGAAGAGGATGTATTGCACTCGGTATAACATTATTTTTGGATATATTTGATGCTATCAATACAGATGATGCTAAGAATAAATTATGTAATAGTCCTGATGAATTTGTTATATATGTTATATCAACAATTATAGATAAAATTCGAAAGAAAATTGGTAAAGTTGCGTCAAAAGCAACAGGCTATTTTAAACGGGGACTTTCGACTGTAGTTGATAAGGCTGGAAATATAGTTCAGAAGAAGAATATTGCAGAAAAGGCAACAAATGCGGCCGGTTCTGCTATTGATAGCGTAACTAAAAGCTCATTGGGTAATTTTGCTACTATTCTGAAGCGTGGGTTACCGCTTCTTATATTACCCTTGAAGTTAGCAATTGCTCCTTTTTTACCAGCTGTTAAAATCTCGTGCGATACACTACAATTTCATAAAGTTCTTACTGCATTATTAACAGAACTTGATCACGTCTATATATTAATTTGTGGAGCACCGACATATGCGGTCATAATGAAAATATTATTAGAAAGAAATAAAATAGCTGGTGAAAAATTACAAGCTAAATTTGATAAAGCTAAAGAAATAGCATCTCAAGTAGGGAGTACATTAAAGAAAACATTTACAAAAGAAACAGCTATTAAGGCGGGTAAAGGAATTAAATCTGGATTTCTTGCAACTGGCAAATTTATAGGTAATACAGGTACACGTATAGGATCATCTATCCGAAATTCGGCAAACAGAACATTTAAGATACGGCGGTCTGCAAATGTCACTGCTCCAGTGCCAGTACCACCAGTACCTACACCTCCAGTACCTACACCTCCTGTACCTACACCTCCAGTACCTACACCTCCTGTACCTGTACCTCCAGTACCTGCAGTTCCTGTAAAACCAAAAAGTATGTTTAATCGTTTTTTATCACGAGGCGGCAAGAGGACTCATCGTCTTAAGCACAAGCGACGACACGTAAGTCGTAAGCGGTAAAGATAAATCAATATTTAATTTCTGATCTAAATATTTACACATATTCATATCAGTTTTTACTAAATTATAAAAAAACTTCCACACTAATAATATCCCTTGTAAGGTCCGAGATCCTCAATAGTCTCAGGTAAAAAGGGTTTAGGATCGCGAGGAGATCCGTATGCAGGCGCTTTGAGAGGAGGTGTGCACGCTCCCTGCGCGATTGAATAGACATCCATCCAGAGAGAATCAAATGAATTCTTGATACGTGCTGATTCAGGATCCGTGATATTATAGGATGTACAGAGACGAGAAAGAAGTACCATCGCACGCTTCTTCCAGGTGTCAAAGCTGATCTCCAGATCGCGAGGCGGGATTGACTTGGTAAAGCACCGGGCAACAGTGTCAGCAGGATTCTCACGGTCGTGTGTGGTATTGTACGGAATATACATCGTCGCTTGAACAACCTGAGCCGTTGAGACTAGATCGTGCTTAATACAGCAGAGTTTTGATAGGATAACCTTAAATTCTAAAAGGTCACGCTGTCCCTCGCCAGTTGTTGATTTCTTCGTAGCAAAGAGATCTGCAATTGCAACGGCTTCTGCAGATTCCTGGCCGCAAGAGATGTCAGATACACCATTGGTAGGTCCTTGAAAGCCTTCTGACTTCTTTTGACTGCCGGACATTCTCGGCATACCGGGCATAGCAGGCATAGCAGGCATACCAGTAAAGCCCTGCTTGCTTCTAATTACAACATTCCAGATCGTAATACCTACGGCGAGTGCTATTAAAGCTGAGAGCCCTACGTAAAAAAGAGTTGAATACGGTGCATTTGAAGCATTAGGTGAACCGGCTTCCATTCTGAAGTTGTGTTAGATTTGGATAGACCACGTATGAAACGTATTTGCGAGATCACGTTTGGTTTCTGACTTTTCTAAAACGAATTCATCAATATTGAAGATACTTTCTGATTGAAGGCGCAGCCAATAGACCTGGACTACATTCTTCTGTCCAATACGGAGTGCTCGCCCGAGTGCCTGATCCAGAAGAGCTGCAGTCCACCACGGACTCGTAAAGACAACCCGGTCATAGTGCTGAAGATTGAGACCTGTGCCTCCTGCGTGCAACTGAATGAGAAGCACATCCTGCAGTCCCTCGGTAAATGTCCGACTACCTTCGACTGCTGCATTGCGCTCATCCATCGACATTCCGCCGTGGTACTCACGGACCTTTCCGATGAAATTAAACGCCTCAAGATACTGACGAAGAAGTGTAATCTCCTCACGAAACTGGCAGAAGATGATCCACCCGTGACTTCTTCCACTATACGAATCATCCTTGATAAGATTCGCAATCTCCTCAAACTTCCGACTGGGCCCAATAAACTCCGGTCCCAGATATCCAAAGTTCTCTCGCTGCCGAGCATTAATATAAACTTGCGGATTGACACTCACCTGGCGAAGACGAAGAAGGATCGCCAGACGCTGAAGAGCAGCTGCTTTTCCTCCATTAGCCTGTGCTCGGCGCCACTGGTGCTCGAGATTGTTCAGAATTCCAGAATAGATCTTCTCCTCATCCTCATTTGTAAACTCAAGATCAAGCTTGTGGACCTCGGGAGTTGGAGGAAGAGTCAGGCCAGCAGGAGGATCACACTCAAACATCTTCCTGGCAAGAAAGCAGCCACGGACCCACGATTGATACTGCGGCGACCAACTGCCGGGGGTATCAATCGGAAAGCCGATGAACATCAGATAACTGACAGCATCATCAAGAGTGTTAACGATCGGAGTTGCAGTAAGACACCATTTGTAAGTTGCTACAAGGCGATGAACGGAAAGTCCGGTGATCGTCTTGGAGTTGCGAATACGGTGTGCCTCGTCGAGAACAATACGATCCCAGTCGTACTCCTGGAATTGAGCAATGTTGGAGACGAGCCTGTCGTAGTGACCGAGAAAGACAGACGGCCGCAGCTTCTGCTTGCCGATTGGAGTCCACCCGGTCTTCTCGGCCACGTAGAGATTCAGATTACAACGCTGAATAGCCTCTTCCCACTGCTTCCGGACAGCGAGTGGCATTAGAATCAGAGTTCGCTTAACCCGGTTATTGACAATAAGACCAAGGGTCTCGATCGTCTTGCCAAGGCCCATTTCGTCACCCAAAATTCCACCGTGTACGGATATACTAGGACTTGCCTGGAATCCGACCCGTTCCTGATTCATCATCCATCGGATACCTTCGCTCTGATGAGCCGCATAACTAACAGATGACCATACCTTGACAAGAGGTTTGACTAAAGAAGACATTTGAGTTGTCTTGCTGATAGAGGTGTGCCGTTGGAATTAATTGGCAACCTTCAATTTTTGCGCGGCCTGGCGTAGCATAGGAGAGGTTCTATTTTACCGAATCTACCACTAGAGAGCAATGGACTCCATCTTAAAACAGATGAAACCTCTTCATATTTTGGGATCTGTCTTGGCCTTTTTTGTGGCTATATGGATTCTACGTTGCATTGTCGGCTGGTTTAGTTTTGACTATTTTATTGGGATAGGCGGGAATACATACTCTACAGATTGTAAGACAGGGTGTCTTATCCAAAATGGAACTCTTCTAACTGTACTTGAAACGGCAGCTGTTGTTCTAGCGAATGATTTTAGATTAAATGCGGATGGATCGTATTTATGTCGAAGCGGTACAATAATTGCAAGAGTTCCAGTTAATTGCAAGTGTGGATCATTAGATTCAGGAAAATGGACATCAGGAACAATCAATACAGATGTTACAAGACCCGTTGTTTGTACAGGAAGAACAGATGTTACTGTAACCGATCTTACAGCTGTAATTGATCCTGAAGCATTTGCGACTGCAATTGCTGCAGCCGCTGCGGCTGCCAAGACTGCTGCTGAAAAGGCTGTTACAGATGCTACAACAGCAAATACAGCAGCGCAGACAGCAAAGACAACTGCAGATGCTGCAGCGGCAGCAGCAGTTACGGATGCCAATACAAAGAAATCATTATCTGATTCAGCCACAGCAGCAGCGATTGCAGAAACTGTTCCAACAACAAAGGCAGGCCTTACTACACTTGCGACAACGGCTCTGGCAACTTACAATACGGCAGCTACATTGGTTGCAAGTACGAAGGCGGTTAAGGACACTGCGACTGCAGCAGCAACACTTTCAGCAGCAAGACTCTTAGTGGCAGAGAAGAATCTTGCGAAAGTCGTCGCAGATAATGCTTTTGCTATTGCTAAATCAACAGATGCTAATTATTCTGATCTTCAAGCGGCTGCATTAGCTGCTACAAATGCTAAAACGGCAGCAGATACTGCATTAGCCAAAATCATTTCAGATGCAAATACTCTTGCGGCGGCTGCTGCTAACTGTTCACAGTATACCACGTGCGCAACGTGTGCTGCTGCAACAGGATGTGTATTCTGCGGCACTTCAGGTACATCGGGCACGTGTAAAGCTTCAACCGATACGTGCGTAAGTACAAAATACACAACTGCGGCTCAATGTACGGCAACTACTGGAACTACTACTACTGGCACTACTGGCACAACTACTACTGGCACAACTACTGGCACAACTACTGGCACAACTACTGGCACTTCAACATCAACTACAGATCCAGCTTTAGAAGCCTTGATTGCGAGACTTCTTGCTGGATCTTCTAGTACGACTACTTCAGGAACAGGTCCTTCAGGCACAATTGCAACTCTT
>Ga0209087_1000275_pt1 | contig 34054 bp, 48 predicted proteins | sample S_130805_EF_Meta_FD_187321 | JGI IMG/M metagenome (GOLD analysis project Ga0209087, IMG submission 187321) | Freshwater microbial communities from Lake Simoncouche, Canada to study carbon cycling - S_130805_EF_MetaG (SPAdes) (version 2) | ecosystem: Environmental > Aquatic > Freshwater > Lake ... | reverse complement strand
AAGTAAAAAGGCGGGGCGGCTTGATTTGGTCTTTGACTAGGCCAAGTGGAAAGTCAGAAAAACCTTGGCATCGACATCCTCAAGTGCTGACTTGACGCCGCCCCAAACTGAACTGAACAAAGGAGAGGACATGGAAATCCCCCAGCCAGAGAATACCATTGCCAATTTGATTGACAAGCACCATGAGGCTCAAGCCAGCCTTGAGATGCCCCGCCCTCACATGGGTTGCTCCATCGTCGGCCATCCCTGCGACCGCTGGCTGTGGCTGAACTTCCGATTCGCCGTCAAGCCATTGTTTCCTGGTCGCGTCTTGCGAATGTTCCGCCGAGGCCGAAACGAAGAAGCCACCATCATTGATGACTTGCGGGCGATCGGCATCAAAGTGCGTGCGCTGGAGGAGCAGATGCGGGTCGAGTTTGGCAGTCACTTGTCGGGCAGCATCGATGCCATCCTAGACGCTGGTGTGCCAGGCGCAGTCAAGGCCAAGCACATTGCAGAGTTCAAGACGCACTCAAGCAAGTCGTTTGCAGACGTACAAAGGCAAGGCGTTGAGAAGTCAAAGCCCGAGCATTACGTTCAATGCCAGTTGTACATGGCAGGGACGGGCATCCATCGCGCTTTGTACGTTGCCATTAACAAGGACGACGACAGCATTTATACCGAGCGACTTGTATACGACAAGATTTTTGCGAATAAATACATTGATCGTGGGCAGCGCATTGCGTTGTCCGACCGGATGCCGCCGCCAATTAGCACCGATCCATCTTGGTATCAATGCAAGTGGTGCCCCGCTTACTCCATGTGTCATGAGGCGCAGCATACAAAGGAGGTCAACTGCCGCACTTGCGCGCACAGCACAGCCAAGGCCGACAGCACCTGGCATTGCGCCAGACACGACGCTGACAACATTCCGCTTGAGTGGCAAGTGCAAGGCTGCGAGAGCCACGTTTTGCATCCAGACGTGGTGCATTGGAAGCGCAAGGATGGCCCGAATGAGTGGACGGCCATCTACGTTGTGGATGGCAAGGACGTGGCCAACGGCCATCCAGACGCGCATATTTATTCTAGCAAGGAACTGCTGGCTAATCCTGCGATGTGCGCTGCTGGAGATGCGGAAATTGAGAGGTTGCGGGGGAATGGGGCGAGGGTTGTGGCATGACTAGCGAAACTCTTGTTTGGTTTGATGCCCATCTTTTTAAGCCCGACGATGCTGAAACCGTGTTGATTGCACTTTCCGAGCCAGACACCGAACCTGTGTGGTTTGGCTGGTATGAATCAGAAGCAGACGAGTGGCTCTGCGCTAGCTCGGCCAATGTAGTGAGCGATGTCAGCTATTGGGCGAAGATGCCAGCGGGGCCGCAATGATTCAGCGCCCAGAAGCCTACATCCAACACTTGCGCGATTGCCCGTGGGGCAACCAGGATCAATCTGTCTGGGATGCTTACTGGGCCGAGCGCCATGAGTGGGAGGTGTTGTTTGGTGAGCGTGCCCCAAATGGCGAGCGGTATTTGCGTGGCGAGAAACACGACGTTGAGATTGATGACGAGGAAGCTGTGAGCCTGCCAGCGCAGATGTCGCTGTTTGAGGTGTTGGGATGATCGAACTTCGCCCCTACCAACGCCGCACTATCGACGAGCTTTACGGGTGGTTCAACGCAGGCAACACCGGCAACCCCTGCGTAGTCTTGCCAACCGGAGGCGGCAAGTCGCACATCGTGGCTGCGCTTTGCAAGGACGCCCTGCAAAACTGGCCCGAGACGCGAATCTTGATGCTCACGCACGTTAAGGAACTGATCGAGCAGAACTGCGAAAAGATGCTCCAGCATTGGCCCGATGCGCCGCTGGGCATCTATAGCGCCAGCCTCAACAAGCGTCAGATTGAGCCAATCACGTTTGCCGGTATTCAGTCGGTGCGCCGCAAGGCTGGCCTGCTGGGGCACATTGACTTGGTGTTGGTGGACGAGTGCCACCTTATCAATCACAAAGATCAGGGAGGCTACCGCACGCTGCTGGGCCAGCTCAAGCTCATCAATCCTGCGCTGCGGGTGATCGGTTTGACTGCCACGCCTTACCGTCTGGGCCACGGGATGATCACCGACGAGCCTGCGCTGTTTCACGGCCTGATTGAGCCGGTGATGATTGAGGAACTAATCCACAAAGGTTATCTGTCGATTTTGCGATCTAAAAACACCAAGTTTAAATTAAGTGTTGATGGCGTACACAAGAAGGGTGGCGAGTACATTGAATCAGAGTTGCAGGCGGCGGTGGACAATGAACTGAGCAATGCTCAAGTGGTTGCCGAGACAATCAGCCGAGCTGTGGATCGCAAGGCGTGGCTGTTCTTTTGTGCTGGCGTGAAGCATGCTGAGAACATCTGCGAAGAACTGATTCAGCAGGGCATTGAGGCAGCGTGCGTCACAGGCGAGACGCCCAAGACTGAACGCGAGCAGATACTGGCCGATTTCAAGTCTGGTGCGTTGCAGGCGCTGACCAACGCAAACGTTTTGACCACCGGCTTTGACCATAGCGCCATTGACCTAATTGCTATGTGCAGGCCAACGATGTCGCCTGGGTTGTACGTCCAAATGGCAGGCCGCGGTCTGCGCCCTAGCCCCGGCAAGACAGATTGCTTGGTCTTGGACTTTGCCGACATCATCAGCACGCACGGGCCTATTACCGCCGTGACGCCGCCCAAAAAGCCAGGTGAGGGCAATGGCGTCATACCCATGAAAGCCTGCCCCAAATGCGACGAGCTGGTACACATTGCGGTGATGGTCTGCCCTCAATGCGGCCACATCTTTGAGGCACAAGACAAGGCAAAGCTCAAGCTCCACGACAACGTGGACATCATGGGCTTAGACGGCACCGAAATGGTTCTGACGGGCTGGAAGTGGCGCGAACACACCAGCCTAGCCAGCGGCAAAATGATGCTGGCTGTGAGCTACTACGGGCGGCTGTCTGACCCTGCTGTGACCGAATACTTCCCAGTCTTGCATGAGGGTTATGCAGGACAGCGAGCCATGAAGGAGGTCATTAAGATTGCAGACCAAGCCAAGATTGTCGGCATGAATGTGGACAATTTGAGCAGTTTGGCAGCACAGTTGAGCTGCGGCAATCCACCGATTCAGATCAAGTATAAAAAGGACGGGAAGTTTTTCAGGGTTTTAAAAAAGGATTGGCATGAAAACTGAACACGAAGAACAGCGGGAGTTTGTGCAATGGTTTCGCCAGACGTATAAGGATGTGCTGATCTTTGCCATCCCCAACGGCGGCGCTAGGTTACCAGCCACCGCCTCACGCCTCAAGGCCGAAGGCGTGGTCAAAGGCGTGCCAGACCTGTTTATTCCAGCCTGGGAGACATGGGTTGAGATGAAGCGCACTAAGGGTGGCAGTCTTAGCCCAGAGCAGAATCTGATGCACTTGCACTTGCGAGGTTTGTTTTACAAAGTGCTAGTGGCCAAGGGATTTGAAGATGCAAAACAACAAATTGAGGAATTGAGAAATGAAGTGGATGAAGTGGCATAAGGGCGAACCCCCAGATGTGGGTTGGTATCCAGCAATGAGAATTAGAGAACGGGGCGGCTGGAACAACGGCTGGCGCTGGTGGGATGGCGAGCGTTGGAGCTGGCCTGCGTTCCCGCATGAGTCGGCGCAGAAGGCAGGCAAGTGGGCGGCGCAGAAAGAGCCTGCGGGGCACACTCCAGAAATTATGTGGGGGACAGCATGGGTGTTTTGAAGCAAGAAATGCAAGCCGCTTTAGATTCAATGGTGGCGGGTCAGTTTGTGAAGGCGGGTGAGATTTTGCTTGCTGCCCTCGCGCAGCCAGAGCGCAAGCCGCTGACGGATGCTGACATTGAGTTAGCCTACCGCGAAATCTGGCGAAACTTATCAGATGGCTTTAGCCACACATCGGCAGAGTGGATTGAGGCAGGCATCCGGTACGCTGAAAAAGCGCATGGGATTGGAGATAAACATGAGCGATAAATACCACCGCACAATGCAGTCGGCCTTTGGCCCTTACACCAGCCATCACATTGACGAAGACCCAGATCCCGCTGAAGTGTGGACGTTTTGGCTGGCCGTAGGGGTTACGGTCTTGCTGGCTGTTCTGATTGTGTGGCTGATGGTATGCTGATCTTCCGGCGCTGTATGTTAGTGGCGATGCTCACCGAAGACGCGCCGCCAGAGAAGGCCGAAGCTATCGTGCTGGGGGCATTGGCCTCAGTTGGCTACACCATCCCCACGCCCCTTCCTATGCCCATTCTTCAAGACGTTGTGGCCTTGACCCTGTACATCCGCAATTATGCAAAACCACTTTGAAGATTGGCAGCGCGAAACGCTGGTGCAGTTTGCGAACGAAGCAAACGAAAAGATCAAGCAGCAGCAAGCCGAGATTGACGCGCTGCGCTCAGACTTGAAGATGTTGCTAAAGGTGTGGCGTGATCAAATGTCCTGAGTGCGGCAGACACGCCAAGGTCAAGGAGTCTCGCCCGCGCCCGTGGGGGCGTTATCGGCGGTTCGAGTGCCAGTCAGGACATCGATGGAGCGTTCAGGAACGCAGTACAGATACGCTCCCCGCTCCTGACAATGCCACAGATTGTCCTCCTCTGGAGGACTAGCGCAGCCTGCCAGCAGGAGCAGGATGAGCCACCTCACTTGTTCTTTTTAGGCGGCGCAGCAGTCTTGGCGCTGGCTTTGAACGCCGCAGCCGTAGGCGCGCCAGGTGAGCCTACCTTGCGCATACGTTCGCCGCTGCCGTTGGCAATGCGTTCTTGTTTAGCATGAATGTTGGCATACAAGCCGGGTTTTGTTTTCATTAGCACTTCCACCTTTTAAGTGATGCTTTAGCCCGTTCCGCTGGGCCTTTAGCGTGTTCAACAACACCTTCCATTCGGGCGCAAAACGAGTCCTTCCGCGCTCCACCTTGCGGCTGCGGCGCCTTAAGGTGGGAGCCTGTTGCGTTGTTGTATTTCTCGCGGCCCTTGGCAGTCAGGCCAGCGCCTCGAGACGCAGGCAACTTTTCGCCTCTGCTTACTGACAATGATGGGGGTTTTTTGCTCATTATTAACCTACCTTGCACATATCTGTGGCTGTTTGTTGAACCTCACGCACCCGACGCTCCCAGCCCTTGCCGAAAGTGGGCCAGGTTGCAAGCCGCTGAAGAAACGCAAGCCGGTTGGCGCTGTACTTGTCGATCAGCATCTGGGGGTTAGTCAGCAGTACCTGTTTCATCGTCTGCTCACCGATTGCGCCATCGGCAACAGCGCCAACCGTCGTTTGCAGCCACTTGGCTGCGCGGCTAACGCCTGAGTTGACGGCAGCATCAAACACGCAGTAGTCCACGCCAGACGGCAGTTTGTCGCCCTTGACCCTGTCCCAGTACAGTTCTTTGTACAGCGGCGCGACCTTGGCTGGCGTGAGCGCCCTCATGTTTTCTTCGCTGACTGCGCGGTCAATCCAATCCTCCCAAACGGCCTGCGTCACGCCGAGGTTGGTAGCGCCGCCTGGGTCGGACGGGTGATTGACAAAACCCCCTTCGTGCTTGAGCAGCTCGGCCAGGCTTTTGTCAAAGTTCGTATTCATTTGTCATCCCGCCCCATTTTGATTCCGGCAATCGTGCCAACAAACGCCCCAACAATCATATTAAATGCGGGTTCAACCATTTTAAATATGGCAGCGTTGTCTACTCTTGGATCAAAAAATGCATATAAGCAAACCCCTGCGGTAGACATCAGAACTACTGCCAGCGAAACACAGCAGACAATAGTTACCTGATCGCTGACCTTCATTTCCTCAACGCCTCTGCCTTTTCTTTGGAGCCAATGCTGGAGCCGAACCAAAAATTGAGCATGGTGGCGATCACCGTGCCTAAGATAAATCCTAGAATGGTATCGGCAAACCGGACGTTTGTATCTGGAATTACGCTGAACGTGATAAAACCAATGTAGATGGCCGCAGCAATGCTCCAGAACGCAGTCAGGTACATCGTGAACCGCTTGGAGAAAACATCTGACTGATTGAACGCGGCAACTTGCATTGCCCTAGCGTCGGCAGTATTGGCGTACTCTGCTTTCAGTTTGTCCAGATCAATCTGCGCCAACTTTAGCGCGGCCTCGGGATCTCCAGCAATTGCTTTAGCCACCTCATCAACCGTATCTTTTACTCCCAACTTAGAAGCAATAGCCGATACAACCAGACCCCCAGCGGGGCCAGCAACAGCAGTTGCAAGAGCAGGGGCAATGTTGCCAAGCAGTCGGAGCAGTTCATTCATTTGTCAACCTTGTTATCAAGCCGATCAAATATTTTGTTGAGCATCTCTTTGATTTCGTAAATATCCCTGCGATAGTCTTCTTTCATGACATATGACCGAGGCATCTCTTCGCGCAACTTAGACAGATCAACTTTAAGCTCTTTGACCGCATTCCACAATTCTCTGGCAAACCAGCCCAGCACGGCAGACGCTGCACCGAACGCAAGGTTGATCAGGTTCTGGGAGTCCATCACGCAGACACCTTTGCGGCTGCAACAAACAGCGCGTCAACGTCGGTGGCGGTGAGGTTCAGCATCGTCGCCAACGCATTAAGGGTTGGCGAAGTTCTCTCCCAATCCGCTGCATTTTCCCAAGCCAGCCGCTGGACGTTGTTTTGATCCAGCGTGGCAATATAGGTGCGAACCGTATCCAGATACCCGCCAGCCGCAAGTACAGCCAACGCTTGGAAGCGCGTCACCGTGCTGGGGACAGGTGGCGGTGGTGGCACATAAGGCTCAGGCGTATTGCCTTCTGCAAGCCATTCAAGGTATTGCTGGTAGTCGGTGTTGGCGGGTTCTGGTGGAATGTAAGTTTTAGAGTCAGCACTATTAACTCGCACAATCATTATGGAATCAGTTAATTTGTACATTTTACAACTCCGCGTTTGCAAATAGAGTAGCGCTTTGTATGTAATGTCGTGCGGGTGGGGTAGTTACTCCACTAGCACCAGACGCTAAATTTGTTGTATATCCAAATACTGCCGGAAAGAATGAAATTGTAGTAGTTGCTGGCGAAGCGGTTCCACCAGAAGACGTTATAGATGGCGTAGTCCTCATTGGTACACCATAAGGAACGCTCCAAAATACACTATCATTTTGAACCATATATGCTGCATATCTCACATCTGCTTGCGTCCAATAATAACGAGCGCACAAAGAGTATTCCAGTCCAATCGGACGTTGCTCAAATGGCGTGGCGACGCTGCCAAATTCCAGTTGACAATTTCCAATGTTCCACGTTCCAGATATTTGAGCGGCAACGCTCAATTCAATTTCAATGCCTGTCGTTGCTGCGGCTGGAATTGTAATATTGGTGTTGTAGCGAGTTAGCGTTGAAGTGACGGTAAATGTGCCCGTAGAAATCAACGTGCGCGTTGGGCTTGCAAGCGTGCCAAATGTATTTGCGGTGTTGGCATACCATGCCGTCCATGTAACGGTAGTCAGCAGGCTGTTAGACAGGTCTACCGACAGCGTGGCGGTGTTGCCCGCAAGGTCTTGGCAGTTGAGGTTCTCAATGCGCTGTGCAAAGCCAATCTTGGTAACCGATGCAGCGCCTGTGAAACGATACAGATAGGCGTTGGGTGCTGTGCCTGCCACGCGCTGTCCGGTGACGTTTGCGCCCGTGCAATAGGCGTAAAAACGGTCTACCGTGTAGGCTAGTGCTGCGGCTGCGGTGATGGTCTGTGATGCGCCAGAGTTGCGCTGGTCATTGTAGAAATTACCGTTAATGACACGATTGCGGAGACCGGCAAGCGCACTCCCATTCAGCGAGGCCATCTGCACGTTGCCGCTAAAGGTGCCGGTGGTTCCGCTAATCGCCCCCATCGGGCTGCCATAAGCCAACGCATCGCCTGCCACGGTCGGTGCGCCCAAACCCGTGAGCTTGAAGCTGCCCATCGGAATGTTGGCAGTAGGCGTTGTCTGGCCATCTTTGGCCAAGCTCTGCGTCAGCGCCGTGGCAATATCAGACAGCGTGTTATTGGCCCAAGTGCTGCTGATGGTCGTGCCTGTGACGACCGGATTGCCTGCTGGCAGCGTGTATGTTCCTGATCCGTTGCGACTCATGTAATCCTCACTTTAGCGTCAGTTTGTACAGCGTGGCCAAATACAGCCCAACGATCTCGTCAATAATATTGTTTAGCGGCGAGTCATCTGCGGGCACAAAGTCTCGCGTCTCCTCGATGGCATCCATGTGCAGCCTCAACACATCAACAATATCGCCTTTGGGGTTGTTCAAGTTTGGCAAGCTGCCAATGCGCTGTTTGTTGCGACCCATCCATGCCTCAGAAAACTTATCGGCCAGATCAACAATTGAGTCGTAAAACTTACCCAGAGCTTTATGCTGGGCAAAACTGGTCGTGTTAAGGTGAGCAATGTGCGCTGCGTCTCGGCTGAGAAATAGCAGGGCCAGGAATTGTTGGGCGTCGGATTTCATTGCTGCTCCATATCAGTAAGGGACAAAGGAGCGCCTCTGTAGGTGCCCTGCTTAAGCATTTGGATCAATCGTGGGTCTACCCTTTGATTGACAAGGCGAGCGCCCTGACCGGCCTTGTACATGGCTTCGCCGACAAGCCTGGGAGATGATACAAGCCCCATGCCAACGGCGGCAGGGATATTGCCCAATGCGCCAATGCCAATGGCGCTTGCAGGATTGACCGCCCGTTGTATGCCTCGCGGCATGTAGTCATTGAGTGCTTGGCCTGCCAACGCTGGCATGAACTCATTGCCGCCTGCTTGCTCAAGTTGCTGTGCAAGCTGGTCGCGATAGCCGTAGTTTGTGTTTACATTGTTGCGCATCAAAGATTGCAACTTGCGCATGGCCGTATCAGCAGAAGCCTTTTGACCCAACGACAAAGAACGCTCAATCTCTTTCATAGTGTCAGATGCAGAGTGATAGTCTTTCATCACTTTGGCATAAGTTGGAGCTTGTGCGGTAATCTCGTTTTTAATTGAGTTGTACACATTTCCCGCAGCGGTGCGAGCCGTTTTCTGTTCAAACGGAATGCTTTCCAGCAAGCCGCCAACGCGCTGTTTTAACGCATCCAAACCTTCGGGGGTGTGATATTCAACAGGATCAAGATTTTTCAACTCATCAATAGAATCTTTGATTTTGCTCAAAGCAGTAACAGCTTCTTGATTTTTGACAAAACCCTTAAATTTTGTCATGTCAAAAGCATCATTTACAGCTTTGTCAATGTTTCCAAAGTCAAGAATTGATTTGTCGTTTCTAATGTCAACCATGCCCGAGCGATAAGCATTTTGCTTTTGAGCGTTCATTGCGCTCAAGTTGGCACGAGCTGCATCAAGCACGTTGTTCATGCCTTGACCTTCGCGCATGGCTTCAACAAATGACGTGGCTTTTGTGCCGCCTTGTTTGCCTGCTTGGTAGGCTTGCTTCAAAGCCTCCTCGCCAACGCCTGTAGTGCCCCCCAGCATCTTTGTGATGGCAGAGCCTGCCTTTCCAACAACAGGCAATGCAGCACCAATGGCGGCGCCAGAGCCAACGTCCTCGGGATTAACCAAGGCCGCGCTTGCGCCGCCTGAGACAGCCCCGCCAACTGCGCGAGTGCCAATGTTTGGGCCAGTCATGCCGCCTGAACGCAGAGCCTGAATCAAGCCTGGCACGCGAGAGGCCACAGTCGGAGCTGCGGACAAGCCTTTGGCAAGCACGCCGCCTGCGCCTGCTGTACCGGCCATCTCACCGCCAAACTTGCCAATGCCGTACATCGTGGATTCGGGGTCAACGCCCATCTCTTGCAAGCCACCTGTCATGCCTGCGCGACGGTCTTGCCCTGCAATGTCGTAACCACCAATGTTGATTGGCTGGCCCTTGTTCATCGCCCGAGCTGCTATATCAATCGGTGCCAACAGCGTGGCCCCAACTGAGCCAGCGCCGCGCACGGCACCGCCAATCAAATTGCCAATGTCTTGACCGAATGTTGTGGATTGCTCAGAGGCAGGAATTGGGGCGGCAGGTGCTTGTTGCTTGCCAAACGTCTGCGCTGCAAATGCCTCAATGTCGGCAGGCTTTGCATTGTCTGGGCCTTCAAAAACATGGATGGCACCGTCTGGGCCTTGGACTCGGTAGCGTGCCATCAAGGTGCTCCTTCACGGCCAAGATATTGAAAACCACTACTATTGCCAATTGGTGCTGGCCCGCCGCCAGGCGACATATAGGTGCCTTCGCGCAAACGGTTGGCCTTGTCTTGGTTGAACTTAATGCGCCTTTCAGCAGCAGCAGCGGCCCTGTTAATAATTGCCTCGCGTTGCTTAGGTGTTTTGTCTACAGAGGCTTGAAGTTCAAGCAAAACGGCACGTTCACCTTCAGTTGGATTGCCACCAAAGATAGACTTCATTGAAGACAATGCTTGTTCTTGAATAATATTGTTGAAATTGATAGTGGCATCTGCTTCTGGAGATGATTTAACCATGCTTACGCCTTGAGCGCGCAACAATGCTTTTGGCCCAGAGTAAGCAGTATTGTTAACAGCAAGTGCTTGCTTCAAAGAAGCAAGAGCAGAACCGCCTGCTTGAACAGCGTCATCTGCCTCAAAAACTTCTTTTTGAGCAGTAGCAGACAAAGCATTACCACTTCTTGGCAATCCAGCAACCGGTTTGTTATCTGGCCCCAAAATAGGAACGGCAATGGTTGAGCCATCAGCGGCTCGCTTAATTTCCATTTTGCCTTCGGGCGTGTCCACAATCTGTGGTTGCCTGCCACCTTGCTGCCCAGCCAATATCATCGCTTTCAGTTCTTTGTTAGCGGCAATACGTTCAGCACGGCCAATTGCAGCATCGGCCAATTGCGCTTTAAGTTGATCCATTCGAGCCTGACGAGCAAGTTCAGATTCTTGCGCTCTAAATGCTCGGTCTTCAGCCCTGTTTGCCTTAGCCTCAGCCAACTGCGGCAACTGCGCCATGCCGCTGAACCCGAACTGTTGCAACATCGGATCACGCGCACCCATAGCCGCAGAGTATGCTGCCGTAGGATCAGCCGCCTGCTCAGGCGCAACCGGCCCCTGCTGATCTGCTGGCAAGGTAATGGCAGGCGTTGGACGCAGCAACTCGGCAACCTTCTGACGCTCGGCCTGCGTCTGAGCCTGACGCCCTTCATACAACGCCTTGGCTTCCTCGTCGGCCTGACGCATTGCTTGCCCGCCCATGTACTGTTGCAAGCCTTTGGCAAGGTACTGTGTAAAGTTTGGCTTTACATAGATGCGCCCGACCATCTGGCCTTGCTCCATCGGCTGCTGGGCTTGCTGCATGAGCTGCTGCGCCATTTGCTGGCGACGCAAGATGGCAAGTTCTTCGGGGTCTTGCTGTTGGATGTAGGGGTTTGCCATGATTAGAACTTAAACACATTGCCAAAGCCACCGGCTCGACCAGATGCGCCAATTGCAGCACCCCCCAAATTCATCAAGCCACCCATAAAACCACCTGATGCCGCTTGTTTTGCGTTGTAGTTGTCCAACGCCGACTGATACTGCTGCTGACCAGCCTGCGAGTAGTTTGCACCCCCAGGCGCTGGGCCAAACTGCGGCGTGGTGACTTGTGAACCACTACGCAGGGCGTTGAGGTTGTTGATGTCGCGGGTGTTGAAGTAGTTTTGCTCTTGCAGACCTTGTTGACGCCGTGCCATAGCTTGTTGGTACGTTTGGCCTTGCTGCTGCATCCCAAGGTTGATGCCTTGGAGCGCGGCCTGCTGGTACAGATCGTTCTCGCGCTGATTCTGGTCGCGCAGGGCGTTGTTGTAGGCTTCTGTGCCACGGGCCAGACCCTGATTGCTCAGTTGCGTCTCAAGCCCGCTGCGCTGTTGTTGCAGCGTTGGTTGAAGGCGATCCAAGATGGCTTGCGTGGCCGTGTTCGTGGCCATGTTGGGATCGTAGGCGCTGCCCATTGCAGACAGGTTTTCGTCGCCAAAACCACGCGCTTGTTGAGCTGCAACGCGAGCCGTAGCCTGATCTTGCAGCTTTGCAAGATTCATGCTTGTTTCGTTTTGCTGATTCAGCAATGCCTGTTGTTCAGGCGAAAGCGTCAGCGTCTGGCCGTACATTGGCTTGCCCGTGCCAGCAATTGGTTTGCCGGTTTTAGGGTTGATCTTGCCGCCGTATTCGCCCATCTGACTGTACGTCAGCGACCCGTAGGGCGTGTATTGATTGACACGCTGGGCTGCGGCAGTCTGTTCTGCCAATGCCGTGTAGTCAGGTGCCTTCGGCGCTTTGCTCTTTTTTCCCATATTTCTCTCCTAAAAAGCGGCAATCGTCTTTGAACATCACATAGACAATCGCGTCGGCTTCTGGAAAGTAATTTCTCAGGATCGCTTCGCGCTGAAAGCCTAGATGCTCGTTGAGCTTCTGGGCCTTCAAGTTGGTAGAGTAAACTATACCACTCAGTCTCTTGACGCCCAACTGTTTGAACGGGTAATCAAAAATTGTCCAGTACCATTTCATCGGTACATAGCCATCCACACGGCTGTGAATCTGGATGTTGGCCTCGTTGTAGTCGTTGTACAGAACGCCCGCGATCAGTTCGCCGTTGCGTTCCCAGCCGATAGTGGCATCGCCAGGCTTGTAGTCGCACCCAGACTTCTCGGCCACCCACGGGCCAACAATGTCAGGGTCAAGCACAAGACTCACAGAATTGCACCCACTTCAAAGACCACATCGGTAGAGACCCAGCGAATGTCAATGCCATTGGCAGCGCATTGAATTTGAGGTGCCCCGTAATAGCCCACGCCAACGGCCCCCTGCCAAGGCTGTAGCACGTTCAACTCGCCGCCCCAGACGCCAGTGTCCCATAAGGCCGAATCCCAAGTACCGTAGGCGGTCGGTGAAAAGCTCAACGATGCCGCAGACAGATCAAGGTTGAAGTCCAGATTGATCGTGCCCAGTACGGCAGGCGTTCCGTTGGTGCGAAAAATTGGGCGCATCATGGTAAAACGTTTGAGCAGGCCGTTTGAGTTGTAACCAGAAAACGCTTGCAGCGCCTTGCCGTTGATGTTTGATCCGTTGTCGGTCAGACCTTCATACGCCAACCCAACAAAACCATTGCCGCCAAAGTACGGGTGATCTAAGAAAAGTTCCCAGCAGTTCGCCTGCCAGCCTGTGAACTGTGACCAGTTTTTTGTGATGGTGTTCATCACATATTGCTGTTGATCTTGCCCCTCAGACACAGGCACGTTTAGGTACAACTGGTTCTCGCGGGCGAGATACATCAGTTGCCAACCGTAGTTGTCGCCATAGGTACTAATGGCCGAGCTGACAGCGTACTGAATTTTCTCGGTCAACGCCACACGGGGATTGACTCGGCTGGACTGCAATGCACCGGCCAAGGGAATCAAACCATCTTGGCTGACGTACAACAAATCGCCCGCCAGTTTGTATAAACAACGCTCGCCAACGGGGTGTCCAAGCTGCCACACGCCCTTGAGCGCAAACGTGCTTGCGCTGCTAGGGTCTGTGCCCTGATAGATGATGATCTCACCCATCGAGGTCACGGCCACATAGTAGTCATCAACGCCATCGCCTGCGTCAAGCGACCATGTGTAATGACACACAATGTAACCGCCCAACTGGGCTACGGCAGACATATCAATCTTGTTTGCTGCACCGCCAATGCTGTCGGTCGGCAAATACCAAACGACAAGCGTTGAGTCTTGAATGAACCACAAGCGGTTCTTGAAGGTGATTGGGTTGTTGAGCGTGGTCGTGGTCACGCCCGTGATGGCAGGCGTGGATGCGCCGTCAATGACAGTCCATGTTGCTCCGTTGTACAGAAGAGGCTTGTCAACCCCATTGGCAACATACATGAAGTTGCCGCCTGCGGTCGTGATGTTGACGTACTGCCAGCGACTGTTAGATTTGCCCGTGACTACCGCTGCGCCAACCGCTGCGTTGGCGGTTGTATCGTAAAACGCCCCGCCTGCGGCTGCAAACAGCTTGTTTGTCGTTGCGCCTGCGTAAACAAACATACTTTCAACCTGGCCGCTAATGCCCGTGGCCCACTCTGTATAGCCCTTGCGCAGCGTGACCTCGGTGGTCAGCGGAAACCAGTTCTGCATGATGACCGCATCGGCTGGCGGCATATCAGCCAGCGAGTCGCGGGCGTTCCAGCCGCCAGTGGGGGCCGTGACCGAGACGGAACGGGATTTGGCGCGAGAGATGAGTGCCATTATTTGGTTCCTAGCGGCTGATTGTTGCGCTCAAGGATGCGAAGTAGGTTTTCATTGCCGGGAAACACGACGTAGTTGCTGGTGCCCGTGCCCGTGCCGCGACTGCCGCCGTCTAGGTAGCGGATGCCGGGGATGCCCAATTCACGCAAGCGATCAGATGCGGCGGTTGCGTTACCGCCTCGATGCGCCTGATATGCCGCATAAATGCCTTTGCCGGTAGGGTCACCGGTTGCAATGTTTGGAAATGATTTTGCGGCTGATTCTCGGATAGCCTCCAAAGCAAGCGCGGTATTTGGGTGCTGCTGACTCAGCGGCTTGTCCCAGTCCAGCATCTTGGCTATGGCTTCGTCGGGGAGGTCGACTTTGTAGAGGGAGCCTTCAGGCATGTTGATTTTTGCGTTTTGCAAAAATTGCAACGCCTCCTGACTGCCTTGGACATCTCCGGGGGTTTTTGCCGCAGCAATCCGCTTTTGCAGTTGAGATAAGAGTTGCCGCTTCGCTTGATTGTCAGATTTGCCACCCTTGACCAAATCAAAATACTTTTGAGCAAATGCGGAGGCATAGCCGGTAGTCCCATGATTGGCCGCAGCATCATACAAACTTTGCTTGTTGCTAGTTGCGTCCCACGTTCCTGTGTTGGGCGTTAATGCATCTTTGTAACTTTGCGCAACCCTTGGGTCTTCAGCTAGATACAACCCATGCCCATACGCCTGCGCTCCCTCGCCCGTGCCGATCTTGCTGCTGTCAAAGGCTTCAAACTTGTGCGGTGAGCCGTGAAACACAATCGCTCCAGCCTGCGGGTTCATGGTTGCTGGTGCAGCCAAGTTCTCACCCGCTTGCAGCAATCCTTTGGCAATCTGTGCTGCTTTGGCAGAGGCAACAATCGGCGCAACGCCGCCAACAGACTCGCCAATCAAGCCGCTTGCGCCTGGGGCTTCAGCCGTCAAGCCATGCTGACGCATCCAATCTGAGCCACCCATTGGCGCATCCCCAACAGGCACGCCCGCTTTGCGTAGTGCCCAAGCAATCGCATCAACAGGGGCAGAGACGTTAGAGGCTGCCGCATTAGATGCGCCCTGAAAGAATGATTTTGCCTCCCGCAACGCCTTTGCCAGTTTGAGATTCTCAGCCATCTCTTATCCCTGCCCGTAAATACTGCCATCTGGGATGTTCTCAAACCCGATCAGCACGCTGCTCATCTTCGGAGCCATGCTCAAGGTCATTGAACCGCCGTCGTTGGCCTTGGCCACGTTGAGCTGCTGGTAGAAGTCGCGGTAGTAGGCCGTGCTGTCGAAGCCCTTGACCTCAAAGAATCTGAGCTTGAGGCCCAAGACCATCAAGCGGTCAGGGAAGATGCAAGTGTCTGTGTCGGCTGTAAACGATGACTGCGGTGTGGTCGGTTGATTGACCCAGCCGTTTGAAACGTACTCATAACCCAGATACTCGTTGGTCGTGATGTTGGGCCAGATTTGGAAGTTGCCGCCAATGAAGCGATACCGCATCCGTGGGCCGGTGCTGATGTAACTAGACTTAAGAAACTCCCATTGCTGGGCTGTCTCTGGCCCCAACATCTCCCACCGCTTTGACTTGTCGTAGTGCGTGCGGTCAATCTGCCGGTCAAAATCAGACGGCAGCGGGTAGATGGTCTGGCCAAAGTTAAGCGTGACGCCCGTACCGCTGGCAGATGCTGCCTGAGTCAGCGTGACTTGAGTGCTGCTGTCAACAGACAGGATGTAGGTGTCCTGATTGATGCCCGTGCCAGACAGCATATAGTAGGCCGACAACCCCGTTGTGCTAGGGATGCCGGTGACTACTGCGCTGTTTTGAGTGACGTTGCCCGTTGTAATCAGATATTGGGTTGTGAACCGATACGCAATGTTCAACGCCTGCCACGGGTACTCTCGCCGCAACTCATTACCAACCGAGTTGATCAAGTACAGCATCTGCGTTACTTGAGTGTCGGTGTTCCCAACAACTTGCGTCGGGATGGTCAGCCCCATCTCGGCGCTGGCCTGTTGGATGAGTTGCAAGAGAGTAGATGACATATCAGCTTTCTGTTACGGCCTCATCGGCCATTTTGGGCGGTCTGCCTCGCCTTGGCGCATCAACCTTGTTCATCAGTTCCGACATCTGCTGCTTAAGCGCCTCAATCTCGGTGTCGCGCTTGCGCAGCTCGTCGGCCTGGGCATCCACAATGGCCGAATCTTTAGCGCGGGCCAAATAGTTGCGGGCACGATCGCGGAAGGCATGACTGCCCATGCCAACAATCATGTTGACTTTGGACAGTTGCTCGTCGGATGCGTTGGCGCATTGCTCAACGGTGTAGAAGTGGTAGTGCTTGAGTTCACGCGCCTGTGCTGCGGTGAGCAGCGGCCAATCGCGCAACAAGGTTCCAGAAATGTCGTCCTCGCCCATGTCGCGCTTTTCGTTCTGATAGTGCGCCCATTGGGTTGGGTACTGCTTTTTGTGCGTATCGTTGGCAAAAGTGTCAATGATGGTGTATTGGTTCCCAGGAATCTCAATACGAACAAAGTCGGTCATGTAGTAGATGGGGCGACCTTCTTGCTGCGTTTTGAATTCGTGCAGCATCTCTTTAGAGTAGAACCGAACTGCTGGCAGGATTGACCCGCCGAAATCTGAATCAAGCATTTTCTTCCTCAAGTGGTTGAGTTACGAAAAACATCACCGCTGTGTCTTGTGTGTTTTCCCAACGGACGGTGTAACCGAGGGACAAGAAAAGTTCGCGCCACCAGTTTGTGTCCTGCACCGTAAGGTGCAACGGATGGCCAATCAATGCGCCCATTGTATCGGTGACGGTTGAAATCTGAAAGAACACTTGCGGCGCTGCGGCCATGATGTTATGGATCACGGTACTGACCTGTTCAGACGGAATGTGTTCCATCACATCGGTGCAAAACCCAAAGTCGGCACGATGCGGGATGGGCTGAGTCAAATCGGCCATGGCAAAGCGCAGTTTGTCGCCCAGTTTGGCCCTAACACGCTCATCAAGGCAGTTGTCTGCGAAGTCCAACATCAGCACATGGCAATCATGCGCATCATGTATACGCATTGCACCGCGACCCGTGCCTGCGCCAAAGTCAATGACGGTGCTGGATGCGGTGGGCAACGTAGCAAGGCAGAACAGATCGGCCACGCCTTCGCCAGGCGCTGCGTTGCGGTAGGCGTCAATCGACCACATGGCTTTGTACTTGTCTTGCTCGTCTATTGGCTCGGGCGCAATGGCCGCGGCCTTGCTTGTCCACGGCAGCAAACCGTCGCCTCGAATGGTGATCGTGCAGCCAAGGTCAATGAGGCTGTCTGAGAGCTGCGGAAACAACTCGGCTTGCTTGGCCATGGCCAAAGTAGTCTGGAACTGCTTGCCAGCGACTGTGGCCACGCAATCAACGCGCTGGGGGTCGTTTTGGCTGTAGGCGTGGCAATGGCCGTCGCGGTAGCTTGAATCGTAGCCATACAGGTGCAACGAGCGATAGCCCATTGAATAGGCCACAACCATACCAGACAGGCCCACAGTCGTGCCACCGCCGATCAGCGTGTGCGCGGGTGAATTGGCGGGCAGGCAGGCGTCAAAGCGTTCCATGTCTTGCGGGTACTCTTGATGCCACAGCATAGCATCGGGGCAAGCGTCAAACAGGCTCGGGTGGCATTGGCTGGCCAGCAGGTATCGCTTGGCGTAGCCAAGCATAGACAGATTGATTTCTCTGGCGTCTACGATGATGCAGTAGTCGGCCTCAATGTCGTGCTGCGCGAGCCACCGCGCTGCGCCATTGAGCGCAAAGATGGTCTGGCCGTGCTGCTTGCGGGCGCGGATCTCGTCAACCCAATCGGCAACGCTTGGGCCACCGCCGACGATGACGGCAAAGCCGTCGTGAGCATCAGCGGAGAAAAGCCAGTCATTGGCTCGGTGGCTGTTGAACTTGATCTGTTCAAACAGTATGTCGTCGGATGTGTTGCAGGTGGTTTCGATGTTCATGCTGTAGGCATTTAGATTGAAAAATGCCCCCAAAGCTGTAAGCCTGGGGGCATGGCCAAGAGCGCAAAAACCGATTAGGTCACGCGGCCTTGGAGGTGAGGACGGTTCAGAATAAGCTGCACCGTGGTCGTTGCCGACACAGTTGAGTTAGCCGTGCGTGCGCCAAGAATCTGTTTGCCAGAAGCGTTGGTGCCCACCTTGCCAATTGAGTTGACGGCAATGGCCACGTTGGTAGCCAGACCCAGACCCGTAGACTTGGCAACCACAGCCACGCCTTCAATTTGGTAATAAGACCAGTTTGAAGACGAGGTGTTTGCGGTCATGCTGACGGCCACAGGCGAACCCAAGTTGGCCGTGACAGGGCAAAGCGTCGTCGTGTAGCTCGTGGTGTTAAAGATCACCAGCGAGCCAACAGCCGTCGAAGCCACGCCCTTCAGCAGGATGAACTCGCCCATTCCGTAGGTTGGATCAAAACCCTTGACGATCTGGCCGGGAACGGCTGGTGGCGTTGGGATGGTGGTGGTAGAACCCGACGAGACTGACGAAGCAGTCAGAACGCCGGTATCAATAACGCCAATTGGCAGAAAACCTGCTTCGTGGTCGGTAATAGTAAATGCCATGATTGTGCTCCTTTAAGCGATCAGAACGCCTTGGAACTGAGCGCCAGAGCAAGTAAGATTACCTGCTACGCCGATCAGTTTCACAATTGCGTCTTGGTTGACAGCTTGGCGCTCGCCACCTATTGGGACAAAATTCCTATGCTTGTGAGGACGGAAGCTGATGTACTTGGTGTTCAAGAACCACATATGGTTGCTAGTCGCGTGAGCGCCAATACCACCGCCAAGCACAACGTCAGCAGAAGTACCGCCACCGTAGAACTTGAGCGAAGCAAAACCAGCACCGGCCTCGTTTTCAGAGGTAACACGTTGAATGGCTTGCAGCGAATTGACGTAAAGGCTGTAGTAGTTGTTATCAGCAACCAGCAAATCAGCCTTGTCATTACCACGAACCAATTGAATGGCCAGCGCGGTCATGTACTGGGTGATGTTGGCTGCGGAAACTGCTGCGCCGCCATTGGTGGTGCCGCTGTATTTCTGCGACTGCCAGAACGTCCACGTTGCGCGGTCAATACCACCGTAGGTGCCAGAGGTCGGAGCATCAGGAACAGCAGCAGCAAGGCCGGTGATGTTCTTGCCGCCGTTGCCCGTGCCATCCAAATAGATGTCGGTGTCAATGCGGTTCATAAGCTGCGCTTCGGCAACACGAATGCGGCCTTCAAGCAAATCAATGATTTGCTCTTTACCAGAGTTTTGCAGCATTTCCAAACCGGAAAGGGTCACGGCAGCGGCATATTGGGTAATTGCAAACTGAGCAGCAGAAATCGGGCTGTTAGGTGCAATGTTCAGCACTTCATAACCAGAATAACTGTTGGTGTTGTTCGTGGTGGTGTCGTTGTACATGATCTCTTCCAAGATCACGTTACCACCCGAAAATGGACGGACGTTGCCACGTTGCTTCAGACGCTGAAGCAGCGGGTTGTTTTGCATCACGTTATCAGCCAGCTCACCCGAACGAGATTGAATGGTGGTGGCAATGATGTCGCTGATGGCACTATTGGCATAAGCCATGATTAGTTCCTTTCAATGAATCAAAATTAAACCCGCGAGGCAAGCTGGTTGTCAATTTGCTCGGCCAGCATATCCCGCAGACTCTTTTTGCCGTTTCCGCCGCTCGTCATCCCTGTCGGGGAGGAAGACCTTGGAGACACAGCCTTTGCCCTTGCTTGGGCGACCTTTTGCTGATTTTGCTCGGCTGCGGCTTTGGCTTGTTCGGCCTGTTGCTGTTGCCAAATATCATCGTGCAGTCGGATCGCCTTGTCGTAGGCCACTTGCAAATCTTCCGCTACGCCTGCCTGAAGGAGTCCAGCCATCGTTTCGCGTACTTGCTCAAAATAAGGTGCTTTCTGAGCGAAAGCAAAAATATCTTTTTGTCGAGCAACATCTTCTTGCTGCTCTCGTTGTTGTTCAAACTGGCTCCAGCGGTTCTCCATCTGCCCAAGTTTCTGGGCCATCTGGGAGAACTGCGGATCAATGCCAGATTGCTGGCCGGTCAACGCTCCAAGCGGCACGCCGTAGTCGGTGGCCAACTGGGCAAACATCCGCAGCTTCTCATCGTCCGAGCCTTGGGTCAGCATACGGTGGGCGTTGCCCAGGCCGCTGATCCATTGCTTCGGGTCAATGTTGTTTTGCTGAAGCAGCGGCATAAACGGCTGCATTGCCTCATAGATTGGCGCAGCCTGATCCCAGTTCTGTTTGTAGGTGCTAACGCCTTTCGCGTATTCTTGTTCGCGTTGGCTGATGTAGTCTTGCAGGCTGGGGTCTAGCTTCGTCCAATGCTCGTCGTAATCCTTCTTCCATGAAGAAGGCCGAGGCTTGGTCGGTGCGGGTGCAGGTTGTTCGTCTTGCGGTGGGGCAGCAAAGCGGCCAGCATCGTCGCGTGGAGCGTCTGCGGGGGCAGCGTCTTGTTCAACGGCAGGAGCAGGCTCATGCTCCTCGACAGCCGACTCAATGGCATCGCGCAAGGTAACCTGCGGTTCTTCCATTTTTTGCTCGTCCATTATGCAGACTTGCTAGGCAGCCATTGAGTGGCTGTGACCTTATAATACTCAACCACGGCATAGGTCGTGTGTGTATACGCAGCATTGGCGGTGCCAAGGCCGGTGCCAGGCACCGCGATCGCCTCGCCGGTTGCGCCATACACCTTGAGCGATGATCCGCTGTTGTTGAACAGCCAAACCGTATCGCCAATTTCAGCGACCAGACGAACACCCTTAGTGCCGTCTGCGCCGGTCACAACGTGCGTGCTGGCCGTGATGGGCGCGGCGTCAGTTTGGGTAGAACCCAAAGCGACCAAAGCAGCGTAACCGCCGCCCATGCCCCGAGCCTGACCTGCCGAAAATCCGGCCAACATTACTTCGCGTGCGAGTGCCATTTTGAATCCTTCCAAAAGATTGTGGCTATCTTAACCGATCATTGACAATTTCCGCAATCCGTCGTTTTAAAACGGCTGCGGGTTCCCGTTTGGGTTCGTTTTTGAGGTACTTGGTTTCGTTACCAATCTCAATCAATCCGTTGCGTTTGAGATGCTCTCGATGCTGCGCCCTGCCGCCTACCATCTCGCCCGTGGCCATCGATTGGTAAGGCTGTATGTCGGTCATGATCATGTGCGCTTTGGGCGCAGGGGCGCGGTACTCGTTTTTGGGCACCAGTTGGCCATCCACAAACACCCAAGAGCCACGCTTGATGCCGCCATCAAAGATGCGCTCAAAGTTGGATGCAAACGCTGCATCGTCGCCTGGCCGTCTGTTATCGCCTTTTCCACCGTCTGACATCGTCTGCCTCACATCAACAACAACAAGGTTTCTTCATCATCTTGCTCGGCTTCAAACTCAGCCTGAGCTTTGCGAGTTTGCACCAACGCAGGCAGCATATCCATCGGCGGCAACATGACTTCACGCATCTGCGTAGCCATCTCAGCGGCTGGCAGCTCGGTGACAAGCTCCTCAACATCATCATGCCTTTGCTTGCGTTTCTTCTTGCCGCCTATGCCGCCCTTGCTGCCCCAAAACGGTTTAGGGGTAACAACAACCGGCAGGCCCGAGATGGGCAACGCCGAGATGGCATCAAAGCCGAACATTTACCAGCTCACAGCTTCAACTTCTTCCACCGTCGTGGCGGCATCAACTTGCGCCACCAGCCCTGATTCCTTCTCGTACAACGGGATCACTTGGGCGGCAATCTCCAGCGCGATCTGCGCGAGTTGCGTTGCTGTGTACATCGTCCAGTTGCCGTTTACATCTTTGTAGCCGCACTCCTGCTCGGGAGACAGTTGAGCAATCTGGATGGCGATGCTCAGTTTGTTGTTGTCCGACTCTGTACTGCCAAACACACCCAGCGATGTCGTCTTGTCGGCGTACATCTCAACGCTGCGTGCCGCTGCGATCTCGGCTTTTTTCTTAGACTTTGCCTTGTCCAGATCAGTCTGTGTAACGTCTGGCGTTACAACACCACCAAACAATTTGCAAGTGGCATCAACGACAAGCAAGGTTTCTGCCGTAGTCACAAGACCTGTGGTGATGGGCGTATAAATCTGCCATGAGAAACGGTCAACAGGGCGATCTTGGTCTGTTGCGCGGTCTGCGCTGATGTAGGACGACACCGTGGCGTACAGGTTGTCCTGAGCGTCAATGATGATGGAATTGATGCGGTGGTATTCGTAGACAATACCCTGCGCGTTGGTGAGTTGTTTAGTGATTGCCATTATGCAAGTATTCCTAAGTTGCGAAGTGCTTTGACTACCTTGGCAAGTGTGTAGCCGTCATAGGTGTCGCCAATGTTTGCAATGGTTCCGACAACAGCAACACGGGTTGCAGCGGTGGTTGCAGTTGTGGGTTGGGCGACTGGGGCGGCGCTAAAGAATCCAATACATGAATCAACACCAATTTGTTGACATTGGATAAGATAAATATTGCCATCCGACAAAATCAAACTACCGTTTGCGACGGTGCCAGAGCCAGGAAAAAGAAATACGTCCCCACCTGTGCCGGAAATTGATTGACCAGCGTAAATGTTTAACGTCCCACCAATGCCTGTGCCTTGAGCCGCACCAGCATTAAATGTCAAATTTCCCGCACTACCAGTACCAGAACCAATTCCAGAACTAAAAGTAATATCGCCACCAGAACCATTTACGCTTCCACCACCAGAATAAAACGCCAATAAACCACCATTGGCGCCGCTACTACCACCACCAGAATAAAATTCTGCATTGCCGCCATTATTTCCAACGCCAGTACCTGACCCAGCCTGCAACAAAAAGTTTGTTCCGCTTGCGCTTGTGCCGTTATTGGTGGTGATCTTGGTGGCGTTAATTGTCGGCACGGTAAGAGTTGTCGTGCCAACGGTGTAGGTAAACGTGCTGCTGGCTGCAAATGCTGTGCCGTTGCTGTACTGAATCTGGGTATTTGCGCCAGCCGGAGCAGTTGTCGGCGGGGCTGCAAACGAGCCATCAGCTCTAAGAAAGTTTGTTGTGCCGCCGCCGCTTGCTGGCACAACACCTTGGTTGGATGAAGTAAAAGTGTCCAAATACTTGGCGGGCGCGGTACAAAAGACGTCTTGCGTGCCGCCGCTAAAGTTGGTCAGCGAGCCGCCATTGCTTGAGGCCAGCACAGTCGTGCGGGCAAGCGTGTTGGCCGAGCCGTTGTAGGTTCCCGTGCCAACTTCCCAGTTGGGGCCAGATTGATCGGCAATGCAATATGCAACTGTTTGGGTGCCGGTGCCAAATGCCGTCAGAAAGGATCGATAGCCGGTGCCTGTCGTGGCCAACGTCAGCGTAACCGTGCCGGTGCCGGTGATGCCCAGGCTTTGCTTGACTCGATCAGCGTACAAAGCCATCAGTTCAGCCCAGTAATTTTGCCGTCAATCGAGCGCACAACGGTGCGGGGTCTGGCAAGGCGCTCTAGAGCCGCTTGAAAGCCTTCCATGGCCACAGCCATAGTCTGCTGTAGGTCGGTGGCTCCAGACGTCCTAATAACCTCTTGCTGGATCATCTGATCTGCTTGGATAGCGTCGGCTTGAGACTTTTGCGCGGCAGCAATCTGGGCCACAACAACCTTGGTTTCGGCCTCAAGTTGGGCAATGCGCCACTTGAGATCGGCGTCGGCCTCCATTTTGGCCTGCTCAATCATTTGTGTTGACTGAGCATCAACAGCCTTGAGTTGCGTTTCATGATCCATGCGGGCCATCTCAAGCTGCGCTTGATGCTGCTGGTCGGCCTGCTTAAATTGCGCCTCGGCTTGCAGCTTCATCTGATCGGACTGAGCCTGAGCCTGCATCTTGGCCTGATCCATCTGCATCTGGTGTTGCATCTTCAACTCTTCGGGATCGGGCGGGGGCGGCTGTTCAGGTTGCTGCTGTTGTTGCTCCAGTTGCTCCTTAAACTGCTGGGCAGTCTGGTCAATCTGGCCTTCCATGCTTTTGCCAATCTTGAACGCACCGACGCCAAACTTGAGCATATCAAGCGACAGCGGAACAATCTGAGGCGCAACTTGGCTGGCTTGCACGGCCTTTTCCAAAAAGCTTGAGACTGCGCCCAAGAACTCCATGCGATCTTGCTTTTCCTGCGACTCATCCATCATGATGAGCGAGTCGGTGCTGATCTCAATGCGGAACGAGCGCATAGGCTCGTTGCGCAGCAGCTCCAACGCCTGAGGCACCAGTTGCTGATCAACCGGACTAAGCTGATCGGCAGCAGACATCATCAGAATGGTCTGAGGATCAAACAGTTGGCAAATGATCTGAGCCTTGAGCTGGATCATGTGCGTAGCAAACCGCGCCACATCGTCCTGATAGCTTTTGAGCCGCAGCGAGGCGTATTGGCCTTTAATCTGCTGGGCAGTTGCCGTCTCAGAGGCCACAGACTGACCACGCACAATGTCGCTGATGCCGGTGAGGTCGTAAATCTGGCTTTTGACTTGCTCAAATGCCTGATATGCCTGCATCAAAGCGCCAGCAATTGGCGTCAGATCAACCATGTCAATTGACCCAGCCAGACCACGCTTTTCCGAGAACGACATCCAGTTCTTGACCGGAATCAAATCGTTGTTGTTGGCCTCGGTGAACAAACGGGCCAGCTCAGGCGATGCAGCGTCGTAGACGCCCTTGACCTGCAATGCTTTGACCAGGCCATCAATGCGGTCGCTCAAGATGTCAAGCGAGTTGGCTTGGTCTTGGTATAGCGCAAAGTCAGGAACGGGCACTAAACTCTCGTTGGTGATCGTGCTGTACAGCGGCTTTGGGCAGGGATAAAACCCTTCCAGCTTTAGCGGGTCATCTTGCTCGTCCAAAAACTCGTTAAACGACTTGGACAGCCAAATGGCTTTGCCGGTCTCTTTGTCCCACAATTCAATAATCATTGCCCGCTTATCGACGCCCTCTCGGCTAGCGTTCTTCATCTCGCTAGGCTCAGAGTCAAGCGGAATCTTCTTAGCCAACTCGTCGCCAAATCTCTCGCGCAGCATGGGGCGGGTCATGTAGACCTTGCGCCAGACAATGCACGTCTCTTCCCATGTGCGAGCCACGTTGTGGCCGAAGTCACGCCAATGGACGTAGTCGCAAGGAGCGCACTCGTAATCCAACATCTCGTCGGTGGGCGACTCTTCGTCTTCGGTGATCTGAGCCTCGCCCTGTTTAAATCGCGGCTCATACCGCACCCACGCCACGCCACGGCCAGGCAGAAAGCGGTCGTACAGCGCAGAGGTCAACGTCTCGCGGTAGTCGGAATAGTGCGTGATCTCGTAGTCAAGCGCACGCTCAAGCAACAGCGCGGCCACACGGCCAACTTGATCGTTGTCGCGGAAACGGCGGCTGACGTCAGGTTTCGGCAGACGGGCAAACGTCGCGGCCTTGAGCGTCTGGACATTTGACCAGAGGATGTTGAACCGCGAGCCGCTGTCTTGGCTGTTTCGGGTGTCGTCCCGATACCGCTTCAGAATCTTCTTGGCTCGCGTCTCCCATGACGCAAACTCGCGGTCATACGCTGCAATGTGGTTCAGATAGTACTGAACCTCGGGCTTGACGGTGTCCTCTCCGACCATGATCAAGCGGAGAAGATGCCGACTGCCATCACCTCAACGCCTGCGCCGGTTGTGATCTTCCACGCGCCGTTTGCGCTGATTGCGTTCAGTTCAATGACGTAGCAACCAATGCCTGATCCCACGTTATTGGGCAGCACGGTGTGCGTCAAGATGCCAGCGCCTGTGCCGTCAACAATAACAACTGAACTGGTGGCAGCGGTGCTTACCGTGCAAATCAATTTATGAATGTAATCACCAACAGCGCCTGTGCCGCCCAGCACTTGGGCGGTTGCGCTTGCTGCGACATGTTCGTATTGATATCGGTACGGTGCGTTTACGCCTGCCATGATTGCTCCTAGATTCTGTTTGATCGCCTCGGTGTCTCGCGCCACAAAGTTTCAAGTGGGGCAAGCTCAATGCGCGAATTATGCCCCGTTACAGCAAAAACTGGCGGTTTTTCGGGTTCTTTTGGCTTAATTTCTGCCCAAGCAATGGCCATCATGCGAAAAGCGTCAGCGCAATGGCTGGTGAAGTCATGCCGTGGCTTCTCTCTAAACATTTTCTTTTCGTCGTCCCACTCGCGCTGATACTGCTTGAGCAGTTCCACGCCTTCGCCGCAGCGTTCGCGGTCAAACCACACGCGACGCATCATCACCCGCGCTGCCTGGATGCCGTCCTGCACGCTTAGGCTAGGCACGATGGCCATGTTCTTAATGCCAAGGTGAGCGTCTAGTTGCTCAATGATGGACTTGCCGCCTGATGCCAGCGTCTTGGCCCGTGCGTCGTGGGGCAGGTAGTGTGTTGCATAGCGATACGCTTTGCCAATCACCACGTTGGCATAGTCGTCAATGGTTAAGCCGCTGGCCGAGTAGTAGTCGATGATTCGCAGCTCGCCGCCAGACATTTGCCAGAACCAGATAGCCGTGTCATCGTGGAAACCCAAGTCCCAAGCGGTGAAAACGGGCAGGTTGCGGTCGTAATCCACAACGGTCACGCGCCCCTCGTCCTCAATGGCCCGCAGCTCACGCCCGTAATACGCACCCAAGATTGCAGCCTCAAAGCTGCATTCAAATTCTTGTTGGTACTGATCCTCAGTCATGCCTCGGCTGGCGTCGGCCAACTCGTCGGGCTTGATCAGGCCGGATTGACTCGCCTTGATGCTGGTCGAGTACCAATCGGGCGAGCCTTGGGCCTGCGTCCAGATGGCGTGGAAGAAGTTGTGCCCCTTTGGTGTGCCAATGAACGAAGCCCAGCCTTCGCGGTCGGCCAGCAGCGGTCGGATGATCTCGCCCCAGACCCTTGGTCTCATGTCGGCCACCTCGTCCAACACCACGCCGTCGAGGTACAAACCTCGCAAGGCATCTGGGTTATCTGCTCCAAAAAGCCTAATGCGTGCCCCATTGAGCAGCTCCACCCAAAGCTCTGACGCATTCGCCTGAGTACGAACGTCTGCGGTATAACGCAGCAGGTAGTCCCAACTGATGCTCTTCGCCTGGCTGTAGAACGGCGCGATGTAGGCGTAACGGCCATCCGTCTTGTTGTCGGTGAATGATCTGCGGATAAGATCGTTAATGCACGCCACAGTCTTCCCAGCGCGTCTGTGAGCCACAAGGCAGGCCCACCTAGCCCGACGATCATGGAAGGCCGCAAACGCCCGCCTGGGCGCGTACGGCACTACTATTCGTCGCTCGGTCGCTGCCATTCGATCACGGTTCGCAGCGGAGCGTCAGCATCGCCAACCAGTTCGGTTCTCGCAAGTTTTGGCGCAGCGTACTCGGCCAATTTGGACACAAGGTCAAGCGCCTTGCTTGGGTCATCCTTTGCAACGCTTTCCAGCCATTTGCCGACGTTCTCGCTGTTGTCCTCCAACAACTTCTGAATCGTCTCTCTGAAAGCCGTTGTGACCTTGTTTGGCACGCCTTTAACCCGCCCCATCCCAGCGGCTGGAGGCAGTCTGCGTTTTTTAACAGACGGCAACACTTTGCTGTCAGTCACGGCTTGCCCCGCATCAACGCAGCCGCCAACGCTTGCGGCTTGTGCTTGACCCCTTCGCTGGCCATCTGCCTGGCCTTGTCTTGCGGAATACCAACTCGCTTGGCCACAGCGGGGTCATGAGCTGCGGCTTGAAAGAGTCGGTTCTGTTGCTTGGTGTATGGCATGGGCAGAGTGTATGTCATGAGTTGAAGATGGTCAAACCAATGATCAAATCATATAAAGGCTTTAATTTTTTGAAACAAATTTAACCTATATTGTTTCATTAACTCCATATCAGCAGGATATACCTGCTGGCCTGTTTTAATATTTTTCACCAACCAATAATTAGCTTTTTGTTCAACTCTGCCATCAGCAACAACTTTATAAGTTGCCCATTCATCAGAATGTGCTTGCATTTTTTCAAACAAAAACCATTTTTGATCGCCGTCCTTGACCTGTGCTTTAACCCGCCAGCCTTCAGCTTTATCTGGAATTCTGCCTTCATACGTTTTCATGTTCGCTCCTGTGCCCTATAGGTTCCACATCATACCCCTATAGGGACAACAACAACAAGCCTTACCCAAAAATTTTCGCATCGTCTTGTGCCCCTCCCCTACCTCCCCTACCCCTGCCTAAAAGGGGGTAGGAGAGGGGCGGGGTTTAGGGGCACATTCCAACGCCTTTGCCCCTGTGCCCCTGAGTGCCCCTAGGGGCGTTTAGGGGCATTAGGGGCGCAACAATTCTTGACTTTTTGTAAACTCATTTTTCGTTCTTTTGCATCAACATCACGCTCAACTGCACCTCATTGACAAACAACCATCCCCCATCGCATGACTCCAAAGTTCCTGCATTAAGCAATTGTGCAATGATCCCATCTGGCCTAGAAGCATCCATTTTATTTCTAGCAGTTCTCTCTGCCATACCATCTTTAATAAGCAAATCTCTCAATCCATCCCTGCTCAAATAAGGTAACCCTCTGCGCTCCTGTGTACCAGATGCCCACCAAGCACGCTCAACCATTCTGACATTTTCATCATGTTTTGATGGTTTTTTATTTGATTGATTATTAGTAGATTCATCGTCTGGAATGGCAACGCAAGTTGTTGCGGGATTGCCAAACTTAGACACCCCCATCTCCACCACTTCCAGCTTAAAGTAGATCGTTTCGCCCTTGCTTGGCAACTCACGTTGCTTGGTCACGTTTACCATGCGAATGCCGTCCTTTTCAATCACCTCAATCTCGGTGTCAATATGTGCGCGGATGCCTGACCAGCCGCGAGCGCCCTTGGCTACGTCTTTGCCGTTGTGGTGAATCATCATCAGAGCAGCTTTGGTGGCGGTGGCTACTTGGTCAAAACGCGCCATAACCGGCCCCATGTCTTCGCCGCTGTTCTCATTCGCGCCTGCGCTCATGCGTGCCAAGGTGTCGCCAATGATGAGACGCACGGGCTTGCCCTTCATTTGCTCAATGGATCGCACCAACTCAATCACATCGTAGGCGTCTTGATCGCCGGTGTAGAAATTCATGGGCACGGGCACCATTGCCAAGTTCTCAAGATTGCAACCGTGGAACTTCTTGATGGCTTGCATACGCGCACGAATGCTGGCTGGGGCTTCGCAGGCCAAATAAATAACTAAGCCTGGGTCGGTCTTGCGTCCGTAGCACAACGTGCCGGTTGCAATGGCGGTGGCAACTGAAAGTGCCCAAAATGTCTTTCCGCTATTGCTATCGCCATAGACCACCACCGAGCTGCCAATGGTCATCAGTCCTTCAACTAACTCGTTTGGCGCTTCGTACTCGGCGCTCAACTGGTCACCAAAGACCACTTGCAACTTGTCAAAGACTGCCGTGCCAGTTTCTTGCGTCAACAACGCCAACAAATCCCCGCCTGCCTGCGCGTAATCGTTCGCATCGCCTTCATCTGGCGGCATCACCATGCGTGCGCCGTGCTTCGCGCAGGCTTGCTCTGCGTACCGCTGGCCAACTCCGCTTTTGTCATGGTCGGCCACAATCACCAAATCGCTGGTTGGGTGCAAGCCGCGCATGATTGCGGTCACCGGCACAAGGTTGGACGCTGAATATGCAACGACAACCGGCCTTGAGGTGACCTGATGGATCGTGGCGGCGGTGGCAAAGCCTTCGGCAACGTAGATGCTGCCAGGCTCGTCCATTGACCCCAACACCCAGAACTTGCCGCCCGTCTGCCCGCCTGGGTGGTATAGCTTGCCGCCTTCGCTGTCGATGTACTGCAAAGATGCCAAGGTGCCATCCTGATCGTACAAAGGCACCACCAGCCGCCCATCGCCTGTGACTCTGGCTCCGTGGGGCGCGATGCCCTTGCGCTTGAGATACGGGTGATCTGGCGAGGCACCTATGCAGTCGCTCCAGATGGTGTCAACCACATCCGCAGCCACCTCGTGCTTGCGGGCCTGCTCAATCTCGCGTGCGGCCTTGGCTTCGGCCATGCGACGAGCAAACGCCATCTCATCTGCTGGACTGATCTGCCTGCTGACTTCAGCCCGCCAATTGGCAACGATGCCAGAGCGCCAGCACCCAAACTGACCGGCTGGAATGCCATTGCCAAAAATGATGTACCAGCCCGATTTGTCGTAGCCAGGCGTGCCTTTCGTGCCGCTTTTGAAGCGGTGCATCTTGCCGTCAAACTCAATGGGCTTGTCGGGCAAGTCCAAACCAGCATCGCGCAAAGCGTTCTCAAATTGCTGCTCTGGCGAGGCCAGCACCGGCACGGGAGGCGGCGACCATGAGCCGCCAAAAATGTGAACCAGATTAGCCATTCATCAATCTCCACAAAAGCAACTGATTGCTTCTTCGTCTTTGTCAAACATATCGCGTTGCTCTTTGCTGAACTTCAACATAGCGGCGTAGGAGGGGCGGTCGGTACGAAACTTTGCACCGTCAGGCTTAGACGCCAACGCCAACGCCAACGCCTCCATTTTTGCCCACCAAACAGCACGTTCTGGTTTTTCTTGAATGAGAGAAAAGATTTGTGATCCTCCCTTCAAGTAGCATAAATCGCAATTGCCGTGCATGGTCACGCCGTTCATGTTTGGAAGCTCCAAATCAAACGGCATGGCTCTCCAAAACTCTCCTACCATTTCCTTCGTCACCCCAACTCGACCAAGTGGAGCAATCTTCTCTTCGTGCTTGCCATAGTCTTGCTGACCAATCTTTGCCAGCCTTCGCTGCTCATCGGCCCTGATGCCGAGCATGGACTCCCACTCAGTCCATCCAATGCTTTTCAAATAACGATGAATGGCCCTGACCTTCAGCTCCACCGTGCAGAACCGACTGACAGGGTTGGGAAGGTAGTTGCGTTTGCGAATGATTGCCTCAAACGGTTCACCGTTCCTGCTGGCTGTCTCAAAGTCAACAACGCAAAACCGATCCTTCGTTTCATCAGCGTTGATGTATTCCACCCAAGTGATCGGAATTTCCCATTCTTGGGCACAACGGTCAACAAACCGCAACGTCGCTTCATCTTCCTTGCCCGTGTTCGCAAAACACACCTGCGCCTCGTCTGGCAACCCGCTATTGCTCTGGAGGACGCGCCACAACATATAGGCGCTGGTGCGCCCGCCGCTAAAGCTGATGCAAGTAGGGCTGTCTATCTTGAACGGGTCACTCATTGACCGCCACCGTGCTGGTGTCGCGCAGATAGTTCTCAATGCTTCGCATGGTGGACTTGCTCGGCTTGGTCTTGCCGTTGAGCAGCCGGTACAGCGTGAACACAGACAGCCCAGTTGCCTCAGCCACTACGGGCAAGCGGCGATCAGCAAGACGTTGTTGAATTTCGGTAAGGTTCATGTGATGTCAAAAAAAGTTGCAGAAAGTGCTTGCATCCTAGCACGAGTGCGTGTACAGTTCAACTCATGCGCTGACCGGATGTCCCGACAAGCGCAAAACAGGAGAGACAGAAATGAACACCACCAACATCAACGAATTTGAAGACTTCGATGACTACTGCGCCGCCTTGTCGCGCAAGTCGTCGCTGACCCCGATTGAGTACCGCTACTTGGTTAGCCAATCTATTGCCTACGGCGAAGAACACTACGCAGAGTCGATGACCCAATATCGCAGCGAGTGCGCTTTGTTTGGTGACGCTGGCCCCGGTCAAGCGCGTGGCTTGAACATTACCAAGCAACAACTTGCTGATGACCGCGCAACGTACGAGCGCCTTGGCCGAATCATTGCCAACCTTGCTGCTTAAACCAAACGGGGCTTCGGCCCCAACAAAAGGAACAAAGATGAACAACGTACACGCACTTGCACAAGCCACCCTTTTCGCCCGCGCCGCTTCTGGCGTTGAGATGGTCACCCGCGCACGCAAAGGTCGCGTGCAGGCCGGTTACTTTATGGGTAAGACGTTCATCGACATGAGCGACTGGATGACCATCGAGCAAGCCACCGAGTGGATGCTTGGCCTTGCCGCAGAGGTGGCAGCATGAAGCGCCTGCTGATTGAGGTGGCCCAAGCCACCCTAGCCGCCGCCATCATCGGCGCACCGCTGGCGTACTACTTTATCTTTGTGATGAAGCCCTAAGTTCTACCGCCGCCGGTCGGTCACCGGCATCTACCAACGCCAAACCGGAGAAACCCAACATGGCTATTTCACTTAAAACCACCAGCGGCTTGTCGGCCAATGGGGTCAAAGTCTTGGTCTACGGCCAAGCAGGGGCAGGCAAGACCAGCCTCATTAAGACGCTGCCCAACGTGGTGGTGCTGTCAGCGGAGGGTGGCTTGCTGTCCATTCAGGACGCCGACTTGCCTTACCTTGAGATCACCAGCATGGCCGACCTGATGGAGGCCTACGAATGGCTGTCCAGCGGAGACGCCAAGAAGTTCCAGAGCGTGGCCCTTGACTCAATCTCGGAGATCGCTGAAGTCTGCTTGAACAGCGAGAAGAAGATCGCAAAAGATCCGCGCCAAGCCTACGGTGCCATGCAAGAACAGATGGCCGACGTAATCCGCGCCTTTCGAGACTTGCCTGGTCGCCATGTCTTGATGACCGCGAAACTCGAAAAGACTGCCGATGAGATGGGCAGGATTTTGTATTCGCCCAGTATGCCGGGGAACAAGACAGGCCAGAGCTTGCCTTATTTTTTCGACGAAGTGCTTGCTTTAAGAGTTGAAAAGGACGCCGACGGCGTGAGCCAGCGGGCGCTGATGTGTGACTCTGACGGGTTGTGGATCGCCAAGGATCGCAGCGGCAAGTTGGGCACATGGGAGGCACCTGACCTTGGCGAGATTATCAAGAAGATCGGCGGTGCAGCATGAGAGCCATGCGTGAGATTGCTGCCGAATGGTATGCCGAGAAAGAGGTTGAGCGTCAGGCCATCGAAAACCGCCGCCGCCTCGAGGATGAGATGGTCAAGTCTTTTGCGTTGCAGACTGACCTCGACAGCACCGTCACCAAAGACGTTGATGGCTACGTCATCAAGATCACCGGTCGCATCGACAGAAAAGTTGATGCTGACAAGATTCAAGAACTTGCCGCCCAGCATGGCCTTGAATCTCATCTTTCAACCCTCTGCCGGTGGAAACCGGAGTTGAACCTTACTGTATGGAAAGCAACCGACCCGACCATAACCAAACTGCTGGCACCGGCGATCACCGCGAAACCCGGCAGACCAAGTTTTTCAATCGCTCACAAGGAATAAGAACCATGAAACTTTCAGAAACCTACAGCGCAGCAGAGCTGCAACCGTCCCAGTCCTATGACCTCCTGCCGGCTGGCTGGTACACGGCCATCATCACCGAGGCAGAACTCAAGCCCACCAAGGCCGGCACTGGTGAATACATCAAGGTGCGTTACGACATCACCGGCCCAAGTGGCCAGGGTCGTTGCGTGTTTGGCAACTTCAACATCAAGAACCCAAATCCGAAAGCGGAAGAAATCGGACGCCAGCAACTGGGCGATCTCATGCGTGCGTTGGGCCTGCCTGCGGTCAACGATACCGACCAGCTGATCAACGGCCATTTGTCCATTAAGGTCGATGTGCGCCCAGCATCAGGCGAGTACGGCCCCCAGAACGAGGTGAAGGGTTGGCGCAGCAACGCCGGCAGCTTGCCGCCGCAGCCAAAGCCAGACGCAGCAACTGGCAACGCCAGCACCAAGGCTGCGCCACCTTGGGCTAAGAAGTAAAAAGGCGGGGCGGCTTGATTTGGTCTTTGACTAGGCCAAGTGGAAAGTCAGAAAAACCTTGGCATCGACATCCTCAAGTGCTGACTTGACGCC
>Ga0209087_1000272_pt1 | contig 34094 bp, 27 predicted proteins | sample S_130805_EF_Meta_FD_187321 | JGI IMG/M metagenome (GOLD analysis project Ga0209087, IMG submission 187321) | Freshwater microbial communities from Lake Simoncouche, Canada to study carbon cycling - S_130805_EF_MetaG (SPAdes) (version 2) | ecosystem: Environmental > Aquatic > Freshwater > Lake ... | reverse complement strand
ACTACTTTTTCTTTTTTCAAAATATTTCAGACTTTTTTTTTCAAGAAATTATTTAGAGAAATTCGCAAGATTGGACATAAAAGTGACATTAATGTCACTTTTTTGTCCAAAAATGCCAAATTGAAAAAAGGAAAACCTGGATTTGAAAAGTCCACAGAATTTGGATTTTTCAAAAAACTACTTTTTCTTTTTTCAAAATATTTCGGACTTTTTATTTCAAGAAAATATTTAGAAAAATTCGCAAGATTGGACATAAAAGTGACATTAATGTCACTTTTATGTCCAAAAATGCCAAATATAATATTTTTACTATATATAATGGAAAATTATAAACTGACATGTGAAAAATGCAATTTTTTTACAAATAATAAATTTAATTATAATATGCATATTAAAAGTAACAAACATATTACAAATAACAATAACAATAACAATAATATGTATTCTAATGTATGCAATGACTGTAATAAAAAATATAAAACACAATCTGGACTTTATAAGCATAAAAAAAAATGCACAGTGAATCAATGTAAGGATTTACATGACATCCAAGACCTAAAAGAAACCATCACTGAACTGAAAACCATGATTATAGACCTCAAAGAACACCAGCAACCCATAACCAACACCACAACAATCACCAACAATAATAACAACAACAGCAGCAATAATTTCAATGTCAATTTATTCCTGAATGAGAACTGTACAGGTGCAAAGAATTTCATAGATATGATAAATGGTATTCAATTGGACACTGAATATCACGAATATATTTCAAGCGCGGATTATGTGGACTCCATCGTGAGGTTAATCAAAAACGAATTAGATAAACTACCGATTGTTGAACGACCAATCCACTGTATAAAAAACGAAGACGAGAACCAACAAATACTTCATATAAGACACAACAATACATGGAATAAAGAAACGGAGCTAGAATGGACACAGCAAATACACAATTATTATATAGACGACGAAGATGAACCTACAGACGAGAACAAAAAGATCATTTTTTATGCAATAAAACAGATGGAAGACAATATAATAGAACAAATACACAAACTGTATGAACATACAGGTAAACTTGCTTCAACAAAGAGAGAATATAAATGCGAAATGAATTATGTGCCGAATAAAATGCGTATAATAAAGTGTTTAATAGAACATGTGAATTTGGAACGAGACGAAATCCTGCGTATGATAGATGAAGCATATAATCAAATGAATCCAATGACGAATCAAGTCATTATTTCATAAATAAAATAAATATTTGCATAATATATTAGATGTCTGATATACAAACGCAAAAAGACGTAAAAGGATTAAACCCAGTGGTAGGTGATGAAAAAAGCAAAATAGAGAAGCACATGAATCCAGTTCAGTACTACGTAAAATTTTCATTTAGTATAACATATATATTTCTTTTAACGACTGCAACCATTACATTTATTGAAGCCATGAGAACACAAACGCCCATGGTACGTCATGTTCTCAATTTAGAAACCGCTATTTCCGTGATTGCGGGATATTTTTATTCGACTTTTTTAGAAAAGATTAGCGCATATGAAAAAGATGACAAGATGGTTGATTGGGCAGATATGACTGCAACAAGATATATTGACTGGTCGATGACAACGCCACTAATGTTATTAGTATTATGTCTAGCTTTAGCACAAAATATAGGAAAATCGGTTACACTTAAAGTGATTATGGGGGTTATTGTTCTCAACTATATCATGTTGTATTTGGGTCATCTAGGTGAAACGAAACAAATGGACCGAATGAGCGCAATGATATTCGGATTTGTGGCCTTCTTTGGAATGTTTTATTTGATTTATACGAATTATGTTGCGCCCAAATATGTGAAATCGAATTATATATTGTATGGTTTTTTCTTTGTTGTATGGGCGTTGTATGGAGTAGTGTATATGTTGAATGAAGAGTATAAGAATATAGCGATGAATGTATTGGATTGTATCGCCAAATGTTTTGTAGGACTTGGATTATGGGCATATTTTAGTAAAATTGTCGTATTATAAAAATTCATATGTGTATATAATCATATATGAATGGGTACTGTGAGGATAATTATATATCAAAATATATAATTTATATATATAAATGAGTGTGACTACTGGTATATACACTCCATCATGGACGGCGGGGCCTACACCCCCACAATATGGTGGATGGAGAGGTTCATCTATGTCAAGAACCGGACAATATATGATAGCATGTTGTTATTATGGATATTTATATACGTCATCTGATTATGGTATGAATTGGAAGGCAAACTCAACCGATGTAAGGCGCCTTTGGTATCGTGCCGCATCATCAAGTACAGGTCAATATGCTGTAGCAATTGAGTATAGAGGTGTGTATACAACAGATGATTATGGAAATACATGGACAAATCGTATTTCGGAAATAGTAAATTTGTTTCTTGGTGTAGATGTATCAGAAACCGGTCAATATGCGGTAACATGTATGAATAATAATTTTATATATACGTCATCAGATTATGGTATAAATTGGAAAGCACGTCTAACCGACGCATCACGCACATGGGGGGTTGTTGCGTCATCAGCCAATGGACAATATTTAGTTGCCAGAGACACTCAAGGACAAATATTTACATCATCAAATTATGGTGTAAATTGGAGTTCTAAAGGTTTTCCTGTGGGGTCGGGAGATCCATACATAGCTTCATCAAGTAGCGGACAATATTTAGTAACATGTGGGTTTGGCAACAATATATGTACATCAATTGATTATGGTGTAACTTGGATAAATCGAGGACAAATTGGTAGTAATTACTGGAGTGATATAGCATCATCTGATGATGGAAAAATATTAACTGCTGTATCTGATTATGTATATAAATCAATTGATTATGGTGTAACTTGGTTTATTGATTATAGCCAAAGTGAAGCATGGAAAGGTGTATCAATGTCAGGTGATGGTTCAGTGATACTAGCATGCACCAATGCTAGTTATCTATGGATAAAATATTTTAAAGTAGATATAGGAACCCTTTTCCAACCATATACATCAGGAACGCAAAACACTATTGGTATATATTTATATAATTTAAATCCAGAAATGACATGGACGACAAGAACATCAGCAGGTGTGAAATCATGGAATAACATTGCGTCATCAAGTGACGGAACTAAATTGGCAGTTGGCGTATATAGTGGTGGATACATATACACATCGACAAATTCAGGCGTAACATGGTTGGAAAGAACGTCTTCGGGCGGTAGTAATTGGTTATGGGGTGAATCGTCAGATGATGGAACTAAATTATTATTTACTTCAGATTCTGGAATTATATCTACATCAACTGATTCAGGAGCAACATGGAAACAATCAACATCATTAGTACCAGGGTGTCGGTCACTTGCTGCGTCATCGTCAGACGGAACAAAATATGCGGTCTGCTTATATAGTACCACACTTGGATATATTTATACATCAACTGATTCAGGAGCAACTTGGACCAAACGAATGACAGATATAGCTCGTTCATGGTATTGTATAGCATCATCAAGTGATGGATCAAAATTAGTAGCTGGTGTAATGTCTGGAGGATATATATATACATCAACAGATTCAGGGGTAAACTGGACAGTTCGAGCGAGTAATGCGCAACGTAGTTGGCGTCTTATTGCGTCATCTAGTAATGGAAATAAATTAGTAGCATGCGAAGATTATGGAACTATATGGACATCATCGGATTCAGGAGTAAATTGGATATCGCGAACACAAGCTAGTAATCAATTTTGGAATGCGTTAGCATCATCTAGTGATGGAAATATATTGGTTGCTAGTGGCGGTTATATATATACATCACTTGATTCAGGTGTGACATGGACATTTACTACAACGCTTGGTAGTGTGTCTCGATATACTTTAAGATTATCGAGTGATGGAAGTAAATGCGTAACCGATGTATTTAATTCATATATATATACTGCGGTTCGTAACCCCCCGCAAATAGTAGATATAGGAACATTGTTTCAACCATATTCGTCCGGAACGCAAAATACAACAGGTATATATAAAGGATTATATAATCCATCAATGATATGGACGACAAGAACATTTCCTGGCAAGCAGTTTTTTAATGGCTGTATGTCAAGTGATGGAACAAAAATGGCATTTGGCGCATATAATGGTTATATATGGACATCAACAGATTCAGGAGCAAACTGGAGCGAAAGAACGTCTTCTGGTAGTGGCCAGTGGTATACTGCTGCGTCATCTGATGATGGAACAAAAATAGTATTTACGTCAGATAGTAGAATTATATCTATATCAACAGATTCAGGAGTCACATGGAAACAATCTACATCATTAGTACCTACTGCTCGTTCATCGTGTACATCATCATCAGATGGAACAAAATTGGCAGTCACTATAGATAGAACAAGTATGGGAGGTATATATACATCAACTGATTCAGGCGCAACTTGGACTAGACGACTGTCAGATATTACTGTTCAATGGTATCGTATAGATTCATCAACCGATGGAACAATATTAGGAGCTGTTTCATTCTATGGATCTAATAATGGATATATATGGACATCAACTGATTCAGGAGCAAACTGGACAATACGAACGAGTGATACTTATCGTAATTGGTATGGAATCACGTTATCTGGTGATGGAAAAAAGATGGCTGCTTGTCAAGAGTATGGAACTGTATGGACATCATCAGATTCAGGAGTAAACTGGATACAGCGAACAGGTACTGGTTACAAGTGGATGGGTGCTATAACATCATCACGTGATGGAAATATAATAGTAGCCACTGAACTTAATAATAATATAATTACATCGACTGATTCCGGAAATACATGGAGTTTAGAAGTGCCATTCACAAGTGCTAATCGATACTATATAAGATTAACGTCTGATGGAAGTAAAGCAATTACAACTGGATATGATACAGCAGGAAAAATATTTATTGCGGTTCGTAAACCGCAAATAGATATAGGAACATTTTTTCAACCAGCAGTTCAACTAACATTTACAGCCACTGGAACATATACTGCAACAACGCTAAATGGCATAAATATTATCAAATTTACATCAGGTTCAGGATCTATTACATTTTCAGGTTCTACAGCAATAAAATATTTAGTAGTTGCAGGAGGAGGTGGTGGTGGTACTGGGTTAGGTGCTGGAGGTGGTGCGGGTGGATTATTATATAGCTCCGGATACACTGTAACTGGAAACGTCGCATATACAGTTACAGTAGGAAATGGCGGAAATGGAGCACCAAATACTGCTACAGTTGGATCAAATGGTTCAAATAGTGTTTTTGGATCATTTACCGCGATCGGTGGCGGTGGTGGAACAGGACAAAGTGTAGGATATCCTGCAAACATTGCATCTAGTTCAGGAGGTTCAGGTGGTGGTGGTTGTAGATATACCCAAGGAGCTGCAGGAACCGCAGGTCAAGGAAATAGTGGTGGTTCATATTCATCAGACAATAGTACATATTATAATGCTGGTGGTGGTGGTGGCGCGGGAACAATTGGAGGTACAGCAACGTCTACACAAGGCGGTAATGGTGGTATAGGTTTACAATATGATATTACAGGGTCTAATGTATATTACGCAGGAGGAGGAGGAGGTGCTGCCGAAACCTATACATCAAGAACTATCGTAGCTTCATTGGGCGGTTCTGGTGGTGGTGGTAATGGATATTATTATAGAGATAATGGTGGAAGTACATCATATACTGCTGCAACATCCGGGTTACCAAATACTGGAGGTGGTGGTGGTGGTTCCGGTTGGATTGGGGGGAGCACTTACTTAACTGGAGGAATTGGTGGGTCAGGTGTAGTTATTATATCTTTTTAAACAAAAAAATCCTCACAATAACCATAAATTAGAAAAAATAATCAATCCTGCGCCAATCACTTGTTTAAAATCAATCGATTCGCCATTAATAAAAACACCATAAATAAATGACATGACAATACCAAAATAAGACAAAGGAGCATATACCATAGTATCCAACCGAGACACTGCATAAAAACGCAATAAATAACCAACTAATCCAATCAAAGAATTAATACCTAATGACATCGAAAGACGTCCATTCAATTTCATTACCCGAATATCATCAAGCATATACCAAGACAACAATATTGCGCCCAAGAAATAAGAGATAAAAATATGATTCCAATTATTCAGGGTTTTGATATCTCTCACTAAAAAATAAATGACTGCCTCTGTAAACGCAGCAAGAGCAATCATAATGACCCCTTCGATCGTTGACAAATCGCTTTTATTCTTCGACCCGCCAAGTTTGTCGAATGACCCGCCAAGTTTGTCAAATGACCCGCTGCGCTTGTCCAATGACCCGCCAAGTTTGTCCAATGACCCACCAAGTTTGTCGAATGACCCGCTGCGCTTGTCCAATGACCCAGTACCCTTGTCCATATCATAAAAATGCGTCTCTTTAGAAGCCAGTAAATATACTCCTAATACAGCCAGCAACATAATTCCTTGAATTTTATGACCAGACATCAACAATATCATAATCGGATATAAATAAAAAATGGAATAAGCAACTCCGCTTTCTAACAATTCAAACCCTCTATACGAAAAATATATATGAAGAACCGTCACAAGCGACAACGCAATGCCATTATAGGTAAAAAGCGTTTTAAACACAAACGAATAATCAATAAATATACCCGAAATAACAGCATAAGAAAAACACCGACTCCATGTTTGTAAAGACAATGGCAATCCAATATTTTTCACAAAAATCGGGTATAAACTCAGTAGCGATTCAGAAGCAAGTTTACTTAGTATTTCAATAATCATATATATATTATACATATAAACTTTGTGATGTGGCAACATATTTCAAAATCATCGAATCCACCATTTTCAACTTGTGTAATAATTCTACATATCTTGCGCCCCCAATTTCGCAAATACCTATAAACTCTTTTGTAATAACGGAAATCTTCAAAATCGCTTTCGTAAAATCGCCGATAGATATTCCACGTTCCATAATAACCGTCTGAATAAACACTTTACATGCGGCTTCTGTATCACAATCAATCCAGCCAGGCACTTCTTTAACAAGGTCATATATACATACTTTGTCATAGTCGATTCCTGTCGTTAAATCAAGAGCATGTTCTCTCCTTGAATAATCCAGCGCTAATTCGCCAATATATGTATGTCTCGGTTCGCTACTATTCAGCCGTTTAAAATCTTCAGGCACATTTATACCAGCAAACAATGAAAAAAGCGTAATCATTTCTTTTACGGAAAACCCATCGAACAAGTTCCATTTCATTAACATATTTGCAGCAATTAATGGGTGTATTTCATTTATATTAGACGCTATTTGACCAGTCACCGTTAGCTGATATACCCCCTCAGTTTCAATAATGAAACCGTCTTGTAATAATATCTGACATACCTTGTCAATATGAATTTTCGAATAATTTTCTAAATAGTTCAATTCGCACGATTCCGCCGCCATTTTATTTTTTAGAGTATCGTGTTCTTTTAACCGCCCGACATCTTCGATTAACCATTTATAATTGTCTTTATAGTTTGCCATTTTCCTCTCCATTTCCTTCTTCTTTTTTGAAGAATACATTGTCAAACACGATTCAATCTCTATGTATTCTTTACATACCTCAACTGGTGTTCTCAATAAACTCAATAAATCCGTTTTTTTTTCATAAGACTTATGAAGATTATCTACGTCGGATTTCGTCATCGAGATAGATGTTTCTAATTCTTTTCTCATCATGGAACGGTCGACAAATTCATGGAATCCGTTCGTTTTACCATTCTTCAATAGATTTAATACAATAGAATACGAAATCCTGAATTTCGAAACCAGCTTTTGCGGTTTTCCGCAAAGAATCTGTCTATATGATTGTATATCGGGTATTTCAAATAAATTATTACAATGAACGACATGACCAACCGTATCAATTCCTCGTCTGCCTGCTCGACCAGCCATTTGAGTGTATTCGTGTGACATTAGAGCCCGCATACTGGAACCGTCGAATTTACTCAATGCAGAAAAAACAGCGGTTTTAATAGGGCAATCAAGACCAATTGCGAAGGATTCGGTTGCAAACAATACCTTGATATATTTCTTGGATATCATGAGCTCGACAATCTCTCGTAACACAGGTATCATACCTGAATGATGGATGCCGATACCTTTTTCTAATAGCGCAACTAACTGGTTATATTCGGGCAATTCCAGATATTCTTTGAAATTCGGAAACTTGCGAATGATTTGTTCGCATTCGCGACGTATAGTATAAGGCAACTTACTATCATCTTCGAACAAATTGGTAGTCACTTCTTGCGCACATATTTCGACGTTTTTTCTAGAAAAAACGAAGACTATACATGGTAACATATCATTGTTTCTTAAATATAATAGCAGTTGATTTAATACATATTTGCGTTTTATAAAAACACGGTGTTTATCAAATAGTCCTCTCATTTTGTTGAGCTCATGATATCCATTGTCGTTGAATTTACCTTTTGGATCACGCAACAAAATCAATTTATCGGACGAATCTCGGATTTGCTTTTGTATAACCTTGTCTTTGATTATTTTGAAAGGGGCTTCCGTCGTAGTGAAAAACCCGTAATGAGTTAATGGCACAACGCGATGTTCAGTAGATGCCAAATAGACGGATTTCGGCTTTTTACTAGAATCAGCATCAGAAGAATCAGATGAAGTCGAACCATTTGAAATACCCCGTTTCTCAATCCATTCGGCGAATCCTGCAGGATTATCGATAGTCGCCGACAGAAGAACCATCTGTATATGTTGGGGTAACATCAAAATCGTTTGTTCCCATACATGCCCTCGTTCTTTATCGTTTATATAATGTACCTCATCAAACACAACGCATCCTAATTCTTTTTGAATATCTATTTGAAATTGAAGCGTGGACTCACTTGCAGAACCCAGTGAAAACAAGTAATTCATTAAAATCTCGGTGGTCATAATTAACACGTCTGCGTCAGGATTCGTTTTAATATCACCCGTCATTAGACCGAATGATATTCCGGGGTATTTCAAAGTAAATTCGTAAAATTTCTGATTGGACAACGCTTTAATCGGTGACGTATAAATCACTTTTTTACCGATAGAAGTGAAATGCCGGATCGCAAATTCGGCGGGCAACGTTTTACCCGAACCAGTATGCGCAGTAACCAATACATGATTGCCTTCAACAATTGCCTGTATAGCGTATTTTTGAAAATCACTTAATTTGTATGGAAATAATTCAAAATAGGATGAATAGTTTGAATCATTATACGTTTCATTACAGAGAATTACCATTGGCTCTATAAATAGATAAGATTATATTTATATTGTTTTTTTTATACATTACATCATTCAATCACTATCATCTTCTTTTTTACACCAACTAACATATTTCATATTTTGTTTATAATTGATTCCTTGATATATTTTTCTAAAATCGTCTGCATGAGTATTACATATACATATTTCTTCTTTTGTATCACACAGATAATCAGTTGATCGATAAATATGCTTATATTTATTATTCAAATAATATTCCAACATATTATTTATAACTTGCTCTTTTTCTGGCGATTTTTTGAAATAATCATCATTGAACATTTTGGAATGTACTTCAACCGCGTCTAACCAATTTATATCAATCACTTTATAGTTTTTTCTGATATGTTGTATTTGAGAGTCATCTAATGTTGTATAATCACTAATATTATAGTGTTTGTTTTTACTATTTGTATTACTATTTGTATTACTATTTGTATTACTATTTGTATTACTATTTCCCATTATAAAATTATATAAAATTATATTTATATAATTTTATATAATCAAAATATTTAACGTCCATACTTTGCGGTAAAACGCCTGCGCGATTTTTCACTTTTGTTTTTCTTGTAGCAACGACCATTTGAACATCTTCGAGAACCCTTTTTACAATTTATACTATGTTTGATACCTTTTTTTGTAGTACAGTTTTTATTGATAGAACAACGTCTCTTTCCGGATTTACAATATGGAGCAGATGACATTATATACATTACGGAGAAAATATATTGTCTAAATTCTTCAAAAGATTCATTTTTGGCCGGATGTCTTCTTGAACGATCGTCTTTTTATATTGTGTAGGATTTAATATAATATCTGAAAGAAGGCGCATATCTTTTTCTAAATGACCAGAGAGAGCAATAGTTATATTCGGAAACACAGATTCAATGTCGGTGGCCCCCCAATAAATAGGCGTTGTCCCCCATAAAATCGAGTTTGTATATTTTTCGCTGGTATAACTTTGCGTTTGGAAGTTCTCAATACAAATATGAAAATGATAAGATTCATAAACCTCATCATCTGTAAATTCGCCTTTCAAACGACTATCGCAAGAATAGTATCTACAACCGCGGCCATAAATATCAATATTCAGATTGGATTGTAGAATCGCTGTTACTAAAGAATGTCGATATTTGTGTCCAGGAGCAGACATTTTTTCACTTACCATAATCGACATTGGTCGCGTTTTTACTGGAATTGTTCTAGGTGGTGTAATATGCCACATAAATGAATATCGTGATATAAATGGTGATGGTAATCCATCGATAGAGCCAATAAAATACTTGGATAGCCTATAATTTGCGTATTTTATAAAGTTATCAAATCCAGAGACTCTTTTTAAAAACTCGGGTGGTTCAAATGCTAATCCAACAACCTTTTCTTTTGTAACATTTACATTCCAATTCTCAAAAGGCATTGCGGTATTCATAATAATCGCATGCGTATAGTCATCACCGGTGGTTATATATATTTCTTTATCGGGTCCGTAATTATCCATTAAATCTACTTCACAAAGACGCTCATATACGTTTTTACAATTTTCAGAATCGCAAAAACTCGAGAAAAATCGAATGCGGTATTTAGACATATATATATAGTTTATTTGAAAAATCTTTATATGATTATCTTACATATATTTTTGTAATAATTCTGGTACTCGGTTTCCGTTGCCTTTTGAATTGAACGCGGAAGATTCGTGAATTCGATGTTTTACTAATATTTGTGAACAATTATAAAACCGGTGATTTGTTGTACGTAGCCGTAACCACATATCATAATCTTCGAGATCCAATGATCCGTCCCAAAAACAATGCTCTTTTTTGATAATTGCACTGCTATTGATGATATGATTGAATTCAAAAAAGTTGTGCTGAGATATATCTCCAGTAGGAATATTAGGAACTATACCATTTAATCGTGTATTTTCACCAAAATATATACATCGCGACCCGACAACATCGTAACCGCCTTTGCTTTCGCCTTTGCCTAATACAAATGGAATTTGGATTTCTAATTTACTTGAATGCCAAATATCATCTACATCTAAAAGAGCAATATGATTATATTTTGCGTATTTCACCATTTCATTCAATGCTTCCGATTTTCCAGATAAAAAATATAAATCGAGAACACTGATCCGCGTATTAAGCGATTGATATGTACTTGCGATTTGATATACCATCGAGTTTTCAGGATGTCCATTGACACCAATAATTAGTTCCCATTCACCATATGTTTGTCCAATAATAGATTCTACCGAATCATGAATAAACTCAATTCCATTGTAGATAGGCATTAAAATAGTAATCATCAAATCAATTATATATAAACAAATCAAAAACTCTTTATATAATTATAATAGCAATCGTTGAAACAAGAACCAACGGTCATATTTGTTCTCCGGTTCATTATGAATTGAGAACATTGACATATTTGAAAAAATACAGTCTGTAATAATCGTTTGGTCGTCTTTGACCAAATATTTATGGTCAAAATATTTTTTAAGAGTTGTGTCATATGTATTTCTCCACCATTCAATCATAGACATGTGTATAATGAAAAACCCGCCACCGATAGTATTTAAATCTGGTGGCAATGGTTGAATAGGTAGTCCGGTTTCGTTTTTATTATTTACTAATCTGAAAATATAGTTTACATAATTTGAATCGTTATTTACACAACCATAATGTATTTTTGTAGTCGCCAACGCATTTAGCCTTTCATTACTAGGCCACATTTTTAAATCGGCAATCGTCATATCATATTCTCTTCCTCGAAAATAGCCTATATCACACCATCCATGTAGTATATTGCTCGATTCTAATTCGCAGTCAGTTGTAAAATATCCTTCTTTAATGGTTTGTTCTACAAAATGAATTTTTTCTGACCATAACATATTAACTCTCCAATCGACACGCGTGTTTAACGAATGATTTATATTATGATTCTCTATCCATTGTTCTCGATATTGATAATTATAAAATGTTTCAACGGGTTTTATAATAATTTTTATTCGCGGATTGGATTCGTATGGTGTTACAAAAGACACACTGGATTCATCAGTATAAATCACCAAATAATAATTATTTACATTGGACAACATATTATGTATCCATTGTTGAAATACAGATGGATCAAATTTGGCTTTAAATAAATACCAACAGGTAGAGAATATGATGGGCATATAATTATCATTATAAAAACCGTTTATATATTTTATGAACGAATAAAATATATCATCATTGTATAATATGAATCTTTCTGAATCCAATAAAATACAGGGTCTTCTTCCTGAAACTCCAGGAATATTATATGGACAGAATGAGCGAGTAGATGAATTGAATGATCGTATTTTAGGACGTTTTTATCCTGATATGCAACTACAACCAAATATAGATGTTCGGCCTGTTCCAACAAAATATTCGCATTTTCCTGTCATAGATAGAATTGCTCTTCCAAAAGTGGCTATTCCTGTTGCGCCTTATTATTCCGTCGAAACAAATTTCACACCGTCAAATAGTCGAGGTCCAGTCGATGGATATTTTTCGAATGTCAATGTAGAATCTTCTTTACGAAATCAGTATTTTGCTCTTCAGAGAGGGGCTCCGCAAACCGCATATATTCCTTCTTCACAAAGTGATCTGTACAAGGTTCAAATATCGAATACTACAAGACAAGAAGAGCAACCATATCCTGGACTATTTAATAGTTATCAACCAGCATCGACATCAACAACTTCGTCGCAACTCGATCCAAAAATAGGAGCAGACCGATTCTTTAACAATACAAGAGTCCAATTGAGGGGTGGGGTCTCACAGCCAATATAAAATATAAAATATAATATCATTCTATTGTAAATATATATGAAATACAATACATTTTTACTTGAAATACTGTTAATATTAGCATTGCTTATTTTAATTATCATGTTTTATAAATCCTATTTCAAAAAGCAAATAGGGCATGAAGGTTTTCAACAACAAGAAAAGTTTATATTAAAAGAGAACGGCGAAACATATGACGATTTTTATGGAGAAGTCTATGATGAGTTGATGTTGCCAGAACAACGTGTAAAATATGAAATGGATACAATATTGAAAACGATACAGCCAGATATAAGAAATTCATGTATGTTGGATATAGGGTCAGGAACGGGCGTTTTAGTCAATTATTTGAAGAACGAAGGGTATGTTGCATATGGGGTTGACAAATCGAAGGCTATGGTGGAAATCTCGAAAGAGAGGTATCCAATAGATGTCAAATGCGCAAATGTAGAAGAGGCCATGGCTTATGACAGGTCGCTATTTACCCATATATTTTGTATGAATTTTACTATTTATGAAATGGAGAACAAGCTACAACTGTTTAAGAACTGTTATTATTGGTTACAACATAATAGTTATTTAATACTTCATTTAGCAGAAAAAGACAATTTTAATGCAATTATACCTGGTGGAAAACCGGATGTTCTCGATTCTATAGAACAATTAGGAGATAAGAGAGTGACTACTACCATCATTGATTTTATAGATTATACATACAAGTCCGAATATGTGCCTTGTACGAATGGAAATACGAATGGAAATGGAAATACGAATGTGAATAATCGTTGTAATAATAGTAGTCAAGTGCTTCATAAAGAAACATTTACAGATAAATCGACACAGAATATAAGACAAAACGAACGTGTTTTAAACTTTGATACATATGACGACATTGTAAATATGGCGATTCGATCAGGATTTGTCGCAAAAGGGTATTTTACAATGGAAAAAGGACCCAGTCGCGACATTCATCAAAGAATTTATATTTTTGAGAGAACATTGTAAATATGTAAAATTGATTGACTTATTGAGTATATCTATATCAACATATAATATAATAGAATGACTTCAAAACTGCTTTTCAAGAACAACTGTAAGGTACTTCCAGTGATGATATCTAGCTGGAAAGACCGGTCAGATGGTATATCAGAATATAGTCAGACAGAAATTCCGCCGAATACGGAAATAGAAGTAAGGAGTTCTGTGGGCGAATGGGTAATTGGTTCTCTATTTCGAAATAAAGAGGCAATCGAATTATGGGAAAGTCATCACTTAGACTTTACATCAAGTCTTGCAAAATTTAGATCAAACCCATGTGTAATAGGTAATTACACATGGAATTTTAGCGGTAATCGGTTTCATTTGGAATACAAGGAAGGAGTAGTAACATGGTCATATATTGAGTAAAAAACAACGCCTAATCAAAATCCAATAAATTGTTTACTTGCTTTGTATTATCCTGCGCAGCAAGTTGTCGTGTCAAAAAATCAATCGTCATAATTTTGGTTTGAATATGTTTTTCCATTGTATGAATAATGAATTTTTGATTTTCTACTGTTTCTTTTAGCGTTTCATTTTCAACATAAAAATTGGCTCGATTCATATTGAGATTCGCTAACCACTTTTGATGAATTTTGGTTTTTGAATGCGAAGAAAATTTTGACGCGGTATCAAATATCTTGTCTTTTCGAGAACCGCATGGACATCTAATCCCTTTTTTTATGTATTGAAAAGACGGTATTTGATCAATATAATTTCCATGATCATCAATGCTTGGTTGATATATATCGGGTTCTACGACTAGTTCCATATTATAAAATAACTATATTTTATAATAATACAATATATTTATATGTGTTTACTAATGTATTTTGTCGTTATCACGATATTTTTGAAATATCATGATAAGTAAAATAAAATGTATTATCCTTATATTGACAGATATGAATTTTATGAGAACCTCCCGATATATTTGTTGATTACTGTAATTCTTGTTCTCATTTCGATTTTTGTATATATAAAATTGTCATTTCCTTTTTGGAATATACAACCAGTATATCATTCATACGATTTTTGGCGAGCATTATATAGTCGTCCTTTCATAATACACAATAAAGAGTATATGTGTCGATGTGCTTATAAAAATACGAATAAATATTACGATATGAAACAAGTAGAAATTGTTCCGTTTGTAGATGCAAATGATTCGCAAAAACAGGCATTTGTCAATCTATTACAATGTTATTTATTACCATCTGAAAATTCAGTATTTGTGTTTAACGCAGAGAACCTAGAGGCCTACTTTGGTGGACATATGTTCTCGAGTTTTTTGTCCTTTTATAAACGAAGCGATATAGGACTTACTGACATCCAAAACAATCATCCAATCGCATGTATAAGTAGTCGAAGCGGCGAATTATATATAAGAGATTATACCGATATAATAAGACATCCAATCTATTATATAGATTTTTTGTGTGTGAAAAGAGAAGAAGATTTCAAGAAAATATCGAGAACCTTGCTACAAACACACATATATAAACAACAATTAATAGATGATATTGAATCAAAAACACATGTAGGTTCTCAAAGTATCCTGATATCTCTCATTAGAAGAGAGAAAGAACTTTTGACAGGAATTGTTCCTTTACTAAGATTCCAAACACATTATTTTGAAATTCCAAAAATAAATAATAAAATGGTATTATCAGACCATGTTATATTGGTTCATATAAATCATTCAAATATAGATTTGTTTATAGATTTTTTGGAAGGTTCTCAATCAAGATTCGAATGTTATTTGAGAACCGATATAGCAAATTTGATAGGAATGATTAAATCGGGCATATTATATGTTTATTGTTTGAAACGAATGGATGACATATTGAGTGTGTATATATTTAGAGACACGCGTATGAGTTATGATGATTTAGGTGGCGTTTTACAATTAGTAGGAACAATTCATAATAGTAGTTCTCTACCTCTTTTTATAAATGGATTTTTGAATAGTATTTTTGAAATCTTACAAAAAATACCGGTATATAAGGTATTGATGGTGGATGAAATAGGAGATAACCAGTTGATAATGACATCTATAGGAGGTCGTGTTATTCACCGTCATTTGACCGCCTATTATTTATACAATATAGTTGTTCCTTATAGTCCATTGCGAAGCATCAGTTGTTTTATTTTATTTTGATAATATATAATAATGGAAGCAGTACCACAATATTTTTCAGGTAATTGGAATGATAATCAAACAAAATTTATAGCTGGTGCTGATTCTATACATGATTTCAAGGCAACAAGAATGGATCCTAATTATTTTCCTAATGTTTCTACAAAATTAGTAGCCGCATTAAATAAAATGTTTCCGACTCAACCAGCTGCTGGTGACTATAGTAGTTGGCTTTCAACTACCACTAATCGTGGCGTTACATCTGCATCAGATGTAGAAGACCAAACAGTTGATTATTATGAGGCTGAATACTATATACCATTGAAAACGGCAAGTAAAATAATGACGACATATAGAGATGTAATAGATAGAATAACCGCATATACGAATGGTACAACACAACAAGGATTAGCTGCAGAACCTGATATCAATAAAGCAATATATAGAACAAATTTAGAATTTGATGCAGGAGATATATTAGAAATAGATCTAGCTGATGGTGAAGATTGGGATTTAAATTATACAAAAATAGAAAAAATGTATATTGGTATTTTTTTACTGAACTTTTTTTTTATGCCAGCGGGTGATGGTGCAGCAGCCTTGAATTCTTTTACCGCTACATATATATCTTTTGACGCAGGTTCATCCATGCCAGATAAGATATTTGGTCCATTAGATCAAGTGATAAATTTAGTAACCCCATTGAATATTGCTGATTCTGCAACAACATTCAAACATCTAGGTGGACAGAGAAATTATTATTACTTTCCATATGATGTTAATCCAAATAAATGGGACTATGCTAGTAATATATTTACACAGGATGATGTTGGAATAAGTGTTTCAAAAAGAGCAGGAGTACAATATGAATCAAATAGTAGATTTGATTTCTCGCTAGATATTAATTATCCAGTAGGTACCGCGAGACAATCACAGCGAGCGTTTTTTGATAGTGATCATACTTCTGGACCAGGCGTTGATTATTTATCACAAATTATACATTTTGGTCATCCAGCCAATGTAACTATTCCAAATAAGACACTTGATATTTCAAATTTTTATCTTCCTCATATTTTTGGTGGTGCGCAAGAAGGTCTTAACAATGAAGCAATGTTATTATTTGATATAAAACGATCTGGAGATGCAGAGCAATGTAGGGCTACAAAAAACGCAAATGATAAAGCAGGAACAGTAACATTAGGTAGAAGTATATTATCTACAATTGATCGATTGTGTTCATTACAATCAAGAATGATGCAGTCAAATACAATATATCATTATAGCACAAAAATGATACTGTATAGATTTCAAACAAACTTAACTCCAGAGCAGTTGTTAGAAAAAGCAGTCGCTATGAAAGAGGCATATAAAGTTAAGTTACGTAGTGCTATTGATTGTTTAATAAATTTTATTGAAGTTAGCAGAAGTATTAAAACTGCTATAATAGAATTTCAAAGAAGATATCAATCATATCCTACAGCACAATTTATATTACCACGTTCTAATGATACAGTTACTATTTTAGTCACGCAATTAGCAAAGATACAGTTAATATCAACAGATCGGTCATTGATTTATGTTTTAGAAACAGAACATGCGGCTCCAGATCAAGCTGCTAAAGATGTAGCTGAACTTATGTTAGGCGTTGCTGATAATAACAATAATATAAATTATGTTAATGCAAGAATAGCAGAAATAAAATCGAAAGTTGATGAAATTACTACATTATTAAATGGAGATTTTTTTCAAAGATTAACCAGAATTTTTAAGAGATCAATTAATGCGTCAAATTATCAATCATGTATTGATACATTAAGAAAAGATGTTGTAACTGAAAAAGGGGGCGTTTACACGTTTAAAAAATGCGAGGTTTTACAATATAATTATGATATATTAAAATCATTATATTCTGGTTTTTTTTTAATATTAACTCTTGATGAAACAAAACGTAATTTTAGCTTATTGAATATACCGAATGCGTTAGAACAAAGTGGATTTTATCGCGATATTAAAGCGTTTATTTCTATGGTTGAATTTGATGTAGACGTTGATACTTTGGTTGTTGCGAATGTCAACTTAATTGATAATCATGCATATCGACCATATGGTGCTGTTGAAAAAACATGTATTTTATTGTTGTCAATTTTGAAATTTGTATTTCCACCGGATTACAAAGAAAAAAGTTATTCAGTCGGAAATACAAATTTCAAGGCATTTTGTCAGGAATGTGTACAAAAAATATTATCTTTTTATGCTCCTCATGCTCCTCTTGCGCTTTTTGGTGTTGGTGGTCAAAAACGATTAAAATCATCCAGGGTTAAAGTCGATGGTGAAGGCGATGGTGAAGGCGATGGTGATGGCGTTGTATACCAACAAGTTGTTAGAGAAATTAGTGAGGACAATAAAGAACTTACTATTCACGATTATGAATTATCTGCTTTTACAAGTTTTACAAGAGAAATAACAGATATTACTGAAGAGTTTTTCAAAAAAATCAAAACACTATACCATTTTCAAAATATTACTACTATACTATCACAATATGAAGACGCTGATATTTTTAAAGATTATCTACGGTCTAATCCGCCGGTGGTAGAGGGTATAGATATGGGTGATGCTACTACTGGTATTCATAATGCGGTGGATGATAATATTCATCATGCTGCTTATATGGATGAGGTAGTGGATAGTCATACTCGTCATCAAGGGGGTCCTGATACTAATCTTTCGGATATTGATAAAGCATTTGAAGATGTGTTAGAAAGAATAAAGATTGCTTTAATGAATTATGAGTTTATGTTAGATCCTATATATGATATAAGATCAGATCTATGTGTTCGAAGATATGGTTATATATGTTTGATCGTCGCATGTATAGACTATCCGTTTACAAAGGAACAATATGATGAAATTATAGTTCTACACAAGCAAAGACAACTAAGATCAGGAGTATTTCCTGATATAGTGAATACTGTATTAGATTCTGCTAATTTTACTGACAAAACTAGAGTTTGTGCAAGTGAAATAGATCCATCTGTTGCTATAGAAATGTTATTTTATTTTATTGTATCATTTAAGGAACCAAGAGAATCAGCAGCATCAGCACAAAGTGCATTTGCGTCAGCAAAACAAGCATGGGGAGAAAATTCATTACCACATTTTTTACAAACACCAACTAAGCAGCAAGATCCATGTCCTGATATTAGATCGTTTTTTTCAGAAGCAGATGAATTTCATTTATCCAAAAATAAAAATATTCTTATAGTATTGTTACTATTCTATATTATTAACAATTTATTTAATTTACGAAGCGCAGCTACATTTATTCACGATGAATCTCTGTATGATGGCAGAGTCGATTATCATGATGATGGCGATGATGATGATGATGATGATGATAATGACTATGGCAAAGTTGATGTTGATAACGATGGCAAAGTTGATGTTGATGTTGTTGTTGATGTTGATGTTGATGACAATGGCGAAGTTGATGGCGATGACGAAGTCGATTATGATGGCGAAGTTGATGATGGCGAAGTTGATGATGGCGATCATGATGAAGCACAATATGTGTATTCATTTGGTTATTATGATATGTTTTACATACCTGATAATTTTATGAATGACATTTTGAAACTATACGCAAGTTCTATTTCTAGTGAAGTAAATATAAAGCGCCATAAAGTTAGTAAAAGAAATCTTTCTACATATATTGATCTTGATAACTTACTTGTACGATTTTTAATAGCAATTAATTTTATGAAAAAAAATAAGAGTAAAGGTTTTCAAAGATTTGTAAATTCATGTACGAATATCAGCACAAAGTTATCAAGACAACTTTCAACTGGAAAAGTAATAAACGTAAGTGGAAAAAAAAGAGATGGAAAAAAAAGAGAATTTGGAGGTAAATCAAAGACGAAAAAGTATACAAAAAAATATAATAAAACAAGAAAACATTTCAAAAAACATACAAAATCAAAACATACGATAAAATATAAATCAAAAAATAAGAAAACAAAAAAACATATGAAAAAAACAAATAAAAAATTAAAAAATAATAAAACGAAATCAAATAAAAAACCAAAAAATAGGAGAACAAAAAAAAGGGTATTTACAAAATAATACAACCACCTTTTTATGAAATACAAAATAAAACAAAACCATATAACTAATCCATCATCTCTCCAGCCGTTATCAACCTGAACAGCTCCACTACATCGACCTCGACAATTTTTTCAAAAGAGCAGTATTCAGAGATATCTGTCTTGTTCATGTTAACAACCTCTAAATATTCTATCGCAAGTTCTCGACCAACTTCGGGCACGTTCTCCAATATATCTTTAAAGAACTCGAGCAGCATTTGGTATTTATTCACCTTTGGTCTAGGCGCAGGAATATCGACAACCCCAATAAACTTGTTTTTATTATTATTTTTATATAATTTTTCAAGAGCTTTCAATAGTATGACTAAAGTCCATGTCTGGCAAAATACATCACCCTTGTTCGTTTGAGCAGGGTTGCTCAAATGAACAAATTTACAGTCATAATCATATGACCTGAAAATCGGAAAAACGACGGTTTCGGTGACTGCAGCATCATAAATACCCACGCCGTTTTTTTTTGCCGCTGGATCAATCGCATATACCTTTTTTCTACTTTTATCAATAATATAACTCTGGTAGTGTGTTAAATGGTCATTTGCAGCAATTTGAATGTTGGCTGCAGTCATTACCATAATATCTGTTATCGCGCCGTCATGAATAATGTCTTCACAATATTCGGTGATTTCCAATGCCTTATCGATATATGGCCGTGTTTCGTATTGCTGGAATGCGTCGAATGTTCTCATATCTTCAATATTATTTATTTGTGGAAAATAATATTGAAGAATAATATTTCGTATATCTTCGTACCCCAATACGGTTTTCATTGCCTCTAGAGCCCATGAGATAGCGATTCTTCGACGGGTTTGACTTCTTGTTTTCATGATTGATTCTCGTGTGTTTTGTATTATAGTATTATTAAAAAAGTGAATCGATTTTACAGAATCAAAAGAAACCAAACCAAAACAAAACAAACCAAACCAAACCAAAACCAAAACAACTTAAATAAAAACCGTGTAAAATATCCAAAGGAGATATGACGACGATTATTTTAACTACCACAGTAACGGTCCAAGATAAGGTGTATTTATTTCAAACAGACGCGCAAGAACGTTCTCAAGTATATGTAAAAAAAATCAAACAATGGTTATATCAATCAAACTTCAATATAGTGGTTGTCGAGAATACAGGATATACATTTGAAGAATTAAATGAGGAAAAAGAGAAATTCAAAGACCGTTTTGAAGTGATATCGTATGTAGAGTCTGAGCTAGAATCCGCCAATTTTTTGAAAGGAAATCCATATAAGGGTGCAAGTGAAGTATTTGCCATTCAGTATGCCTATAATATATCGCCGCTCTGTCAAAGATCCAATTTTATAATAAAAATAACAGGCAGATTTTTCATACCCCATTTAGAAGAATATTTGAAATCATTTGAATTAGACGAATATGATGTGTTAACCCAGAACCGAACATGTCGTTGTGAAATGTTAGGTTGTCATGCTAGTCATTTCAGAATCGTTTTTAATACGAATTTGATTGATGGAAATGGACAATATAGCGGAAACGTCGAGGATATATATCAATATAGATGCAGTCTTTTTGAAAATAAAATTCATTGTCCCGAGTTTTCTATAGAAGGAACACAGCGAGGAGGTATAAATGAGGTGTTTTATACGATTTAGAGTTCATATTTACTTGTTGATTCATAATAATTGCCTGTTATATTACATTTATTGTTACTTAACCGACATAACTCCGCATACTCATATTTGATTTCACCTGTCAATATATTTTTCTCTCCAAACAATTTACATCTACCAAATTCTTCAGAGCCAGATAACCTTTTCTCGTGTAAAAAATGGATACATGTCTTACATATAGGATAATCCATATTTCTTATGTTAGACATCAATCGCATAGCCGCAGCATAAATAAAAAAGAGGTTCATATAAATAATACTGGCAAATATTTTTTATATTGTTATATTTCATTGTTTTTCCGTTGTTATATTTTATATTTTCCAATTGTTTAGGAATTCGTAAATTATTGGAAATATCTTTGTAAATATAGTCTATAATGGAAAATAATCTTAAACACACGTGTGAAAAGTGTAAATTCAGTACAAATTATAAAAATGTCATTGATAAACATATGTTAAGCAAGAAACATATTGAAAAGCAAGGTGTAGATACTGCAGAAAAGTATTCACATGTATGTAGTAAATGTAGCAAATCATATTCTACTTATAGTGGACTTTGGAAACATCAAAAAATATGCGTGGACAATGAATCAAAATCGAACCCTCAAGAAAATACTATACAAATGGTTATGGAATCTGATGAGACACAACCACCAATGTCAGAGTCAGAACAAACGCAAATACAAACGCAAACACAAATACAAACCCAAACCCAAACGCAAACACAAACGCAAACACAAATACAAACACAAGAGCAAATGGAAACAGATGAAGAGATTCAAACAAAAATTAAACTAAACATTATAAAAATATTATTAGAACATGTAAACCGTGATGAACTGAATAAGATCATCGATGAGATATATGATGAAAAATAAATAACCTATCGAGTATATTTACCCGATCGAGAAAAAGAATCCAAAACAAAAATGACAAAAACGCCTAAAAAGGTATACAAAATGAATTCTTCTGTGATATTTGCGGTTTTTTCATTCTCTTGGTTCTCCAATAAATGAATCATATAGTTTATCTTTTCCATGAGCTTGCTATCACCAGTTCCAGAGGCTGACCCTATACCCATTTTTGCGTAATATGGCTTATATTCGACATTTGCGGGGTCATATACTTGTTGATAATTACCTAAACCAATTACATTTGCGTTATTTACAATATATGGATTTACGGATTGTCCTGAAAAAGACGGTGCAGGCATTTGTAAAGGATTTTCTAAATTAGGTATTTTTTCATCGGGTTTTACCCAACCAGTTTGTAAATCTTTTTTTAGCTGAATATTTGGATTGGGTGGAGGATTGAAGTCTGCTAATTTAGCTCCGTCATTTTCAGCTGAGACAGATGACATTTTGTTGATAATGTCATTGACGCGACTATTATGGTCATTGCTTATATTTTCAACATCGGTCATACTATGGAGAACATATTCGTTTTTGTCTTGTGCGACACTATATTCTTGATATTCGCCATTACCGATAGGTTTCTTGATCGTTTTCCTCATCATAGACGGTTGCCTTTTTTTTGTAGAATTATCGTCATTTGTCCAAAGTGATGCAGTTGATACTAAAGACATGTGGATATTCTTCTAAAAAATACACAGATTTTATTTATCCTGTTTTACACTCTTGAATAAAATAAATTCAATACCTATAAATAATATGCACAATCTATATAGATATGTCAAAAAACAAAAAAAGGGATTTATCAAAACAAAACATTTTAAAATACATTGTCAACTTTGTACCTATCGTATTGTTATACATATTGGTTACATATACGCCGGAATTTGTGAAATTTAGTCATTCCATTTTAGGAAAAGCGTTTGCTGTTATATTGATATTATTTTATGTAAAAATGGATTTTGTATTAGGGTTATTTGTATGTGCTTTAGTCGTTTTTTATTATCAAACAGATTATGTAGAATCGTTCAATAATATGCTAAATGAAGGTTTCACTGAAAATGTAAAAGGCGAAGACAGTAGTGAAAGTAAAGAGAAAGACAATAGTGAAAGTAAAGATGAAGACAAAACAGACAAAACAGACAAAACAGACAAAAAAGACAAAACAGACAAAACAGACAAAACAGACAAAACAGAACAAGAAACTGATCCAACAAGCAAACCAACAACAAGCAAACCAACAACAAGTAAACCAACAAAAGAAAAAAAAGAATCAACTGAACCAGAACCAGTGACAGAAAACTTTCAATCACTCGAAGGCGCATATCCAGAAATGTCTATAGAGCAATGTAATAATCGTATTGAACCGTCAAACTCGAAAGACAAATTTAGAAAAACGCATTGCGAAAAAGGACATTTAATAAACAAAGGACAAAAAGTTAATCCAGAAATGTCGGAACACGTTTATCCAGTGAAAATAAATGATGAGTTTAAAAAATGTAACATATGTGATCCAACATGTGATTTTAAGATAATGGACAAAAGACTCAGTGACGAATTAGAATTAACTATTCCTAAAAGTTCAAATGATATGTTTGAAAAAGTATGGGAAAATTTGAGAACAACCATAGGATACAAGTAAACCATAGGATATAAATAAACCATAGGATATAAATAAACGACATTTTTGATTATTATATGATGCGTTTATCCATTTTCTTGTCTTTTTCTCAAAAATAATAAAAAATATCATCAATATATAAAATGGGAAAAAAAACAAAAAATAGTTTCATGATAACGGTTGAAAAGCTAGCTGACTATGTAAACAACCGAGTAAAGGCATTGAATCAAAGCAAAATGTTTGCAGGAGTCATGATTGTAATTATCAATATTGCTTCTAAATTTGTTACATTCAAAGTGAGTAAAACAGTGGAATCCTATTTGAAATTTACATTTAGTCGTCATATGTTAGTATTTGCAGCAACTTGGATGGGAACACGTGATATTTATGTAGCACTATTTATGACATTATTGTTTATGCTTATTGTAGATGTATTATTTAATGAACAGAGTATGTTTTGTTGTTTACCAGAATCATTTATTAATGAACAGGTATCCAAGTTAGAAGGAATGGAGAACCAAGTACCTACACCGGAAGAAATTGTAAAGGCAAGAATTGTTTTAGAAAAAGCCAAGGAAAATATGGTTGAAGATAAAGGATTACATGATTCAAACCAGATATCATTGGATATTTCGCCTACAAACTATTAGGTGTATAATACAAATTAGATTAGAAAAAATGACCCATTTGGTCATTTGTTCAAGTAAATAGCTAAGAATTATTTATATATATAATATAAAATGTCTATTGATATTCGACCAATAAAAATAATGTTTGATACAAATATACCTGAGAAACAATCCGTTCCATTTACAAAATCATTGTTATATAATCCAGAATTGAAAGATACTGGTGGAATGGATGAATATCCATATTTTACAATGGATGAAGTGTTTCCATCTGCATATTTAAATTCATTGTCTTACGAAAAACGTGTTAAATTTTTTTTTAATAAATCAGAAATGTTAAAGGCGTTCAAGATTTATAAGCCAGAAATATTTAAAAAAGCAACTACTGAACCTACGCCAGAAATATTAACTAAAGATGAACAGAAAGAAAAAGATGAAAAAGAAAAAGAGGAAAAAAAGGAAAAAGAGGAACTCATAAATGTAAAGGAAGAAATAGAAAAAAGGAAAAAAGAAATCAAAAAAGAAAATATAGATGAAAATACTGATTCCCAATTAATGGCGTTAAATCAACAAAAAGTTGAGTTACAAACAGTCATTGCCTCGCGAAAATCATCGAATCAGGCAAATAATGAGAACGAAGAAACGGAGAAAATAGAAAGGGCAAAAATCCAAACGAAAAATGGGGATGAAAATGTATTAATTATGTTGAGGTTATTATTTCCTACAAAATATCCTATTATAGGAAACGTGTTTTCATCATTTAATTCCGTCATTTTAAAAGTGTCTGATTTTTCACTGTCTTTTAGTGATTTTTTGCCGTCGTTTTTGAAAACCTCATTAACGGAAGGGGCTGCATTATATTCTTATGTAAAAATTGATGGAAAAGTATATACAGTAACTCAAGCAGTATGGTTGAATGATATATATAATCATAAAGAGTATGCAGACCTAATTGATAAGTTTATAAAATTGAAAATATGGAAAGACAAAGCAGCGAGAAAATTGAATAGTGAAATAAATGAAAAATTAAAAAAGTTCAAAACGAATTATGGTAATGGATTTGATATGTCTGATATAAACTATATTAATAATCAAAAGAAAGATACGTCTAAGGAAAAATTAGAATCATTAGCCCGCGGTGTTGCGTTAGATAAATTAACATTAGAATATAATACGTATAACGCAACAGTAGATGATTTTGTAAAATCCATCGAAGCTTTTCAAAAAAGTGTTAAGGATAATGACGCTGAAACGATTTCAGATAACGCAAAAAATATGGTAGAAACATATAAATTGGTAACAAAATATGGCAGCAATTTTTTTAAACCAAAGGATAAATTCAATAAAATTATTGATAATGTGAATCGAGATTTGGAAGATATTCGAATTAATGAATACATCAGAGATAAATATATGTTCAAACCGGGTGTTGATTTAGATTATGAAAAAGATGATCAAAAATATTCATCCAAACTTAAATCCAATTTCAAAGAGTATACCGAATTTGCTGAGAACATTAAAAAGTTCAAATCGCCTAATAAAGAATCGTCGAATTATCAACTTCAAAATACATTTAATGAATTTTTAGAGAGTAGAGAAAAATACAAGGGTTTATTTAATTTTTTAATGAATCCTTATAATATTAATATTAATCCATTTGATAGTGTTGATAAAAGACAAGCGGCAACGGGTAAAGATGACTTTAAAAAAGAAATGGCGAGTTATCATTTAAGAAAAAATACAGGTGTTACTATTTTACCTTCTGTAGGAGAAAACGCACCAGGATATGAAATATATGTTCAATTGAATGTTATCGCTGGCGAATTAACAGACAAAAATAAATCATTGGTTGACTGTTTATATCAAGGCGATTCAATGGGTAATAAATTGGAATATTTAGTAAATGAAACGCTGCGCAATCCATGGGATATTAACAGTAACCGTTTGTTTTTTGATATTACGCAAGGAGAAGCCGTAAAAGAAATAGAAAAAGATAACGCAAAAGAAAAAGACAACGCAAAAGAAAAAGACAACGCAAAAGACAAAGCAACACCAGAAGACAAAGACACAACAAAACCAGAAGACAAAACAAAACCAGAAGACAAAGACAAAACAAAACCAGAAAAGCAAGACAAAGACAAAGTTGAAGAGAAAAAAGGAGGTATTACATATAATATGAATACTCGCAAGTTGCGCGGAGATATTATAAAAACACGTAAAAGAAGATTATAAACATTTTTATTATTACAATAATAAAAATATTTCCAGCCCAGACTGGGAATTGAACCCAGGACCTTTAGCTACCAGTTATCTTATGCACAAAGAGGGGTTTGAACCCTCGCTCACAGTCGTGAAATGGATCTTAAGTCCACCGCCTTAGACCACTCGGCCATCTGTGCGAACAAATACAAGGCTAATGCTCTACCTCTAAGCTATCTGGGCACAGTATAGTTACGGTATTTTCTTTATATTGTTTTGATATAGTTATTATAATACTTTCATGAATTCATAAAATTGATTTGTTTTATTATATTTTTATTAGTATATAACCCTGACAATTATATAATGAGTTACGAATTCAATCCTGATTTTATCAATGAAGTTATTCACGGATATATCTATAAGGATCAACTATATGATGGCCATTTTCCGGAAGAATGGGCTACATCACATGTTGAAGGTACTGGTCCAGCCGATTGTTCAAACTGCAGGCGATTTGGATGTTTCGGTGGTTATTTCTTTGGATATTGTGCAAATTGCGCAGAGTATATATACAATAACACGCGAGGTGCTGGATTATATATTGATTATACCGAACTAGGTAGTCCAAGTATATTTGAGACATATATGAAGGGTGTTGAGTTGACTGATATTGGTGATATGGCGTTGAATTCAGATGAGTTCAATGACGACATTCCATCGATGTTAGAGCGACGTGATAAATTACAAGAACAAATAAATAACGGCTGGGTTCCTTGTAATAATACTCATGAAGATTTAGATTATGAATTATTAGGGGTTCGAGAACATTATGATAACAGAGAATATGATGATGAATATAAAAATGAAACAGGCGATGAAGAAAACGACGATGAAAACAAAGAAGACGACGATGACGAAAACAAAGAAGACGACGATGACGAAAACAATGAAGAAGACGATGAGGATTATGAAGACGACGATGAAGGCGACAACGATGAAAACGATGAGGATTATGAAGACGACGATGAAAACGATGAGGATTATGAAGACGAAGACGACGAAGACGATGAAGACGATGAGGATTATGAAGACGAAGACGACGAAGACGACGATGAAGACGATGATGAGGATTATGAAGACGAAGACGATGACGATGAAGATGACGATGAGGATTATGAAGACGACGACGAACAGAAAGAGAAAGTTCAAGACGAATATGTATATGATTATAGAAAGATCAATATGACCAATATACAAATGTATAAATTCACAATCATTATGATGATAATAATGATAACTATGGTAATGATACTCACAATAACGAATATTATAATGTTTATGTCAGCAATACTGAATATGAGAATATAAATGTAAGACCAAATACATAAAAATAAAATAAAATAAAATAAAAAATAATTTATAATATTATTTTTTATTGGGGTATTGAGTATATATTTTTGTATTTATGATGAGATCATATTTTTATTTTTTATTGAATACTGGTTTTCCGTTTTTGTATACGCCTACTTCAACACTAACATCACCATTTTCATCAACATCATATATGATGCTATCCTTTTCATTCATTACATAATATAATTTGCCCTTAATTGTTATTTCATAAACTTCGCCCGAATCATCTTCCTCTTCGACCTCTTCGACTTCTTCGACCTCTTCGACTTCTTCAACCTCTTCGACTTCTTCGACCTGTTCGACCTCTTCGACCTGTTCGACCTCTTCGACTTCTTCGACTTCTTCGACTTCTTCGACTTCTTCGACTTCTTCGACTTCTTCGACTTCTTCGACTTCTTCGACTTCTTCGACTTCTTCGACTTCTTCGACTTCTTCGACCTCTTCGACCTCTTCGACCTCTTCGACCTCTTCGACCTCTTCGACCTCTTCGACCTCTTCGACCTCTTCGACCTCTTCGACCTCTTCTTCCTCCTCGTCGTCTGATAATGCCTTGATATCTGCTAATATTTGTTGTCTAACTATAACACTTTTTGCGGTTGATGTTACCGCTTTTTCAACGGTATCAAGTAGTTCACTAGTTGCCCCCTTAAATTTAAGAAGCGCTTCGTTCTCTACATCAATACATGGTTGCTCGATCAGTTCATATACTATGTTTTCCGATTTTGATGGTTCAACAATTTCGATTTCAACATCATTTTCTTCAACTGGTTCAGATTTCACAAACGCCATTTTGCGCTGTTTTTTTTCAACTTGTTCGCGATTATCCAATAGGGCAGCCAACAACTGTTTTTCTAATTTGCGATTTTTCTTTTTTAACTTTTTGTTCTCTTCCATCAACTGCTGAACTAGCGGCAATTCCAAAATCGCGTCATAATTTGATATATATATGTCTAAACTGGAAACATCCTTCTTGATATTGCGAACTTGTTGTGTTACAGCCGATTTTAGCTCATTCAATGCAGATTGGATGTGTTCAGTAGACATGGTTTGATAATAATATTGAAAACTCTTTATGCCAATTTTTAATAAAGAATAAAATCAATCAATTTTATGCAAGTGGTTTATCCCATGGAATTGGGTCTGACTGAATTTTAACCCATTGCTCTGGCATCATATCTTTATGGTCATGTGTGTGTTCATAATATTCACCAAACCATTTTGATGGATAACATACAATCTTGGATTCATAGTCATTCAAATAAGACCCCCACCAACTATAAGTGCTATTGGACATAATATTGTGGTTACAGCCAGACATAATTAACAGTTGGTCGTAGTCTTCAATAGTATCATCTACTTTTACAAACTCTAAAGACAACGAATGATATTTTAATTTCATTAATGAAATTTTGGATTCAACATATTCATTATCTTCTTGTTCGCAAAAATATAAAACGCGAATATCGGATTCTTCCTTGCGATTTGTAATGATATAATCCAGAGAACTTTCAAAATATTCATAGTTCATAATAGGATGATAATACCGTTTTTGTTTATAATCACCCATGCGAAAATGAATCGATATAAGAGTTTTATTACTATCAAAATACTGCGAATATCTCTCAAATACACTCTGTTTTTTATCGGCTAATTTCATGATAGAATATAGTTGTGATTTATAGTTCTCAAAATATCGAAAACTCTGTAGATATCCAATAATATATATATTATTTTCGCCAAAATTAGGTAAAGGATTATATAAAAACCCAGGTTCCATATACAATGAAAATGTTGAAATGGCCTCGTTTGTTAATCCATTATCAGAGTTTGCTGTTGTAAACATCTTAAAACCATCTAGCAATGTATCCCAATATGTATGTCTAGCTGCGATTTCGTAATAATGTTCAAATACAACCTTTACGTTATTCTGAATACCATATGCAACAGTTGCAAATATCATAAACAACTGATTGCCTAATCCGCCTTGAACTCTTATAGAAATCATATTACAAAATCGCCGGCTATATTTATATTGTTTTTATTTGTATTTGATTTTGATTTTGATTTTGATTTTGATGTTTACAACCTAATATTTTTTACTAGTATGGTTGCGTTTTTGTTTTTTTTTACTAGTGAAACTACGTTTATCTCCTCCAATTGGTGTTCTATATGTTGCGTTTCTAGCTTCTCTTGCTGCTGCGTTTCTATCTTCTCTTTCTGCTGCGTTTCTAGCTTCTATTGCTGTTTCTCTTGCTAGTTCTATTGCTTGTTGTTCTTCTATCTCTTCACCTTTTTTTATTATTTTTCTATTGATTATGGCAAACATATCAGCCTTATTTATTCTCCTTAATACAGCAGATTCTTTAATCGATTTTTTTTTTGTATGACGACCTACGTCTACGCCTATACGTGCGCCTATACGTGCGCCTTCTCTCGCTGATATTACATATATTGTTGCTTTATCGACATGTCTATAATGACTATTTGGTTGTGTCTCGACTACAATCCTGGATCCTATTTTTGTTGCAGCTTCTATTCCTTCTTCTACACCTACTATTGTTGCAATACGCACTTTATTATCACTATCAGTAGATATAGCATTACCTGCCGCAATCGCTGCTTTGCCCTTGTTTTCTCGTATTATATTTTTTATACCTCTAATTGGTCGATATAGCAATCCTGGTGTAGATATATCATTTACACCCTTGAACATTTTAAATGGAACTTTTTAAGTTGTTTCAAAAAAATAAAAGAGGTTCAAGGTTGGGTTTTTTCATACCCGTAGTAAAGTTTGATTATCCCACACTCGGTAAAAGGGGGTGATTACTTATAATTTCTCTACATAAATAACTTGGTCTTGCTAATTTATTTATTGCGTTTTCCGCTATTTTGTAGATATTTGATGAACCATTACGATCTCTATTCCACAACCCACAACCGCTCTTACAGCGTAGTAGTCCATGAACTAACCGTATTTCATCTTTATTTTTATTTGGATGTTGCCTTATTCTAAATTTCTCACATATTCCTCCTTCACAATTGGAACATTTACAACTTGTTCTAAACTCATCCACTAAAAATACTTTATAATTGTTTTTTCTGAATAAAGTTCGCATTCCTTTACCTAATGTTGGTTCTTTAAATTTCATTTGTTTTCTTTGTTCCCAATCGCCAATACAAATTACAGTATCTTCAGAAGAACCAAAAGTTTTTCTAAACTGATTTATCATTTTTTGTTCGTTTCGTTTTATATTTATGTATCTACCAAATTTTAATTTACGGAATAATTCTCTTTTGTAAAATTCAAATAAAATATGATTAATGCGATTTTTTTCTTTTATGTATTCCTTAAATTTGGCAATAACAAGTGATTTTTTATTGAAATGTGATAATTCTGTTTCATATTCAATTATTGATTTATTATTTATTTTATTCGTTTTCATAGCAAGAATAATATTATTGTATTTTTTCATTTTAGTTTCTTTTCTTCGCTGGTCTTGTGAATAACGAAATATATTTGCATCTTTTGAAGCACTATCCACACAATAAATCAAATCACACTTACCCGCATCTATACCTATAATTTTCTTGTTTTGTAAGGTTGAATAATCAGTCAATTCATCAATATACAATTCCTTTGCTACTTTCTTTTTCATCATTGGTAGTTTCTTACCAACGAGTTCTTTTTGTAAAAACAAAATAGAAATACCGACACCATCTGTAGAAATCATATGATGGAATGAATAACCCGCTTTGAAGAAACATTTTCGTTCTGTTCTAAAAAAGAATTTCCATAACTTATCTTCATTTTTCTTCAAATTTCCTTCTGTTTTGTAAAATGCTTTATTTCCTTGTTTTTTTCTTAATAGTAAATTTACTAATGTAGTGGTATCTAATCTTATATATTTTGGTGTAATTTCACTTCTTAATGGAAAAACATTATTTACACTTTCTTCTTCATTCTCTACATTTTTCATGATATAAATCATAGAAGGTAAGTAATCCATAGGAAAACATTTCAAATCATAATAAATACTATTCTTTTCAAACTTCTTTTTATTTGGTAAAATATGTTGTTTTTGTTCTGAAATCCATTTATGGTAATAATTTTTAGAAGTTAAAATTGTAGTATCTACATTCAATAAATCATTTTTAATTTTTCTTAATTCACTACATAAACTTCTTATTCTAGTTTCTCTTTCTGCTTTTGTTTTTCCTAATTTTCTTATTTTTTCTGTAAGAAACTTCTTTTTCCAAACTACATTTACATATCGTTCTACATATTCTACATAGTGTAATTGAATGTTATTCTCATACATGGTGATAATATCTTCTTTCAAATAATCCAATACAGTATTTAATCCAGAATAATCAATTGGATCATTTTGCATAAGTGGTAAATAATGTTCTTTGAAACATTTGGTAAGTTGTTCTTTCATTTCAACCGTTTCTTTCTTGGCAGGTTTTCCTCGTTTTTCTTCTTTTTCACCACAAACGATTTTCATAGAATTATTAATAAATTCTTTGCTAATAACTGGTAAGGAATTATTATTTTCATAATAATCAAGTAAATATAATTTGAGATACTGTAAAGTATGAATGACTATTTTATTTGTCTTAATAACAGCATCGTTAATTTTTGAAGTGTTTATTTCAGGGTGTTTCAATATACTTTTTAGAGAAGTTTTGATGGATTTGAAAAACTCGGGTGGTTTCTCTTTTGCTTTTTCCATTATATAATATTCCTAAAGATATTATTTTAAGTATTTTTTGGATAATAGTATTTATATTTATTTTCTCTATATTTAGTATAACTATGACGAACGTTATTCTATCAATTAATGGTACAGAAGTTTTTAACAAATCAATATCAGGTTCTACTTCTACTACACCTGAAGAACAATATATTGCAGTTCCATATCCATCAACAGGTAACGAATATTATTATATGAAAAAGGACGAGTATGATAAACCAATATATAAAAAATCTAAATTAACCAATATCGATTATGAAGCAGACGGACCAAATACATCGGTTCGGATTTATACCTTTGAAGATGGTTATATAACGAAAGACACAATTTTTAATCGTAGTGACTCGGGGGGGGGGGGGAA